>ERZ773010.1671-NODE-1671-length-13598-cov-4.629476_pt1 | contig 13598 bp, 9 predicted proteins | sample MGYA00580842_ERZ773010 | MGnify/ENA primary metagenome ERZ773010 (study PRJEB29015, sample SAMEA2737982) | human oral metagenome | biome: human oral; feature: human-associated habitat; material: dental | place: China | collected 2107 ...
TAATCTCAATAGTAGCTACAAACTGAGTGCTTTGGCGCAAATTGGTCACATCAAGTGTGCGTCCGTTGCTATCGCGGAAAGTGGTGCTAAGCGAAAGTCCGTTTTGCATAGCGAGTTCTTTGCCTACTGGCAATACACCGCTGGTGATGAGGCGTACATAAAGGGTTTGGTTGCCATTGTTCTTCACTTGTAGGCTCTCATTGCCTTTAGCAGCAAGGTTTTTCTGTAGCATAGGCTCGGTAGCTTTTAGGTTTTCGGTTTTGCCACCAAGGGTATAGCTCGCGCTGATGTTTCTGCCGCTCTTATTCACAGCCACATATTTTGCCATTGCGTAGAGCGCATAAGCCGTGGTTTGGGTGCTGAGCCAATCGTTAGTAGAGAGTTTTTCGGCTATCTCTAAAGCCCAGCGCCCTGCATCTTCTTTCCTACCGATGAGTAAAGCGGTTTCCATTGCCATTGCCTTGTTGCGGAGTACGGAGCCGTAATAGCTATAGGCATCGTCGTCGATAGCAGTGGTTTGGAATAACTTTTCGGCAGTTTGTTTTTGTCCCGCAAGGGCGTAGGCAGCAGCCAAAGTGCGTTTGGCATTAGGAGTGAGCTCGCTGAGTTCACGCAAGCGGTTCATAGCGCCTATGTTAGGATTTCCGGCAAGTGCCAAAGTATAGAGGCGATAGGCTTGGGCAAAATCGTTTTGGTATTTACCCTCATAACGCCATTGGCGCGCTTCATTATTCTGATAGTTGAGCCAGCTCTGTTTGCTACCCGATGGCAATACATAGCCTTTTTTCTCGGCTTCTACAAAAAACTGACCTATATACGAAGTTACCCAATCATCGGCGTATTTACCGCCTTTCCAATAGGTGAAACCACCATTGGAGAGTTGGTTCTCGTGCAATTTGCTGATAGCCGCACTCACATTGCGGTTCACCTCATCGGCTTTTTCTTTAGAAAGAGTTACAAAATCACTGAGGAATAATTGAGGGAATGCCCCTGAAGTAATTTGTTCGCCACAGCCGTGTGGATAGCTGATAAGATAACCCAAACGCTGGGTGAGGTTTACCCCTGGGAAGCTGGAAACTTCCAACACTGTTTTGGCTTTTTCGCCAAAGAGGTTGATATTGAGGTTGTGCGACTGTCCGCCTTGCAATACTGCATTTTGTACTACGTAGGTTACAGGGTTAGGGTTGTACACATCCATTTCTACCTCATAAGTAGATTTTTCTTTACCCGAAGTAGCGGTGATTTTCACTTTAGCGATACCTGTTTGAGCGGTGGTTTCGAGCTCAAAATAAGCCATTTGTTCGCCTGTTTTTTCAAAATGTAACTGCTGATTGTGTGTACCTACCACTTTAAACAAGCCATTAGTTTCTACTTGGAGAGACACGTTCTTCACTTGTTTTTCCATAGCAAAAACGGTTACCGGCAACACGATTTTTTCGTTAGGCACGGCTTTGCGCGGCAGGGAACCTAAAATTGATAGCGGACTTACCACAGGTATATCTTTTTTCTCGGCACTACCAAAAGCATTGGCGGCTACATCACTGGCGACTACCATCACACGAGCAGAGCCCATATAATTAGGAATTTTCACGGTATGAGCATTGGTAGCTCCTTTCTTGAGTTCAAACGGACCGCGGAAGATAACAAAAGGTTTGAAGCGGTTTGCTTTTTGAGCATCGGCGCCGCCTAAATCCTCGTCACCCCCTATGCTAAACGCCTGATTGATAGTTCCACCATAAGCGCCAATCACATCGTCGTACACGTCCCAAGTTTTTACACCTAAAGCTGTTTTGCTAAAGAAAGTATTCCAAGGGTTGGGGGTTTTGAAGCGGGTGAGGTTCAAGAGTCCGTCCTCCACAATCGCCACGGTATAAGTCATTGGTTTACCCGATTTCTCACTTACTTTGATGCTTACTTTTTGGTTAGGTGTCAAGCGGTCGGGCATTTGGATTACAGGGTTGAGCACTGTGTTTTTATCTACCACTTTCACGGGAACAACTCCGTACAAGCGAATAGGTGCATCGTTGAGTGTTTTGTTGTGTGGCTGCAAAAGGGTAACGTAGAAATACACATTAGGCGACATTTTATTGGTGATAGGCACCTCAAAAGTAGTCTCTTTGTTAGCAGTTTCTACCCAATAAGTTTCGAGTACATCGTTGCCATTTTCTACCGAAATAAGCGCACGTCCGCCTTTATCGGAAGGAAAAGTGATTTTGGCTTTTTCGCCTACGTTGTATTCTTTTTTGTTAGTACCCAAGGCGAGCATTACCGCTTCACTACCTTCACTGCCACGTGATTTGCCAGTCCAGTCACCCCAATCAAAATAAACTGTAGTACCGCATTTATGACCGCTTTGGTTATCGCTGAGCATAATAAAATAGCGACCCCAGTCGGCATCAGGGATATTGAGGGTAAAGCGTCCTTTTCCGTTGCTATCGGTGGTGATATAGTCGGTTTTGTAAATAGCATTGCTGCTACTGCTGTTGTAGGTAGAGATGTTTTGGTTAGAAGCGTCCCACCACCAGTTCCAACCTACTTTATACACGGTAACAGCTACTGTTCTGTTGCCCAATGGCTGTCCGTTTTCACTGAGCACTACCGCATCGAAAGTGTGGTTTTGCTGGGTGTTGTAGTAGTCGTATTTGTTAGTTTCGGGCAAACGCAAGCCTACGTACTCACTATAAGGAGAGAAAGAGGCGGTACTCACATCGGTGCTGAAGTCGCCACCGCTTTCGTTAGCTTGGGTGAGGAAGTTCACCTTTAGCATACCGGGGGCTTCTAAGTCGTTCGTTCTGAAGTAGAAATTAGCATTCCCATTGCTATCGGTTTGTCCTTCGTACACGTTCATTTCTTCGCTCTCAAACTGGTAAGCGCGGTTGTTGAACACGTATTTTTCATAGCCTTTAAAAGCGGTTTCTAAGGGGTAGAATTTCGCTTTTACATTTACCCCCGTATTGCCCGCAGGACTACCGTGTAACCACAACACCTGCAAGCGCACATTCTCGCCATTACCACTGATGAGTTTGCCACTGAGGCTGTTCTCAATCTTAAGTCGGTTAGGTTTGATAGTTTCTATTTTGATGCGTTTGCTAAATTTCGCAGCTCCTGCCGAAATAGCAACACTCCAGTTGCCTGTAGGGGCATCGGCATTGGTTTTGAGTCCAAAAACGTATTGATTGGTAGGGTTGCTGGTTTGCATACGCTCGGCAATCACTTTGCCATAAGGGTCGGTAAAGCGGAGTTTGATAGGCAGTTTTTCAGGATTTTTCTGAGCAAAATCGTTTAAAATGAAACCTACATAGATGCTATCACCAGGTCGCCATACACCGCGCTCGGTATAAATAAATCCGTTGAGCCCTTTCTGCAAGCGCATACCATCTACATCGTACTTGCTCACCGATTGAGGGGCAACATCGTCTAACTTCACATAAGTAGTGAATTTATCTTTTTTCACTTTAACGAAATAAGCACGATTGCTGAGGTTTAAATGCAACATCCCCTTGCTATCGGTTTTGTCTTCTTGAATTTTCTGTTGTTGGTAGTTAAACACCTCTACCACAGCGCCATCTACTGGTTTGGTGGTGAGGAGATCGTTTACTATAATGGTAAAACTATTGGTTTGACCTTTCTTTACAATCACCCCGAGGTCACTAGCAAGCACATTGGTACCCACTGTTTTACCGTAGTAATAATTATCTTTGCAAGGGCTATCCTCATCTTCTTCTTCCCAGTAGAATTCCTCGTCGTAATCGTAGTAATACTGTGTATAGTTCACATCGTCGTCATTCAGAGGTTGTTCTTCAAATGAAAGGTCGAGAGGTTCTTCGTTTTTAGTGCCACAAGTGTAGAGCGAATAGTTTTTGGTCATCCCTAATTCCACGCGGTAAATCGCACCAGGTTCGGGAGTAATTACCGATGCTAAATCTAAGGAATAAGTATTCCACTCGTTCAGCGGATAGAGCGCTCCATCGTTCAGCTTCAGCACTTTGCGCGCAATAGGTTTCCCCACACGTTGTATGTAAGAGCCGCCACCCAAATTGTTGTCTTGCAAAAATTGAAAGATATTGTTCTCAAAAATACGATAAACAGTTACATTCACTGCGCGCAAGTTGATAGTTTGGAAATTAATTTTCAAATTTTGAGAGCTTGGCAGTATAGAACCGCTTTTCAGGAAGCGAATATCGGGTTTTTGTTGCAAGAATTTGATGTTGAAAGTCGCTTCTCTTTCCAAGCGATCACCGTAAATATTCTTGATACCTTTAGATACATAAACCTTGTAATCCCCCTCTTTTTGCTCCTCGCGGAAGACTTTCAGCACGTTGCCATTTACACTGTATTTCAGTGCGGTATCGGTATTGCTGAGGCTTATGAGTCCTGTGAAATCTTGTTCTTTTTCCAAGGGGTCGGAGAAGTTTACACTAAACGACTGATTAGCGCCATCAGTACGGGCGTTTAGCGCTTTGAATACTCCTTTTTGTGGAATAGTATAGGAGAATGGAATAAGGTTTTCCTGAGGAATATCCTTAGTATCCCATTTAATTTCAAGTGTTTGCTCTTTATCGATACGCGGGATACTATCAAAAATAATCACAAATTTGTTGTTAGTGCCTTGTGATTGGAATTTTACAGCCACTTTTTTGCCATTGAGATTGGCTTTGAGCACATCTTTTACCGTTTCGTAGGAAATTTGGTCGTTAGCCAAAAGCTCGGCATTGAGGAAGTATAAATTTTTGTTGTAGGACTGCAAGTCGCCCGATTTTACTCTAAAAGCCTGTTCTAAAGTCTTTACAGTAAAGTTGAAGAGTTCGAGTTCTTTTTTAGGCACATCATAAAGTTTCTTTACGTTGAAAGAAATTTGATATTCAGTGTTTTGAGATAAAGGTTTATTGGGTACAAAGGCGATTTGCGACGGACTTTGGCACACCACTTTCCCTTCTACTTTAGGTGAAATTTCAAACAGATGGAGGTCGTTTATCTTGTCCATCTTTTCTTGTGATAGCGGTTCATTCAGTAGTATTTTAATCCCCGAATGGGCAGAAATCACCCCAGAGGTATACCCCGAAATATAATCTTTAAAAGCCAGCGGATTGCTGTTGAAATTGGCGTTTTTCTTACAAGCAACTGCTAATAATAATGCTAAGAGTACAAAGCCTATTTTTTTCATAGTTCAATAACAATTGATTTTCAAGCGACAAAGATAGAGAATACTTATCAAATTTGCAAATTTGCGGCAAAGAGTCGTATTTTTTTATCTTTTTTTGGTAGTTTGCCACCTGAAATTTCACTACGTCATTACTACGTCAATGCCTTTTAACTTTCTAATTTACAACAAATTGCAAAAGTGTGTAACCGACTACTTTTTACACACTAAATTTTAATTTCCCTTATTAGACGCGAAAAATGTATAAAACACCCTTAAATCCTATTCTCAAACTGTTAAAAATGTTAAAAACACTACTATTTCACTACGTCATTGGCATAAAAAAGTTAATAATATCTTAAATTGATTTGGAAGTTATGTTTTTCAGTTTGTAATTTTGCCCCAATCAATAACCCACGCCATAGTGCGTATATAAACAAAAAGAAATAATATGAGAAAAAGAATTTTTGCTTTAATGGCATTTGTATCTTTAAGTCTTGCCTGCGTTGTAGGCTGTAAATCGGATGCCGATGACGGGGTAGGTGAAAAACCACGCCCAAGTACTGAAGACAGCTTCTATTTTAGAAATGGAGCTAAACACACTATTCATATGACAGAACGAGAAGATCGTGTTGTATTTTTAGATGGTGTTTCAGATAACTTTACCTTCACTGATAATGCAGGTACAGGTCTCACTATTGTACAAGGTACTGTGTCAACCACCTTAAATATCCGTGCTAATACTCAAGGTACTTACGAAATTGTAATTGCCGATACCAAAGATGGTGCTGAACGCAAGGCTACCCTTGTTGTAGAAGTCGCTCCACGTGATACTGGCTGGAGAGATGGTGTATACACTATTGAAGATATTGATGGCGATAAAACTGAAGCCAACTCTAACGACTATGTAGATGTAGAATACCCTGATGGTTATCAGTACGATAGCTCTTCACTTTCTTCTGAGGCTTCTACTCGTATTACAGTTAGTTCACAAGCAGGTAATATTGTAAGGGTAACCGCTAAAAACCACTACGATTCTTCTGCTCCTTTAGAGTTCAAACTCAAACACAAAACCGATGCTTCAAAAACACCACTTACTGTAAAAGTAAAACGCGTGACCAAGTTCTGGGATTACAGTGGTAATCAGCTTATTGGTATTTCTAATAAGGACTATGTAACCCAATACAGCTTTACCAATGCGCCAAGAGTACCTAAAGTGCCTTATGCTGTAAAATATGTAACTAATGGTAACTATAGTGGGGGTGATGCTACTAAACTCTATGGAAACCCTATCATTACCAGAATAGACCTCAATAATGTGGAAACAGTATATTATTACGCTTTTGCTAATTCAGCTAATTTAGAGACTGTTATCGCTCCTAAAGTAAAATTGGTTTATTACGGTGCTTTCAGTAACACTAAACTTGCTAAAATAGAATTACCTGCTTTAGAAGAGCTTTATACTGCCTATTCTAGTTCATTGAACGGTGAATATTCCAGCTATGATGGTCGACACAATATTTTCCCTGCTACCATACGTTCTATAATCATAGGGAAAAATGTTAAAAAAATAGGGCACTATGCTTTTGTGGGTACTGAAAACTCATTGGCAGAATTGCGTATAGGGGTAGAGGCTCCTACTCAAATAGAGAAAGCTAGTTTTATGTATGATGTAGAATATACAAACCGTTATGGAAAAGTACCTCAAGGACCTATAGGAAAACCAAACAATGCTGCCTTGTATGTGCCTAACAGATCACTTGCTGAGTGGAAAACTGTACACCCTTGGATTACTACTGTATTTACAGGTGGTGTAAGAGGCTATTAATAGCTGTTTTTAAGGAACTCTGAGAATCTCGGAAAAACTCTGAGAATCTCTGAGGAACTCAGAAAGGCTCTGAGAAACTCTGAGAAAAAAATAATCAAAAAAAAATCACAAGAAATGAACAAAATTAAAATATATACCATTGCTGCCATTACAGCGCTCAGCGCGAGTGCTGTAACAGCACAAGATAACTATCGCCCTTGGCTCGTAGGGGCGGGCGTGAGCACCGTAGACTTTAAGGTGCCCGAAAGAAGTGTAATGAAAGACTGGTTTGGCTACCCCGATATGAATATCGGCTTCCGCCTCAACGCCGCTCGCTACATCAAAAAAGGTATTACTGCCGAAGCGGGTTTTGCCTACGCAAGCATCAAGAAAGACCAAAATTACTTCCCTGATGTAGAGGAAACTAAACTCGAAAACGCCAAAACTTACTGGGCGTTTGATGTACGCGGTCGTTATCACCTCAACCGCCTATGGGATGCACTTCCTTGGCTCGACCCTTATCCACAAGTGGGAGTAGGCTTTGCTTCAGTAGATAGTGAAACCAAATTTAAGTTTATCGCTGGAGTAGGTGTAAACTTCTGGTTTACAGATGTAGTGGGCGCCAATGTGAACACTGCCTACAATGTAGGGGGTGGCACTGGTCACGACTACTACCAATGGGGCGCTGGTGTAGTGCTTAAATTGCCACTTACCGCTCGTGAAAATCCTATCGTAGACCACGTAGAACGCACCAAAGAACCTAAAGTAAAAGAGAAAAAAGACCGCAAACGCGTATCAGCAAACAAAGCGATTACTCGTGTAGAAACTCCTGAAGAACGCGAAGAACGTACCAAACGCGTGGTAAAACAGATAAACCTTTATGCAAAGACTATCTTGTTTGACACCGATAAATCGGTAGTAAAACCACAAGCGGAGTTCATTTTGGACAATATTGCGGTGATTATGAACGAAAACCCCGATTTCAACTTCGTGGTAGAAGGACATACTGATAACACTGGTACTCCTGAGCACAACCTCAAACTCTCTCAAGATCGCGCTGATGCTATCAAGCAATACCTTTCACGCCACGGTGTGAGCAAAAAACGCCTCGAGGCTAAAGGTTACGGACAAACACGACCTATTGAGAGCAATGATACTGAACGCGGTAAAGAAATCAACCGCCGTGTAGAAATCAATGTTATCAAAGACCAACAATAGTTAGTAGTGAAAAGTACCTCCCATATTCTCTTTTTTGAATACTTGTTAAAATAAGAGGGTTCTTCACGATGCAATCATCATAAATGTTTTTAATAAGGTAATCATATTTGCTTTTTGGAGAACTATGGGAGGGCTTTTTTTATTAACTTCTGATAATTAACAGAAAAAGTTTTTTTCATTAGGTGGCTTATTCACCACGAATCTCATTTTAATTATACAATAACCAAAAGGCTCGGCGATGGGAATCACCGAGCCTTTCTTTTATTTGCTAATTAATTAATAATTCGTACTTTTGCACCTCAAGTTTTTATCAAAGTTGAAAGTACAAATCTTGATGATGATTAATAATACTAAGAAAATGACAAAAAAACTCCTCCTTTTCGCCTCTTTGCTGCTTATAATAGCCTGTGGTGACAAAAAAGAAAAAGAAATTGCCGCCATACCAATGTCGTTCGAAACCGTGCGATTAGACTCACTATTTGTAAAAACTCCCGATGCTCAGTTTCCTGCCTTGCGCCACCAGTATCCTTATTTTTTCACTCCCAGCATTAGTGATAGCGAGTGGGTGGAAATCAAGCACAAACCTATTTTCCCCGATTTGCCAGAATTTTCGAATATCTACTACCACACGCTATATGGCGAAGTAGAAAAACAATTAGGGAATTTATCAGCCGAGAGGAAAGAGCTAAAAGGCTTATTCCAGCATATCAAATACTATTTTCCTAAGTTTGAAGCGCCTAAGGTGGTAACCCTCCTCAGTAGGGTAGACTACGAGTCGCGTGTGATTTATGCCGATAGCCTCTTGCTCATAGGTACCGATAACTACTTGGGTGCCAAACACCCCTTCTATCAAGATATGGAACGCTACATTGCTACTGAGCTCGACAAGAAATATTTAGCAGTAGATGTAGCCGATGCTTTTGCCGATAAATTAGTGCCTCGTGCAGTGCATCTCACCTTTTTGGACAATATGATTTACGAAGGCAAAAAGCTCTATTTAGAGCAACTGTTACTCCCCAAAAAATCAGCTGCTGATTTGTTGCGTTATACCGACCAGCAGTACGCGTGGGCAGAAGCCAATGAACCCGAAATATGGCGTTATTTTATAGAAAAAGAGCTCCTTTATCAAACTGATAAGAAGCTCCTTACGCGTTTTCTCTATCCTGCACCTTTCTCTAAATTCTATTTGGAATTAGATAATGAATCACCAGGGCAAATAGCAAAATTTATAGGGTTGCGCATCGTTCAGGCGTATGCCGAAAATCACAAAGAAGAACCATTAGTAAAGATTTTGGCAATGAACCCCGATACTCTCTTCAAACAATCGCAATACAAACCTAATAAGTAATAATGAAATTTTTATAGGGGTGTTTGCAAAACCTTTTTTTGTGAGGGCGTTTGCAAAACGCCCCTACACAAATTACCTCTTATTGCATCACTACACTTTGGCAAAGTTTCACACTTTGCCAAAGTTTTAATTGCTCGTCGTGCTACGACCTTTGGTAAAGTTAATTATTCTGATAATCAACAGCTTTTGAAGTATGTTATGTAGGGGCGTTTTGCAAACGCCCACATAAATAAAACTTTTTGGATAGCGCCCTACAAATTACCTCTTACCTCTTATCTCTTACCTCCTAAAACCTCTAAAACATTATCCAAAGCCTTAACCACCTCTTCCGAAGCGTCTAAGGTTACTAATTTATGTCGGTGTTCCTTAAAATTAGGGATGCCTTTAAAATAATTAGCATAGTGGCGGCGCATTTCCACCACCCCTTGGCGTTCACCTTTCCATTCTACCGACCATAACAAGTGGTTTTTAGCCGCTTCCACGCGGTCGGCAATAGTAGGCGAGGGGAGGAGTTCGCCTGTGGCAAAATAGTGTTTGATTTCATTGAAAATCCACGGGTAGCCAATAGCTGCGCGCCCTATCATAATGCCATCGATACCATACTTATTGCGGTATTCTAAAGCCTTTTCGGGGCTATCGATATCGCCATTGCCAAAAATAGGAATGTGCATACGCGGGTTGTTTTTCACTTTGGCAATATAACTCCAGTCTGAATGCCCTTTGTACATCTGGCTGCGAGTACGCGCGTGAATAGTGAGTGCGCTAATCCCCACATCTTGCAGGCGTTCAGCTACTTCCTCTATGTTGATACTCTGTTCGTCCCAGCCTAAGCGCGTTTTCACTGTTACCGGTAGGGAAGTGCTATTTACCACAGCTTTGGTAAGGCGTACCATCAGGTCGATATCCTTGAGAACCCCAGCGCCAGCCCCTTTGCTCACCACTTTTTTCACCGGGCAACCAAAGTTGATATCCACCAAATCGGGGTTTACAGTAGCTACAATTTTAGCCGAGAGTGCCATAGCCTCCTCATCACCCCCAAAAATCTGTATTCCTACGGGGCGTTCATAGTCAAAAATATCCAATTTTTGTCGGCTTTTAATAGCGTCGCGTATCAAACCTTCCGATGAGATAAACTCGCTGTAGAGCATATCAGCGCCGTGCATTTTGCACAATCGGCGAAAAGGAGGGTCGCTCACATCTTCCATAGGAGCGAGCAGTAGCGGGAATTCTCCCAAGTCTATATTTCCTATTGTAGGCACGTTGTAATAAATTTATTTTCAAAGGCGCAAAGGTAGTGTGTAATTAGCAAATTAGCAAATTTGGGGATTAGCAAACAAAAAAATCTTTTAAAATTTTGCTACTTTAAAAAATAATTGTATTTTTACGCCCCAAATTTAGGAATTAGAGTAAATACCATCTCCTAACTCCTTAACCCTAACCCCTATTTTGTTATGGAAGAAAATATCAGAGTACGCTATTCCGATAAGGAATTGGAAGAATTTAAGGCACTTATAGAGGAAAAAATCAAAAAAGCTCAAAACGATTTGGAACTTATCAAAAGCTCCTATATGAATAGTGCCACTAATGGTACCGACGATACTGCCCCTACCTTCAAGGCTTTTGAAGAGGGCTCTAAGGTAACCAGCAAAGAGGAAAACACTGCTTTGGCGATCCGCCAAGAGAAGTTTATTCGCGACCTTAAAAATGCACTAATTCGCATTGAGAATAAAACTTATGGCATCTGCCGCGTAACAGGTAAACTCATCGATAAACGCAGGTTGATGGCAGTGCCTCACGCTACCCTTAGCATCGAGGCTAAAAATATGCAATAGCCTGATGACACTCACCGAGTATCTACACCAAGAAACTCAAATTCCCATCACAACCCTTACCTCCCTAACGGCTCACCTATTCGAGCGTAGGGAGGTAAAGAAGTATAGCACTTTGCTCAAAGCAGGCACTACTTCAAAAGAGTTGTTCTATGTGGAAGAAGGCTTGTTGCGCTGTTTTTACTACAAAAAAAAGAAAGATATCACCCACAATTTTTTTCTCGAAAAGATGTTTTATTTTCCAGTGGAAAGCATCTATTTCAATCAATCTTCCCCCTTGTGTTTAGAAGCCTTAGAGGACAGTGTGGTGTGGGTAGCCAATTTTTCGGAAGTAGAACTCGTTGTAAATGAACATCAGGAATTGGAACGCCTGATGCGCCTGCTCTTGGTCTCAGCCATCAAATCACTCACCGAGCGGCTGTACCTCGTAAAGTTCCAAACCGCCCAAGAGCGTTACCAGTGGCTGCTAAACAACTACCCTCAAATACTCCTCCGCGCTCCCTTAGGGCATATTGCCTCGCTGTTAGGCATTACCCAGCAAACCCTCAGCGTTATCAGAGCAAACCTCCTAACCCCTATTCCCTAACCACTAACCCTAAAATCCTATGACCTACCGTCTTGCCTCTCCCGCCGATGCCCGCAAAGTAGCTACTGTGCTCACCGATGCTTTTGCTAATTACAATATGTATCGCACGGTGCTCAACTCTTTTTTCACTACTGATAGCAAGTATATCGACTATCTGAACAAATTGCATTATGTGCAAGTGATGAGCAATATCCGCAAAGGTTATTGCCTGATAGCCGAAGAAAATAGCGAAATTATAGCTGTTGCCGTGATGCAATCACTGCGCCACACCCGTATTACCCTTTGGGATTACCTGCGCTCAGGAGCTTTTGCACTTTGGCGTTATGCCAAACCTACTCAATGCTTCCTGCCATTTTTAGACAAGAGCAGCGAGTACGCCAAAAAACAAACTTCTGAAAACAGATGGTATTTAGAGAGTTTGGTAGTGAGTCCTGCGTGGCAAGGCAAACACATAGGAGGTAAGTTTTTAGACGAAGCCGTTTTGCCTTTAGTAGCACGTGAAGGAGGTAGCCAACTCAGTTTGGTTACCAATACCGCAATGAATGTATTTTTCTACCAAAAACACGGTTTTGAGCAAATTCACCAAACCAAAATAGGAGGTGTAGATGTTTGGACGATGCTGGCGGAAGTGAAAAGGGAAGAGTGAAAAGTGAATAGTGAATAGTGAATAGTGAAAAATCGCATACTTTGCCAAAGTTTTTGCCTGTGAGGCTCGTAGCTTTGGCAAAGTTTTTTTATGCTCTAAAACTCCAAATTTGCTAAATTCCTGATTATTTTCTACTTTTGCGCCAAACAAACGTCTAACGGCTAATAATTAACGAACTATGTCAGTAACAGTAACCATAGAGCAAACCAGTCCGCAAGCCAATGCTATTATAGAGATGTTGAGAGCTTTTGATTTTGTAACGTTCAAAGAACCCAAAAAAGCAAAAGCCTTGGCAACGCCTACCCAGTATGTAGCTTCTGATGAAATATTGGAGGAGGACGAGAATGGTATTCCTTTAGAGCATAAAGATTTTATTTTAGACCTCTCGAGGAAAATCAATAAGAAAATAGCCAAACGCTGGGACGAGCATTTTAACTTCTAAAACTTTTTAAGATTATGATAATTATTGCTGATAGTAATATTTTTATGAGTGCTTTGCTATCTCCTAAAGGTACTATTGCATCTATTTTAGCAGAGAGAAAAAGAATACAATTTGTAGTGCCTGATTATCTTATAACAGAAGTAAACGAACATATTCCTGATTTGGTGAAACGCCTTAAAGGGAATAAGACAAAAAAACAACTAATAGCTGATTTCAAACAACTTTTAGAAGGAGTTACTATTGTAGAAGAAAAAGATGTTAAAAAGGCAAATGCAGCCAAAGCAAGAGAAATAGTAGCTGATGTAGATATAAAAGATTATCCTTTCATTGCACTACATTTAGAGATAAAGCATAAAATCTGGACTTCTGATGACCGTTTGAAAGAGGGACTTACCCAAAAGGGGTACGCTCATTTCTTTATTTCAACAAAAGAGGTAATCGCACAAACATATAAAAAGAATATCTAAAAGAATAAACAAACCACCACTGCCTGTGTGGCTCACACCATAACGACTAAAAATAACCGATATATGAAATTCAACGAGTACAAACACTTAGACCTTACTAAGATAGCAGAAGAAA
>ERZ773010.1677-NODE-1677-length-13583-cov-3.183989_pt1 | contig 13583 bp, 9 predicted proteins | sample MGYA00580842_ERZ773010 | MGnify/ENA primary metagenome ERZ773010 (study PRJEB29015, sample SAMEA2737982) | human oral metagenome | biome: human oral; feature: human-associated habitat; material: dental | place: China | collected 2107 ...
TTAGAAAGTCAGAGGTTATAAAGTTTGTTTTATAGAAAAGGTCCAATTTTGTAAACCAAACTTTATAAAAAAGTATGATTCTTATTAAGTGTGATTTATAAGAGTATTAGTAAAGTTGTTGTCTCTTACAAATTTTATCAATAATTCCAGATAAAGTCTGCTTTGTTTAATACTTTCTTTATATCTTTGTAGAGTAGAAAATCGTTCATCTAAAAGGAGGTGATACGGTGTTGCGTGGGTGAAGATAATCACTTAAGCATAAGCGTGTTTAGCAAAAAGAATCAGATAGTAATGCTTCGTTATATCAATACAGATATTGTCTTTCAGGAGTTTCCCGATGAGGTGACGCTTGCCATTAATATTTCGGGATGTCCGTGTCGTTGTCCGGGCTGTCATAGTCAGTTCTTGTGGGCAAATAGGGGAGATGAATTGACGGCTGAAGCACTGTCTGCACTGATTCATGGTGCGAAAGATACCATTACTTGTGTGGGTTTTATGGGGGGCGATGGTGACCCAGCGGCTGTTGACCTGCTTGCGAAATATGTCCAAGAGCGTCACAACGGATTGAAGGTTGGTTGGTACACAGGGCGCACAGCAATCTCTCCGCTCATCAATCAACAGCATTTCGACTATATCAAAGTGGGCCCCTACCTCCGCCATTTGGGTGGACTCGATTCCCCACGCACTAACCAACGAATGTACCGTCGCTGCACAGATGGAAGCTTTGAGGATATCACTTCCCGCTTTTGGAAACATCAGTCAGAAGGCAGCTTATAAGAAAAAAGTCTGTTCCGCTTGACATTCTGCTTTAGAATCATTACCTTTGCAATTGCTTTACGGCTACTCCTAAGTAACGGAAAATGTATTTTTAGAGTCCTTGTAAGTCAAAGAATAACAGAATAATAATGAAAAAGTTTAAGACAATAATCATGTTGCTATTGGTTGCTATTGCATTGTATGCGCAGCGAACTCCAAGAGTGACGAATGATTTTAAGGAGGGAGACTTAATCTTTCAAGTATCGCAAAGTCGTCAGTCGCCTTTTATTCAATTAGCAACTAATTCTCCGTGGTCACATTGTGGTGTGATTGTAGAGAAGGAAGGAAAACCCTATGTGCTTGAAGCCTCTAATGTTGTCAAGATCACTCCACTAAAAAAATGGATTGATAGGGGTAAGATGGGAAGGTATAAGAGAAGACGAGTACTGAACAAACCTGTCAAAATTAAGTACGCTAAATACCTTGGTAAGCGTTATGATTTAGCCTTTAAGTTTAATAATGACAAGTACTATTGTTCAGAACTTATATACGACATCTATAAGGATCAGTTTGGTATTCAACTCGCTACGCCCAAGCCTATCAAGTCTTATCATATCTTCGGACTTGGTAAACTAATGAAAAGACGTGGTATGGACCCAAATCAGAAAGTTGTTGCTCCTTGTGACTTGTTATAGATTTAGCTGCATAACGGAAACCGAGTTCTCATGTTGCCTTGTACTCTCCACAAGCAACCTGTTAACTTGTCGGCTCGTTCACTCGTCTAACTTGTCACCCCTCATGTTGTATTGTTCTCTCAATACATTTCTATAAAACAAACTTTGCTGTCACTGCTTTCACTCGAAAAACTCGTCTAACTTATTGGTTTACAGTGTGATTACTTGAAGTGTTAAAAGTGACAGCAAATAAAAACTAAACTCTTCTTGTAAGAAGTGTATTAGTCTCTTGCTTTTTTCAAGCCCTTCTCTCCCCATATATTATAAGTACTTACCCCCTGTTCCCCTGTTACTTTGTCTTCCTTCACAATCAACTCGTTCACTCGTCAACTCGTCCCCTTGTTACTTTGTCTTCCTTTACAATCAACTTGTTTACTTGTCAATCAACTTGTTTACTTGTCAATCAACTTGTTTACTTGTCCACCCGTTCACTTGTCAACTTCCCCCAAGAGTGTATTATTTACGTAATATCCTCCCTTTCCTATTGCTTATTTGTTTTTTTTTATTAACTTTGCCTACATTGATAAAAGCAGTGAGGTCTGCATGCTGATTAACAACCTCATAGCGTCTTTGGAGAAACCTTGAAGAAGGCAGTCAGAGACAGATAAGACAGAATATAACACCTAACTATTATGCATAAACAATTTTTAATCGGTTTATTATTATCGTCATTAACAGCTGCGCCTATACAGGCTGATGACTATCCTGCTGGAGGCTATCTCTTCGGTCAGGCAACAGCACCAACTGGTAATGAATGGCAGTCACCTGGTGCACTGGGTTATAACAAGTTGCCAGCTCGTGCGCTATTCTCTTCTTTCTCATCGGTTGATGAGGCAAGAAAAGTATTGCCAGAGTTTGCTAAGGATTACCTTTCTCTCAACGGAGAATGGAGTTTCCACTTCTCAAAGAACCCCGATGAACGTCCAAAAGACTTCTTCACAAAGGGGTATGATGACAGCAAGTGGGACCGTCTGCAGGTGCCAGTAAGCTGGAATATGGCAGGTATTCAGAAAGATGGAACACTGAAGTATGGTGTGCCAATCTATGTGAATCAGTGGGTTATTTTCAAATATAACATCGAACCGGGCGACTGGAAGAAGGGCGTTATGCGTGAACCGCCAAAGAACTACACCACTTACGAATATCGTAATGAGGTAGGTTCGTTTAGAAGAAGCTTTGATATTCCAACTACTTGGGACGGTAAGGAAGTCTACCTCAACTTTGATGGTGTAGACTCATTCTTCTATTTGTGGATCAACGGTCGTTATGTAGGATTCTCAAAGAACTCACGTAATACGGCACAATTCGATATTACCCCTTATATCACTAAGGGAAAGAATGAGGTAGCAGTAGAGGTTTATCGCTCGTCAGACGGTAGTTTCCTCGAGGCACAGGATATGTTCCGCTTGCCAGGTATCTTCCGTAATGTCAGCGTAACAGCTACTCCGAAGGTACATATTGCTGATGTGAAGGCTATCCCTTCCTATACAGACGGCAAGGGTACTGTAAACCTTAACACAACACTGCAGAACCTCACTACAAAGAATGCGAAAGACTTACATCTGCGTTGGAGTATCTATAAGAACAGACTCTTTGCTGATGACAACGAGTTGGTGGCAACCTTCGAGGATGCAAAGGCAAAGACCGTTTGTAACAGTAAGGGACAGGCTGACGTTCGACAGATGCTCACAGTGAACAATGCGGCAGCATGGACAGCAGAAGAGCCTAATGTCTATGTTCTCGTTGGTGAGTTGATGCAAGGAAAGAAGGTAGTTGAAACGATAAGTTTCCAAACTGGTTTCCGTACTGTTGAGATTAAGGATACACCAGCAAGTCAGGACGAGTTCGGTTTGGCTGGAAGATATTACTATATCAATGGTAAACCAGTGAAACTCAAGGGTGTGAATCGCCACGATACCAACCCATTGACAGGTAAGGTTATCTCTCGTGAGCAGATGGAACATGAGATTATGCTGATGAAGCGTGCGAATATCAACCACATACGTACCTCTCATTATCCTAACGACCCTTACTTCTATTATCTCTGCAACAAGTATGGTATCTACTTGGAGAGCGAGGCAAACATTGAGAGCCATGAGTACTTCTATGGCAAGGCATCGCTTTCACATGTGCCAGAGTTCCAAGCAGCACACGTTGATCGTGTAATGGCAATGACTCACCAGCTTGTTAACCAGCCTTCAATCGTTATCTGGAGTTTGGGTAATGAGGCAGGACCAGGTCATAACTTCGTTGTAGCCTACGACTCTCTGAAGGCTTACGATGCTTCAAGACCAGTACAGTATGAGCGCAACAACGACATCGTGGATATGGGTTCTAACCAGTATCCAAGTATTGCATGGACCCGCGATGCGGTGAAGGGTAAGATGGGTATCAAGTATCCTTTCCATATCTCAGAGTATGCCCATTCAATGGGTAACGCTGTTGGTAACCTCGTTGACTATTGGGAGGCAATGGAGTCTACGAACTTCTTTATGGGTGGTGCTATCTGGGACTGGATTGACCAGAGTATGTACAACTACACAAAGGACGGCAAGCGTTACCTTGCTTACGGTGGTGACTTCGGTGATACGCCTAACGATGGACAGTTTGTTATGAATGGTATTATCTTTGGTGATGAGACACCAAAGCCACAGTATTATGAGGTGAAGAAGGTGTATCAGTATATTGGAACAAGCTGGAAGGATGCTAAGACAGCTACTTTGGATGTATTCAATAAGAACTACTACTCTGATGATCTCAGTGGTTATGCAATGTCTTATAGCTTGAGCGCTGATGGTGTAACCGTTAAGAAGGGCGACCTTGAGCTTGGTAGTGTACCAGCAAGAAGTCATAAGAGCATTACAATCGCAGGACTCAACGAGGGTCTTGACCCAAATAAGGAGTACCTCCTCCACATTACCTATCGCCTCAAGCATGACATGCCATGGGCAAAGGCAGGATATGTTCAGGCTGAAGAGCAGTTGCCTGTACAGGTAGCAGCGGCTCGTCCAGCTATCGCTGCAGCAGGTAAGGTGAATATGTCTGCCGTAAAGGACAATAAGATAGTATTCTCTGGCAAGACCTTCACAACGACATTCGACCTCACAAAGGGTACGATTTATAACCTTCAGTATGATGGTAAGACTATCATTGCAGACGGCTGTGGACCAGAGTTGAACGCTTTCCGTGCATGGGTTAACAATGACAACTGGGCTTACGAGGCGTGGTATGCAAACGGTTTGAACAACCTGCAGCACAAGTGTACTAACTATACAACCCACGCAAATGCTGACGGCTCTGTTTCTGTTGTGTTCAATGTTGAGTCACAGGCACCTTATGGTTATTGCCTTGAGGGTGGCAATGCTAACTGGAAGAAGCTCATCGAATACAAGGAAAAGCCATTCGGTAAGGATGACTTCCGCTTCAATACGCAGGTGGTTTATACTATCTTCCCTGACGGTAGCATCGAGAGCGAGAGCGCAATAACAAGTAATAAGCCTAATCTGACACTCGCAAAGTTGGGTTATACCGTACGTGTTCCAAAGGCACTCGGTCTGTTGAATTACTATGGTCGTGGTACAGTTGACAACTATCCAGACCGTAAGACAGGTCAGATGATTGGTATCTATGAGCAGCAGAATGTTGAGGATGAGTTCGTTGCCTTCCCTAAGCCACAGGATACTGGTAACCATCAGGATACTCGTTGGCTCTCTCTTACAGGCAATGATGGCAGCGATGCCCTCTATGGTGCTATCTTCGTGGCTAAGGATAAGATGAGTTTCTCTGCGCTTCCTTGGTCGGATAATACCATCGCAATGGCTAACCATCCACACGAATTACCTCAGAGCGAATATACTTATTTGCATCTTGACATGGCAATCACTGGTCTTGGTGGTAACAGCTGTGGACAGGGTGGTCCGTTACTGCGTGACCGTGTTATGGCAACGCCACACACCTTCGGTTATATGATTCGTCCGATGAACTCTGTTAAGACCAACGACCTCGTTAGCAATGCGAATGTAAGTCTTAACGGTGCCACACCACTTACCATCATTCGTGATGGTGAGGGCAATGTGACAATCAATGCTAACGGTGCGAAGGGCGATATCTACTATCGTGTTAACGACAGCAAGAAGGCAGTGAAGTACACTGGTCCTGTTAGCTTGCGTAATGGTGGTACGATTTCAGCTTGGACAAAGGAGAATGATTGGCTCGTAGCTTCTCAGACTTTCTCACGCATCGAGAGCATTCCATTGTCAGTAGTCTTCGCTTCAAGTCAGGAGAGTGGTGAGGGTGATGCAAGCCACCTTACTGATGGAAATCCAAGCAGCTACTGGCACACAATGTACTCTGTTACTGTGGCTAACTACCCACACTGGGTTGACTTCGACTGTGGTGGTATGAAGACTATCAAGGGTTTCACCTACCTCCCACGTCAGGACAGTAACAATGGTAACATCAAGAAGTACAGCATTCAGGTAAGCAACGACGGCAAGACATGGGGAAAGGCTGTTGCTGAAGGTGAGTTTGAGAACAACAGAAAGGAAAAGACTATCTTCCTCACCACACCAGTTAAGGCTCGCTTCGTCCGTCTGACAGCCCTCAGTGAGCAGTCTGGTCAGGACTTTGCAACAGGTGCTGAGTTTAAAGTGTTAGAGAAGTAAAGGCTTTCTATCAGTTGTAGGGCATCCCAATAATTGCTGCCCTTGCTTCTGATAGAGCTACATTGAAATAAAAAGGAGTGGAAGAGATAGTGTTTTCTTTCACTCTTTTTTATTTGCCAAAGTAAAGTATGTTAGTAGAATCCACGTCCCATTTCGTTCTACTTATTATTTGTTGTAGATGGGAAAAGATTCTTTTCGCACCAAGCGATGAGGGTTGAGACGAGTGGATAGAGTTCCTTTCCGATCGTTGAAAGGCTGTATAGCTTGTTGTTTTCAACGATAATATTGTCTTCTTTCAAGACCATTAACGAGGCGGATAGAGGTCTATTGGGCAGGTCATACCTTAACTCTTCGTAAGTTGCTCTGCCTTTCTTACCGAGTGTTTGGATAAGGCAAAGCGTGTTCGGCACGCATATCCGTGAGAGGATATTACGTATCGGACACGTAGGGAATAGTGGGTCAATTACCATTTCAGTTCTTCATTCAGTATCACACCATCGCCAGCAGGTGTATCATTCTCAGCAAAGCTGTTTGCCTTATACTGAATACAGAGCATCAGCATCTCATCTTTGCCCGTGTTATTCAACGCACGCTTTCCCTCTGGAGCAACGCGAATAATACTACCTTCAGTCACTGGGAAGACCTCGCCATCAACCTGATACTCACCTTCACCTTTGAGAATAAAGTAAAGTTCCTCGTGTGTCTTGTGTGTATGAAGGAAACCACTGTCCTGACCAGGTACAAGAGTCTGGAATGAGAGTTCGCTACCTGTCGTCTGTAATGCCTGACCAACGAATACCTTACCTGGAATCTCTATCTCTCCGAATGGGAGTACATAGTCCTTGATGTCACTGAGCTTACCTACGTTTACTGCTGTGAAGTTCTTACCATTCTTGATCGTTTCAACTGTTTTCATAATTCTTTTTGTTTTATTGTTTTGTTTGTTTTGATGATGCAAAGGTATTGACTTTCAGTCTGTCCTGCAAGTAGGCACGCAAATGTCAGCCAGTTACCTTGAGGTAAGTAATACTGATAATAAAGCATTTAAAGGATACTTGTTTTACATAGTTTAACACTAAAAGATGCGAGCCTTAGCTTATAATAGTTACTTTTGTGCAGTAATATGACTTAAAGAGCTTATAAGTATGAATAGAAATGAAGTCAGAGATGCCCTCTATCCTAACTGTCCTATAAGAAATGTACTGTCAAGAGTAGGGGACAAGTGGTCGATGTTGGTGCTTTTCACGTTGGAGAACAACGATTGCCAACGCTTTAAGGAACTGCAACGTAATATACCCGATATTTCTCAAAAGATGCTGACTGCAACGCTGAAGATGTTGGAGGGTGATGGACTTATTCGTCGGGAAGTCTTTCCAGAGATACCTCCCCGCGTGGAATATTCGCTTACGGAGAAAGGGAAAAGTCTACTACCGCTTATCGATAACCTCCTTTCATGGGCGAGTGAGAACATGGAAGATATTATAGAGTCGAGAAAACAGTATCTTTTCAAGTAGGTTTTTTAGAGGTCTTGGAGGTTAATAGTTCAACTGTTAGTAATCCTCTTTGTAAGTATTTTTCGTCTACTCGATTTTTATTAAGGCTTAATTGCATTCGAATTAACGCCTTTTTGGCTTGCAAAAGGTGCTCTTTAAGACCCTTACTAACGCCCTTTTGAAGTCCAATTAAGCACCTTTTGAAAAGCAGTTTTGTAACTCCTTTATAACGAATGAGTTACAAAGGCTGTAAGGAAAGCGTTTTTTCGGCTGTTTTTGGTAAATAAATCAATGGTGAGTGTAAAGAAAATTCAGGACTGTGGGTTTCTTATAGGATATGAATTAATAAAGTTTACCATAGCTATAGAATTCATGTAGTATCCATTTGTAGTACCTGAAAAGTAACTAATAAACCAATAAGAAGGTATAGAATAGGACTCCAAAAGAATAATCAAAAAGGCTTAGTTAGCCCACTAACCAAGCCTTAAACCCCAATCAATCATTAGACCACAATATGTTTGTTTCATATTATGGTATTGTTTCCTAATATCTTTCATTTTCTTATCGGTATCTTGTCTGCCTTTGTAACTTGACGTAGCCCGCTACGCCTGCGTTCCAAAGCCAAGCAATCTACTCGATAATAAAATAAAATATGTTTAGGCTCTAATAACCGATTGGGGTTTTAAAAATAACGTTACAAGAGTTTTGTTGAAGGCTAACGATATAGCCTTCCCTATTATTAGGCTGATGAAAAGAGGGGACAACAGGATGTGTATGGGCTGAGAAGATTCTTTTCAGCCACGCTACACATCGGTTGTCAGTCTCTAAAGTGTGTTAGTTACTACTTGGATTTTGTTCCAGATTGCCCTTATAGGCATTGATAGCCGACTGTGGAATGAAGTAAGTCACACGATAATCAGTTGCTGGAATGTCAACCATTGGCTGATGAGGACCAGGGAAACGACGTGTAAGGGTGTCGCCATTGCGGAACACATCGTAGCTGCGCTCTGCCTCAAACGCCAACTCTAACTGGCGTTCTTTATCCACCAAAGTCTTTGCTGTGGCAGCAGTAAACTGAGCACTCGTATAGCTTCCACCCACGATAGCACGCTCACGGATTGTGTTCACGTCAGCCATCGCACTGGCGATATTACCCAATTTCACATTTGCTTCAGCACGATTGAGATACATTTCGTCAAGACGAGAGATGATAGGCGAATACAACTGATTCTCCTTGCCACCCTGACGAGAGCACTTCACCACATAGAACATAGGATAAACGCGGTTGAGCTTCATCTGATAATCAAGCACACCGCGATAGGTATGTCCCTGATAATTAATCGAGTAAAGACGCTGTGCAGGGTCGATTGGGGTGAGAACAAGTGGGGTAGTGTGTCCCGTTCCAGTGGTATCGCAAGTCAAACTATTGTCTGGCTGACGAGTATAACGCAACTGTACGTAGTTGAAATTCACCTGATTACCCTTGGCATCATAGACATTCTTGATGAAGCGGAAGACAGGAACATACTTGTCTGTCTTGTCTTTTACATACTGTGGCTCAATGAATTGCGCACGAATATCGGTGTACTTCTTATTAAACCAGTCGTTCTGTCCAGTCTCGTTCAGCAAATCAAGGTATTTACCAGACGCATACATTTCGCCCCAACCCATACCGCCGATATTTGAATACATACCGCCGATGGTGTAATAATAATCCCAACCAGGGAACTCAGAGTCTACTCTCTTTACCACGAAGATGTTTTCAGGGTTGTTTTCTGGCTCAAGAGTGTTGCTAACGCCATAGTCCTTACGGCTCAACAGACTAAACTTACCAGAGTCGATTACCTTTGTTGCGTACTCAACACTCTTCTGAGCGTAGGCAGTGTTAGGCGTTTCGTAAGTTCCACTCATATAGAGATAGATTCTACTCAGCATAGCCCAAGCAGCCTCTTTAGAAGCAAAGATACAACGTTCTTCGCTGTGCAGGTCTTCTGTCATCAGCGAAGCCGCCTTCTCCAAGTCCTTAATTGCCTGTTCGTAGGTCTCTTTTACAGTAGAACGATTAGGCAACATAGCGTGTACTGGGTCGTCAGGTGTACCGTTAACGATAGGCATACCAAGGTTTGTATCAGGGTTTTGCGCGTATGGTCTACCGTATGCACGACAGAGATAGAAGTAAATCATGCCACGCAGATAGTAGCATTCTCCCAACTGTGTATCGGTAATCGTACTCTTACCTTCAGGAATATCCTTGATGATATTAGATGCCTGCGCAACCACTTTATAACTATAATCCCAGAAGTTCTGCAATCGGTAGTTATTAGGAGTGCGCGAATAAGAGATAAATTCATAGAAAGCATCGGTAGACGTACCACGAATCATGATGTTATCTCCTGCGTATTCGCCACAGCGGTACATAGGGTCCGACCATGTTTTTAGGAATCCATAGCATCCATTCAGTAGCGATGGAAAACTCTCATCAATGTTTTTAGTCATGGTATCATCATCCATCATGTATTCAGGATGACGCTCTACGCTACACGATACCATTGCAATAGCTGCTAAGAGCAGCACATATACTTTTTTCATAGGGCAGATTCTTTATTTAGAATGTGACGTTAACGCCGAGCATAAACTTACGAACAGAAGGATAAACACCAGCGCCTGTTGAGATTGAAAGGGCTGTTGAGCGTTCGCCAGAAGCATTTCGACCACTATCAGCAGCAGGCAATTCTGGGTCTACACCAGAATAATTGGTGATGCAGAAGAGGTTTTCACCACTGATATAAACGCGCAATGCCTTCACGATATCACTCTTAAGACTGAAGTTGTAACCCAAAGTAATTGAGCGAAGCTTCAAGAAGTCAGAGCTCTCTAAGTAGCGAGTTGACGCCTTGTTAGAGTTAGATGGGTTGTTATAGGCAGCAACTGGGTGTGTTGCAACGTCTCCCTTCTGTGCCCATCTCTTCCAACCTTTCTGCAAGCTGAACTGGTTACGATCGGTATAAGCACCATCTGAGTCATACTCCTGTCGTGAGTAGTTATAGATGTAAGCCCCCATTGAGTAGCCGAAGACAGCGTTGAAGTCGAAGTTCTTATAGGTAAGTGTGGTAGAGAAGCTACCGAATACACTTGGAGTGGCACGCTTGTCAAGGGCTACTTGATCTGCCTTAGCATAGTTGTTAGTAATAACACGATTGCCATTCGCATCCGTTGTGTACCATTGTGGCGCACCATTCTCTGGGTCAACACCTGCCCATTCACGCAAATAATAAGTATCTGCACTCAGCCCTGGACGTAACAATGTGTTAGTTGAACCAGCTATACCATCACCTTCGATAATCTGGTCTCTACCACTATACAACTTCTTAATCTTGTTTGAGTTGGTAGAAAGGTTGGCATCAACTGTCCAAGTGAGGTCCTTACTCTTGATGATATCAGCTGAAAGGGTAGTCTCAAAGCCTGTGTTGGTAAGCTCACCAATGTTCTGCCAGATGCTTGTCACACCGATAACACCAGATATAGGCACTGCAAAGAGTAGGTTGCTTGTACGCTTGCTATAGAAGTCGAAGGTCATACGCAGACGTTTAAACATATTCAAGTCGATACCTACGCCAGTGGTATAGCTCTTCTCCCAAGTCAGTTTCTTATTGGCAAGCTGAGCGATTACAGCACCAGGAACCTCGTTATAGCTTGCACGTAAGCTGTAAAGTCCGTATTGGGGATAGAGGCTGTTAGGGCGACTTCCTACTGAACCAAACGATGCACGCACCTTCAAATAGTCAATACAAGGTACCTTAAACCACTTCTCAGCCGTAGCAACCCAGCCACCACTGACTGAGAAGAACGTACCATAAGCAGCATCAGAACCAAAATTACTTGCACCATCAGTTCTCAGTGAGAGTTGAAGCAAGTACTTATTGGCATAGTCAGCATTGAGGTTGGCGAAGAAAGACTGCACTGCCCACTCGTATTTATTACCTCCAACAGATTCTGGTGTAGAGGTGATATCAAGTTGAGCAAAGCCCGGAACTAAGCCTGTTCCGTCACTACTATGATAGCGATATTCACCATCATTAAACTCATAACCAAGCATTAAGAAGCCATGATAATCACCGAAACTACGTGTCGCTTTGAGCAGTTGGTTCGTATAACGACGTGTGTTCGTGCTCGTGCTTTCACTCACACGACCCTTACCCTCTGCTCCTGATGTACGAGGATCAGCGTAACTCTTATCAAGGTGGGTACTCCAACGATAGCTATTCACAGAAGAGAACGTCAGCCAATCAGTGAGATAGATGTCAAAGTCGAAGTTGCCATTAAAGGCATAAGAATCGTACTTGCTCCAGTTATACTGCAATTCGTAAAGGTAATTGGTAGAGTTGCTATTCACCCATGATGATGATCTATTGCCAACAATCTTGCCGGTTTCATCGTAAGGGCTATCCCATGGCAGCATAGAATACATAGAATAGGTAGAGCGTTGACGGTCGTCAATCACCCCCTTGCTACCATTAAAGGATGGGCGGATAGCAATCCAAGAATAAGGTTTGAAGTTCAGCTTCATCATCGTGTTGTATCGAGTGAAGTCATATCCACGCACAGCACCATCCTCTTTATAGACACCACCTGTGAAGACAGCACTCAACTTCTCACCACCACTGTTAATAGTAAGGTCGTAATTCTGAACGTTTCCTGTGTGTGTAGCCAACTTCCACCAGTCGAAATTACTATCACGGAGCTTATTATTCCAGCGTGGGAAAGCAATCTCAGCAGCATTAGTAAACGACTTATAATAGTCGTATAGCTCGGCTCCATCCATCATCTTCACTTTACCATTGTTCAGAGTTGAAACGCCCATCTTGGCAGAGAAGGTAATAGAAGTCTTACCAAACTTTGCTCCTTTGGTTGTAACAACGATGACACCATTGGCACCCTGCGAACCATAGATAGCTGTTGAGGCTGCATCTTTGAGTACGGTGAGTGTCTCGATGTCGTTAGGATTGATGTCACCCGGGTCTTTACCGACATTACTCCATCAATAACCCACAGCGGAGCAGTACTACCGTTGATAGTAGACTTACCACGAACGATGATGGCACCGAACGAACCTGGCTTACCAGAACCCGGCATAACGTTCATTCCCGGTACCTTACCCGTCAACATATTGGTGACATTAGCTGTCGTAATGTTAGTAAGTTCTTTATTATCAATACTCTGCAACGAACCCGTCAGACTGTTTCGTTTCTGCGTGCTATAGCCCACAACCACTGTTTCGCTAAGCATCGTAGATGAAGAAACCATGCTTACGGTCATGTTGTTTTCAGCTCGCACCGTCGTTTTCTCATAGCCTAAGGACGTAATCACCAGCTCCTCACCAGCCTTTGCGTCGATAGAGAACTCACCATCAATGTTGGTAAGAGCGATTTTCTTCGTACCACTTACGGTGACACTGGCACTTATAACCGGTTCGCCTGTACGTGAGTCGATAACTTTTCCTTTGATAACAGAGGCCTGCGCCTGTATGGTTACTGTCTGGGTGGCATATGTCTTATGTGCAGTATAAGGACAACACACAAGGGGCACTACCAGTAGCAGCGACCTTCCAAGGTTAGATTTTCTCATAGCTTTCATGCTTAAAAGGTTTTTATTTATATTTTGTTTAGGTCTTGTGACATTAGGTATGGCACTTAGGTTGTCGATAGCTTAGATATGTGCAAAATTATAGTATTTTTTTTAATTCAAGCATGTTTTATCTTCTTTAACATAATATTATGTGCGTTTTTATTTCCAACTTGTATCTTGGACACATAATAGTGCATGTTTTGCGGTGTTTACCTTATATAAAAAGCAGTACGGAAAGGGTAGGTTGCTTTCGAAAACAAACGCGAAAAAACACATTGATAAGTAGGCAAGAAAGCAAGGGAAAGAATGAT
>ERZ773010.1678-NODE-1678-length-13579-cov-15.767672_pt1 | contig 13579 bp, 15 predicted proteins | sample MGYA00580842_ERZ773010 | MGnify/ENA primary metagenome ERZ773010 (study PRJEB29015, sample SAMEA2737982) | human oral metagenome | biome: human oral; feature: human-associated habitat; material: dental | place: China | collected 2107 ...
TCAGCTACGGCTCCGACGGTGGTATCCGCTCCGTCGAGCACTGGCGCACCATCCTTGCCAACTTCAATATGCACGTCGTGCGGACCAACGTCGCCCTGTCGCTGTTCACCGACATCGCCGAGGGGGCTGTGGTCGCCCACGAGCGCAAGGCTGAACAGCTGCAGGTGCTCGTCGAACAGCTGGTGGCTTCCGCCGTACGTCGCAAGGCCTGAGGGTCCGCCGAGAAACAACAAGGAATGCCGTCCCGTTAACCCGGGGCGGCATTCATGCGTGGTCGTAATTCGGGGTCGTAGGGCGGATGGGCGGGACCTCGTCGGCTCAAAGGGGAGGGTGTTCTATTCCCACTTTCTCTCTAAAGGGTGGTCGTGTTGTTTGAATTCCCTGGCGGGGGTGTCGTATGTGGGACCTGAGTCCCCGTCCTGAGCGGAAGATGATTGCTGAAAGTTATGGGGGTGCTGGGTGGGGTTTCGCGGCTCGTGTGTGAACTGCTTTCTTGCTCGTGACCTCCTTTTGGTCAACTGCCTTCTTTTTGTGGCGAACTTATGGTGTGCCCCTGGCTGCTCTTCTAAGCTGCGCTCATGACCACACGAGTCCTCACGTTGGTGGACCGACGATATCGGTTCCAGGCACAGCCGAGCGGCATGATTGCTGCTTTGCGGGCTCACGGCGCCCATGTCGAAGAACTGGATGAAACCCAGTGTGTGACCGACGAGTGGCGAGACGTCCTCATGCGGGTGGATGTCGCCGTGGCGCGTGGTCGGCTGCCTGGGACCTTGGCTGTTCTCGCGGATGTCGCTGCTTCAGGGGTGCCTGTGGTCGATACGGCAGCTGCGGTGGAACGGGTCCGCGACAAGCGCATCATGACCAGGCTTCTCGGGAGTACGGGCTTGTCCACACCACGGACCGCGATCTGTTCACCAGAGGATCTCGCGGACGTTGATCTGGAGTATCCCATCATCGTGAAACCGGTGTTCGGGGACAATGCTGAGGGCCTTGTCGTGCTTGATGAGCCTGCGGATCTGAAGCGATTACGGTGGCGCGATTCCGAGGTGATCGTTCAGGAATACCGGCCAGGTTCCGGGGTGGATCTTAAGCTTTATGTAATTGATGATTTTATTGCTGCTGTGAGGCGCCCTTCCCCGATCAGCCGGTGTACGGCGCGGTCCTTGGGGGGCGTGCCCGTAAATGATGCGCTGCGAGATATCGTCAAGCGTGTTTCCGCGGCTTTCGGGCTGCGCTTCTTTGGCGTCGACTGCCTTGAAGTGGGCGGGCGACTGGAGGTTCTTGAAGTTAACGATTTTCCCAACTATTCATCCGTTCCCAACGCGTCCGAGCTGCTTGCCGAGCATGTACTAAGGAGGGCAGTTGCGTGAGGATCGCCCTGCTGACATCCCAGCGCGTGCCCGAGCAGGACTCCATCACCCGGAAATGCTTGGATCTGCTGGTGAGCTGGGGAGTGCATGTCGATGCTCGACATGCCATTGGAAACACCGAGTTGGGGGAAGTGGCAGTGGAGCATGATCTCTATCTTCTCGTGTCCCCATCCCCAGCGGTCGTTTCCTTGGCTTCAGATCTGGTGGGCTTGGGGGCCCGATGCCTGAACCTCCCTGAGATGCTGAGGATCTGCCGGGACCGGGTTCGGACCGTGAAGCTACTGTCCTCCGCGAAAGTGCCCATCCCCAGAACCTGGGTGGTTGGAAGCGCTGCGGATCTGATTGAACCTCTCCGCGGCGGCCCTGTCGTCCTCAGATCGGCGGATGTGAGCCGCTCTGCGGGGACGAAGGTTCTCTGGAACGTCGACGAGGTGATCGATCTACCTCTTCTTGGCGGGGAGGCAATTGCTCAGGAAATCCATCCCAACGATCAGTACGCCTATCGGGTGTATCGGATTGGGAGCCAGACCTTCGCGGTGAAGCGGCCCTTCTGGATGGTTTTCCCGCGCGAGACGCGGGAAGAGCCCGTGTCGGTGACCGAGGAGATGTGCGACGTCGCGGATCGGGTGGCGGACGTTTTCAAAAGCGAGCTCTTCGGCCTGGAACTGGTCAGCGTCGAGGGGTGTCTCCATGTGGTGGAAGTGTTTCCCTTTCCTCGACTCAGCGGAGTCCCGGATGCGGCATTGAGATTGGCCGACTACATCTACGCCCGCGGAATGGAAACCGCTGAGGAAGTCCACCGGTGAGAGCCGCCATCATCGGTGCAGGGCGTATCGCCTTGGGGCTTGCCGCTGAGCGGCTTCACCGATCGGGCTACGAGGTGACGGTGTTGGGTCGTGGTTCTGTGTCCGCGGCCCTACGCCTTTGTCGGGCCGTGGAGGTCAAACTGACCGATGGTTGGGAGACGGAACGTTTTCTGGTGCCGGTGCGAACCGTCGACTTGGCTGACCGGATTGCGACTGTGAAAGCCATCGCCAGCGCCGATGTGGTGGGTACCGCGGTAGGGGCACGGATGTTGCCTGCGGTACTGGACCTCCTTGCCGAAGGGTTGAAACGTGCGGCTCGTCCCGTGAACGTGATCGCCTTCGAGAACCACGAGAACGCTGCCCGGATTATCCGGAAAGGTCTGAGAATGCGGTTGGGGCCGGGTGTGGACCGGCACGGGTTCACCGGAGCCGTTATCGCCCGGGCCGTGGCTCATCGTGTGTTCACCGAGGACGGTCATGTCCGGGTCGTGGGAGACCTGCCCAGCGAGGTCGTGATTGATGGTCCAGCGCTGGTGGATCCCGTTCCACTGGTCCAAGATTTCATCCCGGTCGATGATTTCCGAGCCTACTATCGTCGCAAGCTCTATCGGTTCTCGGCTGGGCACGCCACGACGGCCTACCTGGGCAAACTCAAGGGATATCGATATCTGCACGCCGCGGCCATGGATCCGGAGATAGCCGAGGCCGTCCTGGGGGCGATGGAAGAGGGCAGGCAGGGACTTGCGGCGCGCTATGGAAAAGAGGTCTCCGGCACCCGGGGAGACCTGGAAGCCATTCTGTGCCGGTTCCGCAATGCGGTCCTGGGTGACACGGTCGACCGGGTGGGGCGGGACGCTCTGCGCAAGCTCGGTCGAGGGGAACGCCTGGTTGGGGCCGCTCGGCTGGCCGTCAAAGGGCAAGTATTGCCGATCCATCTGACGAGGGCGGCTGCTGCGGTTTTCGTCAGTGAGCCGAACCTTCTCGTTTCCCGAGAACGGATGAGCGCCCAGGTGTCTCGGGTGACGGGCGTAGGGCGTCGTCATGTCGTCACCCAGATGGTGGCTCGCGCCTGGGGTGAGTTCGCCCAGGAAGAGTCGACCGGTGCACCATTCCTCCAACTTCCAGAAATGAGCCTTTCGATATGAGAATCTGTTTCCTGCTGACCCGCCGAGTTCCTGATGTTCCCAGCCCCATCGTGCTGGAGGTCCAACGGCTCCTGGAACGAATGGGGCATGAAGTGACTGGCTGGATCCCTGAGGATCGCCTGTTGCGTACGGATGTCCTGAGGCCGGAGGCTGATCTCTACGTGCTCAAGAGCCATACTGAGTTGGCACTCAGCTACGCTGGCGCACTTCATGGGCAGGGGGTCGCGGTATGTAATGAATACAGCGCTTGCCTGACCGCCCAGGACAAAGTGACTGCGGGAAGACTCATGCGTGAGTTGGGTGTCCCCACCCCTGACACGTGGCTCATCGACAGCCCTCAGCAGGCGACTGAACTGTTGGCGGAAGGGGCCCTCATCATCAAACCTCACAGAGGACACCGTGGGGCGGGGGTTCATCTGGTCGAGGAAGCTGCGCAGTTGACCTCTATGCAGAAGCCATCCGGGCCGTTGATTGCCCAACGCTATGTTCCGGGACCCGGCGAGGACCTCAAGGTGTACGTTGCCGGGGAGAATGTCTGGGCGGTGCGTAAGCCCTTCGACCCACAGTCGTTCACCCGATTCGGTCAGCCCGTTCCCGTCGATGAAGAGATCAGGAACATCGCCACTCGAATCCGTTCTGGATTCGGTCTAGAACTGTTCGGATGCGACGTGATTGAGTCCCCGGACGGTCCCAAAGTGGTGGACGTCAACTACTTTCCCGGATACAAAGGATGCCCCGACCCGGCTCCTGGGATCGCAGCCACCATCGACCATGTGGCCCGCGGCTCATGACTCGTCGATCGATCCTGCATCCCGAGATCCGACGGCGGCACCGCCGAGCGTGCCGGGCTGCTTGGGCGGTGGTGGTCATCGTCGCCGCGGCAACGTCGGTAGCCGCGGTCCTGATGGATGGGAACTGGGAGTGGGCGAGCCCTGAGAACAGGTTGTGGCTGGTTCTGGGAGGTCTTCTGATCGTCGGAATGACCACGACCCTGACGATCTGGGCCACCCGTCGGTACGTCCGGGCGCCCAGGCGTGCGATCCGAAGCCAGGATGATGGTGGAGGTCCCCTGGGGGTGGTGGTGGCGGAAGGCTTCCTGTCACGCCTGGCTTTCGGAATGATCAGCTTCTCATTGCCGCTGTATGCACATCGACTCGGCATGTCCATCGAGAACATAGGGGTTCTGCTGGCGACGAACACTGCTGTCGCTATTCTTTTGAAACCCTTGATGGGCACCGTCATCGACCGCATCGGGGTGCGAACCTCCTACATCGTGGCGGTGGGGTTGCGTACCGTGGTGGTGCTGTCCCTGGTGTTCGCTCAGACTCCCCTTCACCTGTTTCTCGTCCGCGGACTTCACGGGGTGGCGATCTCCATTCGTGATCCATCCTCCTCGACGATCCTGGCGGCCCTGGGAGGCAAGAAAGCGGTGGCCCAGCGTTTCTCCTGGTATCAGACCGTCAAGACAGTGGCCGGGTCTGCTGGAGGGTTCTCCGCCGGGATCCTGCTGACCGCTCTTGCAGGGGATCACGCTTTCGTTTTTGCTGTCTCGGCCATCCTGTCCGGGCTTCCCATGTTGCTGGTGCTCTTCGGGCTTCGAGGTCCCCAGGTTGCTGGCCTGACTCGTAAACCGGAGAAAAAAACGCCGGTTCCTGTGGAACTGCGTCGGCTCATCCGTCCCTACGCGCTTCTGGGAGCGGCCATGAACGGTACGGCCTATCTCATGGCGAATCTGCTTCCTCTGCTCTCCGTGTCGTACATGGGGTTGTCAGAAGCAGCCGCGTCGTCGCTGTATGTCTTCTCCACCATGATGTCCTTCAGCGGGCCGCTGTGGGGGTGGCTGGCGGACAGGGTGAGCTTGAAGCTGGTGTTGGGGGTCAGGGCCATCGGTAATGTGTTCTCCTCCTTGGTCTGGTTGCTCTTCCCAAGTTATGCGGGCCTTGTCGTCGGGAAGGTGGCAGATGATGCAGGCAAGGCCGCTTTCCGGCCGGCATGGGGTGCGGTCATGGCCAAGGTGGCTGCTCTCGATCCGGTGCGGCGTACTCGAACACTGGCGATCATGAGCACCGCGGAGGACGCCGGGGAATTCGGGGCGCCCATTCTGGCCGGGTTCATCTGGACGACATTTGGGTTGCCGGCAGTACTGGTGGTCAGATTGTGTGCCGGGACGGCGACCGAAATCTACTCTTGGTGGTTGGCCAGTCACATGAAAATCGACGATGATCATTCCGGCCAAGAGTCTGACACGGAAGCCCCTATACAGCCCCGTAGATCGGCGTAAAATCCGCGGCATGAGAGTCGTTCTTCTGTGGTCCGGGTCGTCTGGGAAGTCCGCCCCACTGCTGGATGCGCTTGAAGCGGAGCTGCGTCTGGCCAAGGCCACTACCATCTCCTTGTTTCCCGCGGAAATGGAATCAACCGCTCCACTTCCTCGAGCTGATGTAGCAGTTCTCAAGGACAAGACACCGGCTGGCCTGGAATGGGGGAGGCGACTACACGAGGCGGGGATTCCCACGGTGACTCCCTACCCGGTCACTTCTTTGTGTAGGGATAAATTGAGAACCAATCAGGTGCTGGCGCAAGCCGGTCTACCTGTTCCCGAATGCCGTTCGGTGACCGGGCCTGAGGACTTGATATCGATGCTTGTTGCCGGCTCTGTAATCCTCAAACCACGTCGTGGTTCCCAGGGGCGGGGAATCCGGATCATTCGTGATTCCACGGATGTCCCCGCATCGTGGGGAACGGAGGAGATGTTCGCGCAGCGCTATTACGAACCCGAGACCCTGGATCGCAAGATTTATCGGATCGGGAACGACGTTTTCTGTGTTGAGCGGGTGTGGCCTCCGGTCACCCCAGAGGAGAAACAAGGTCGGCTGATCGAGTTGGACGCCGCCACCAGAGAACTTGCGATGGAATGTGGACGGCTGCTGGGCACCGAGGTTTACGGTGTGGACGTGATCGAACACGAGGGCAGGCCGTGGATCGTGGACCTGTCCAGTTTCCCCGGATTCAAAGGGGTTCCGGACGCTGGCGCCCGAATCGCCAGGGTTGTTCTTCGTGTTGCCGCAGAGACTCGGCATGGCGCAGCCTCGCAGGAGCTGGTCTCGGACAACGAGGCGCTCTGTACCGTTCCCTGACGGTCGAAAAACGAGGGATGGCCGCCCCGATTGATTTTCCGTGGGGCGGCTGTCCAGCGGTCACGGTTCGAGCAGCACCTTGATGGCGCGGCGCTCGTCCATGGCCTTGTAACCTGCGGGCGCTTCGTCGAGCGGAATTCGCTGGTCGAAAACCCTTCCGGGGTTGATCTTCCCGGCCAGGACGCGCTCGATCAGAGTCGGCAGGAAACGGCGGACGGGGGCGGGCCCGCCATGCAGGTGTACCTCGGTGCCGAACAGCAGGCCACCTGACAGGTTTACATCGTGGGAGACCCCAACGAAACCAACGTGCCCACCCGGGCGGCAGGCTCCGATGGCCTGGGTCATGGATTGCTGGGTGCCGACCGCTTCGATGACGCTGTGCGCTCCCAGCCCGTTGGTGAGGTCCTTCACGTGGGAGACACCCTCTTCGCCGCGTTCTTCGACGATGTCAGTGGCCCCGAACTCCGTGGCGACTGCTTGGCGTTGTGGGTTGCGGGACATCGCGATGATCCGTTCGGCACCCAGCTCTCTGGCTGCCAGGATGGCCAGGAGACCAACTGCGCCATCACCCACCACCGCGACGGTCTTGCCCGGAGCCGCCTCCGCGGCGACAGCCCCGAACCAGCCCGTGCCGAGCACGTCGGAGGTGGCCAGCAGTGAGGCCAGCACGTCGGGATCCGTGGGACGTCCGTCCGGCACGACGACGAGGGTGCCGTCGGCCTGCGGGATGCGGACGAACTCCGCCTGGGTGCCGCTGACAAACCCGCCATTGACACAACGGGACTGGTAGCCGGCATTGCAGATTTCGCAGGTGTTGTCCGAGATGCAGAAGGAGCCGACCACGAAATCACCTGGTTTCACCTCAGTCACGTCCGAACCGACCTCCACCACGGTACCGACGTACTCGTGTCCCATGGCGCGGTTCTCAGCCTTGTCATACCCCCGGTAGGGCCACAGGTCTGAGCCGCAGATGCATGCGGCGGCAAGTTCGATGATCGCGTCGGTGGGTTCGATGATCTTGGGGTGGTCCACCTCGGTGACGACCACATTGCCAGGTGCTCGCATGATGGTTGCTCGCATGATGCCTCCTCGGTGGCTAACTGCACAGGATGTACGTGTTCCCTATTATCTCTCCGCGGCAGGAAATGTTCTGAAAGGCCACCATGACAGGGGCACAGCCGTCAGGGGTTTCTTCCCCATGCGTGATCTGCTTGGAGCGAAGTCCGGCTCTACGCCAGAACCGTTTCCAGGAATCTGGCCACCCTGGCGATGTATCCGGGGCGGTCAACGAAATAGCCGCCACAGTGGTCGGCGCCCTCGAAGGTGATGAGCTCGACCTCTCCCGGGCCGGCCGCATCTGCCAGCTGCTGGGCATGTTCGTAGGGGATGATCCGGTCCTTGGTGCCGTGCAGCAGCAGGGCCGGTCGAGGGGACAGCGATCTCATGGCGTCGATGGGACGTACCTGCTCGAACGCGTAGCCGCAGAAAATCCGGTTCACCAGGTCGGCCACCGGCAGCAGAAGGCGCCCGGGAAGCCGGTAACGCCTGTAATTTGCCGCGATCACCCCCGACATGGTTGCGAAAGGGGAATCGAGCACCAAAGCCTCGATGCGCGGGTCCTGGGCAGCCGTGAGGATGGCGGTTGACGCTCCCATGGAGAAAGCCATCACTGTGATCCGTGCCCCGGGGCGGGACCGGGCCACCCAGTCCAGCGCTGCGGTCAGATCGGCCTGTTCGTAGTGGGCCAGGGATTGTCTTCCATTCCCGGAATCACCGTTGCCCCGGAAGTCGAAGAGCAGGACGTTGTGGCCTTCGCGCCATAGAGCGGGACCGATTCCCAGCAGGTCGGCCTTGTTGCTCCGGTGACCGTGGCAGCAGATCACCACGCTCCGGGAGCCGGGGTTGTCCAGCCACCAACCCGCCAACGACACCCCATCGGATGTGCTGAAGGAGACCTCCGTGGCCGGTACCCCCACCTCGAAGGGGGTGAACGTGTATGGCGGCCAGGGGCGTCTCGGGGCGTTCAGTGTCCAGGCCGTGTACCCGGCGACGGTCCCCGCTCCCAGAGCAACGGTGGCGGCGATCCAGCGTCCAGCCCTTGCAAGTCGTCCCATGTCTCCTGCTCCTCACGGCGTCCCGCTGTCCTGGGAACACGTGTGCACGGATGCCTGCGCGCCCGGGGCCCTGCCATGCTCTCAGAATCGGGACATGTCCTGCCGATCCATCCACCTGGTGGTCAGGGAGCAAAGCCGGGCCGGAGGAGACGCACCAAGGAGGTTTCCGGGGACGTCACACCGTCAGAGCGTTCCTCGGTACTGCTCGATGTGATATGCCGTGGACACGCCGGCAGGGGTTCTCGACCAACGCGACACAATGAGATGCAGTTTCCCGAGACCACGGGTGGACCATGGGTGGATGAAGCCACCGTAGAGATTCCAGTTGGTCACACCGTAAACCTGAACCTTCGGGTTGCTCCACACGCCGTCAGGGCGATCCGCGGTGCGTGTGACGAGCTGGTTGCGGGCGTAATCCATGTATGCCATCGCCCATGTTCCGTCGCGGAGTTTCCTGACCGACGGCTCCCCGAACCGCTCCTCGAGGATCGGTGTGCACGGGCGACCCCAGCCCCAATCCGTTCCGTTCCAACCCCAACCCTCGTACTCGTCGGGCCAGAACATGCGTTCCCACCTCACGCGTCGCAGCATCATGGGACCGTGCTGCCGTCCGGCACGCACCGAGAAGACGTAGACGTACTCACCGTCACGTTGCATCGTCCACATCTGGAAAGGATCCTTGTTGTCAGCAGAGTTGTTCCACCGCAGGGTGGTGCGCTGGAAATCGTTTCCGTTGTCGGAGTAGGCCAGGCCTGCGAAACCGGATTTGAAAATGCCGTCAGCACCCCGATCATCCCAGTTCTCCATGCTCATGAAGGACACCAGCTGTCGACCGGTCTCCGGGAAGGAGATCCCGTCGTTGGGGATGACGGTGAGCTCTCGGGTCCCTCCGACCACCCCTCCGTGGGCGTTGTACATCAGTTCCGGTGCGCGACCGTTTCCCGCCACCTTGGCGGCGCTGTCGAAGACGATTCCCTCGGCAGAACCGGGGTCGGAGGCTGATCGGAGCATCACCGGGGACCGGTGGTCGTCTCCGCTTTCCGGCCATGGTCCGCCGAACGTGTCGCCCATCAGATAGCCGATCGAGCCGTTTTCGAGAACGTAGGGGATGCCGAGATCCGTTCCCGCGACCCGCCAGTTGGCCGCAGTGTACATGTCGGCACCAGTCAGGCGTTTCCCGGGAATGGCCAATGCCGAGGCCGATGTCTCCGGAGCAACGCCGGGGATGAGCGAGGATGCGCCTGCCAAGGTGGCGCTGCCGAGGACGGCTCGTCCGAAACTGCGGCGGTTCAAGGAAACCATGTGATTCTCCGATCAGGTCGAGGGATGGAATCGAGACCCGTAACTGGAGGATACAGTATTGTATCTATTGCGTATCGCTGTCCCGGCGGAGCATGCGTGCCTTGAAACCTGTGCCACAGCGCAGAGTGTGGGTCGGTGTGTTTCGCGTTCTCTGTTGCCTACGATGCAACGTGTCCCGCCCGCCATGGCGGTGTCGAATAGCACGTTCAGCAACGCCGCCCCCAAGGCGGCTATTTCGCAGTTGGGTGTGGTGCCTTGGCTGGTCAAGCTGTTGCGCGTCAGGCTATGTGGTAGGGGTGGTTGGTTGTTGATGCAGTGCTGTGGCTGAAGGGTTTGAGTTGTTTTGAGTCGTTCTGTGATGATGCTTGTGGAGAAGAGGTTACGTATCATGTTGCAAGGTGGGATCTCGATTGCTGAGGCAGCTCGTCGGGAGCAGGTTTCTGAGCAGGCGATCGGGAATTGGAGACGTTAGTTCCTTGAAGGTGGTAGTGCTGGGATCGAGGCGGGTAGGTCCAAGCCCACGTCCCGGGAGCAGCAGTTTGAGGTTGAGGTCGTCGGGTTGACTCAGGTGTTGGGTGGGGTTGTTGTTGAGATTCGGGTGTGGAAGAAGTCGGTGGAGAGCCGCCTGGGCCCTTTGAGGATCTCGAGGTGATCCGTGTGGAGGTTGGTGTGTCCACTGTGAGGTTCTGTCGACTGTTTGACATGCCTGAACGGGATCTGGCGCAGGTGGCAGGCCAGGGCGAAGCAGGCTGAGGTGCCGAAGGGATCGTGGCTCCAGCCGGCTCGTATGGCTGCATAGGATCTTGTGGTCGGGCATGTGTTGGCCAATGCCGGTCTGGGGGCATCGCAAGATTTGGGTGATGACCGTCGTGATGGGCACTTGGTGTCGCAGGCGATTGTGCTGCGGCTGCTGCGTGTCGAGGGTCTGTTGCTGTCCTCGACGTACACCAAGTAACGTCGTGAGATCGCCATGGACTGCAAAGCGGCGTTTGTGAAGGTCCTGAAGGGCCCCGTATCAGGTGTGGCAGCTGGATCGTGCCCGAGTTCGAGACCACGGCTGGTGGGATCTGGTGGATTGCGGGATGCCGGGACTGGTGCTCCAAGCTTGAGTATCTAATGCCATATCTCGTCGACTGCGAACCAGCATGACGCGATCGCTGCGGTTGAACTCGGCGGTGGTCGATTACGAGCGTATGTTCTGGCATCCGCTGGCCCGGTACCTGTCCCATCGACGAGAACACCGGAGAGCCGTTACCCGTGGTCACGATTGTGGCCGATGATGGTGGCCCGTTTCGGTCGTTGAACTTCGAGCTGTTCATCACATCTCACCCTGAACTGCGATACATCCGCACACGGGTGCGGACACCACGCCAGAGCGGGTCCCCGGAACGCGGGTTCGCGACGTTGAAGTACGAACGCCTGTTCCTCGACGACATCCCCGACGCATTGACGCTGGTCGAACGAGCTGAGGACTACCGCATCGAATACAACACCGCGCGCCCTCACGAGGCCATCGCCCGGAACCGGCCCCTTCGAAATCTACCTCGGGCACGCCGACCCCGCCACCCCCACCTTCGAACAAGAAGAAACCCTGCCAACTACTTGACGCGGGACATGCGGGCGGCTGGAGGCGTCTGGGTGGCTGGTGATTGGGGAGAGGACATGGTCCGTCTCTCGCACGACCCAGTCGAACTGATCCGTCCACAACCGCTCGATGTCCCAAAGTTGACTCTCCCGTTGACTGCCACATCCAGGAGGGACTAACGTCATGTCTGGTAAACTCGACGGAGTCGCGTATAAACGAAATATCACTTCGTGTGGCCAACCAGGATAGGTGTTCGTTCGTCCGGCTGTGATGACTGCGATTTTTGCTCATCTTTAGTGATTTCAATGGTAAGGGAGTGGCAGATGAGCAATTTCTGTCGGATAATTGTGGCACTCGCTTCTGTGGGAGTTGCCATGCTTGGATATTCCTGCTCTCAGCCCGTGCCTGCGGAACCGCAGTCAGTCGGATGATAACGCTACCTTGAGCGCATCCGCGATCGGTAACACTGACACTCCGTAACCCGTGTTTTCGCGTCAGGGGGCCCGTTTGCTGGGTCGGGTCCGGAACGAGAATGAAGAGCCCGTGGGTGGCTGCCCCGTTCGGATTGAGGGAGAGACCAATGAGTACTCGATCGTCACTGACCCTGACGGAAAGTTCAAGGCGTGGCTCAGGTGGGGGTCGCAAGCCTTGCTCATAGATTGCCACTCGGAGTTGTACACCGAAACCCGTGTCCCTATCGAGGTGCCGGAGACCGAGGAATTTACGCAGGACCTCGCCGTGAAATCGCGGTAGGTGTGCTTTTCCCTCAGGCAGTGGGTTTGGCATAAGTGATAGGGCCAGCGTCGATGTCGAAGCTCTTGACTCGGGCCAATCCTGAAGGAGCCGAGTCGACCACAGTCGAGAAAAAGCTATAACCATGTTGAAACGCACTACGTCGGGCAAGCTGGGTTCCCTGTTGGGGACCTTCGTGCTCTGCCTGTCAGGGGTTGGCCTGGCAGGGGCGACCTCGCTGGCCAGGACCGACGAGACCTCGTCGGATTCGATTTCGCCCGTAGGTGTGGATGGTCAAGGTGATCCAAATCCACTGGAAGTCACGCCAGCACTGGTTGCGGCGGCGTCCCAAAAGTCCTCTGCTACGGAGGGGGTCGTGGATGCGTACTCTCCGGACGGCAGCGGCGATGAGAAGATCATCGGCCCGGACGGTCGACGGTACATCACCAACACCGCCGACTTCCCGAACCGAGCTGTCGTCTACATCCACCAACCCAATGGGAGGCAGCGCTGAGCACTGCACGGGATGGCTTGTCTCCGCAGACACCCTCGTGACCCCAGGGCACCACACCATGGCGATCAAGGCTGGAACTTCGACCTCGAGTACAGCCCCGGTGCAAACGGGGCTGAGCGTTCCTACGGAACCGCCAAGGCGGCAATGATCTGGACCGACATCTCGTGGGTCAGTGACCGCATGAACTGGGGTAGCGTTAAGCTCGACCAGTCGTTCCCGCAGGTCGGACATTTCGGATACCGCTGGCAGAGAGCCATTTCAGAGGGCACCAACGTGGAAATTCGCGGCTATCCGGGCGATGAAGCGTTTGGCGAGATGTGGGGCATGGCGGCTCCCATCATCAGCAATGGCTGGAATAACCTCTACTACCAGATTGACACCGCCCTGGGCCAGAGTGGCTCACCGGTGTTCCTGGGCGACGTGAATCAGTCTGTCGCTATTCACACGGCTGGAGAAGCCGGGGAGAAGGACGAATCCACCCGGATCACCGAGAGCCTTTTCAACATCATCAGCAAGGTAAGGTGCTGACCGCATGACTGGACTTGGGGGAGAGCGTTAAAGACGTTCCTCCCCACGCCCAGTCCCTGCAACCACTGATGAAGCGAACCGTAAACATTCCCAAGGCAGTCGACTTTTGGTGGCGGTGACTGGCTGACATGGGAGGTTTCGGCTGACCAGTAGCGTCCTTACGTCCTGGGGAAGCGTTGCTTGAAGTCGAGTGCGACATCCTTCATGTAGGCGAACTCGACTCCTTCGGCCTCGCGCATGTGGGCTATGAGGCGTTCGAGCATCAGTTGATTCTGCGGGCGGCCGGAAACGTCTGGGTGAATGGTGATTGGGAAGACGGCGTAGTCCATCTCCCGCACGACCC
>ERZ773010.1682-NODE-1682-length-13568-cov-8.265004_pt1 | contig 13568 bp, 9 predicted proteins | sample MGYA00580842_ERZ773010 | MGnify/ENA primary metagenome ERZ773010 (study PRJEB29015, sample SAMEA2737982) | human oral metagenome | biome: human oral; feature: human-associated habitat; material: dental | place: China | collected 2107 ...
CGCCAAACAACTTGGCCAGCGTCACGCTGCCAACTGGCGCCGCAATCTCGGCATATTGCTCAATGATGGCGGCGAGAATCGCCTGTTGACGTTCGGTCATGCATAAATTGTATCAAAAATTAGCACTCTATTCAAGCGAGTGCCAAATAACTCATCGAAAACGCTTATCCGTAAAAAACCGCGCCGCGTCCGAAGAAAACAGCATCACGACCATAATATGAATGCCAATCATCACAAACAAAAAAGCCATCGCCATATTAATCCGCCCGACAGTAATTGACAAAGATTCGGTAATGATCGTCGCGCTAGCCACTGCCAGCAGCATAATTCGCGCCCGATTGCTGCCCCTCAACAGCGCTCCCGCTAACGCTAATTCAATAATCACAATCGCAAGGCTCAGAGCCATCGTACTAAGAACAATCACATTAACCGACTCAACGCTAACAGCAGTTTCAGTAACCATTTCCCGTGTGAATTCTGACCAATTTGCCGTGTCAAACAGCATCTGCCCAATCGTAAACAGCGACACGACGACTATCAACCCGCAGCCGAACAGAATTTGCGGCGGCCGGCGGCTCCACAATTCCTTCAATAACGTTTCATGGTTTTTCGGCAAGCGGTCGTGAATTGTTCCGTCCATAATAATGCCAAATTGCTGCAGTGTGCTTTTTTGCGACTTTACTTTCGACAATTCCAGAATAGGCAAATCGCCGTCTGTTCTAATAGAATCGCCGCCGCCGTTTCGCGAATGATAACCGGAGGAAAAATCTTTCAAAATCGCTACTCGCACTGGCTCGGAACTGTCCTGCACTGTCTGAATAATATAATCGCGCTCAATGTCGGTATCCTCGTCAATCCGATGCGTCAATTGAAATGTAAACAGCGACAAACCGATACTTCTGTCGTATGTTCCCGCAGCCAGCCAATCCACCCGGTGGCCGCCCGGCAGCAACCAGCCTTTCGGGCAGCGCCAAAAACGCACATGATGGCGCTGATTAGGGTTATTGTCAACTTCTTGCTGATAAGCAAAATCCTGCTTGCGCCCAAACAAAAAAGCCGGTGACACTGGCGCATTCGGATAACTTTTACGCCGTAAAACAGTCGTCGCCATTTTCCATGCAGAGCGGGGAGTAATATCGTCCGCCAGACTCCAACCCGCTTCGTCCATAATTTTATGCAGTTGTTCTTCCGATCCGCGCGCTGCCAAATTGACTGGATCGCTTAATATTCCATCCGCCGTCCGCGTCCGGCCAATAAAATAATTCGGCACGTAAATACTGCTTAAAATCCGGTGAAGCCGCGGCAAGGCTAGATAAGCAACAATTACCCAAACCACAAAAAACAGCCCGACCATCCACCAGCCGCCCGTAAACCAACTCTCCCTAAAAACCAGCCATGCCAACCATAACGACGCCAGGCCAGCAAAAATAAAGAACGCCTGGTCTAATAAGACGTTGATTGATTTTAAGGGCCGCATCAACGCGGCAGCTAGTTTTTTGGGCGATTTTGCCAAACTCATAGCTTTATTATATCATTCAAGAGATTGCGAGCCGCCAACCTAGCCTCGTCGTCCTTGCGGCTGAATAAATCACCCCGCTCAATAATCTCCTTGCACACCCTGACAGCCCGCTCCAGATCATCATTAATAATCACGTGGTAATACGGCACTTCCAGCGCATGCGCCAGCTCTTTGATGGCTGATTGACGGCGCTTTGGCCATTCGGCTTGAAAATCCTCCTCAGTGGCGTAGCGCTTTTTTAGCCGCTCCAACCATGTTTTATAATCCGGCGGCACGATAAAAATCGCGATACAACCTGGCGCTAATTGCTCGTATTCCGCTACACCCTGAACATCGACGTCAGTAATTGCCACTTGGTTCTGATCATGCGCCAATTTTAACTCGGCCGCCGAGGTTCCGTACACCGTGCCATGCACAAATTTCGCCTCAATGAATTTATGGCCAAGCAGCATTTCCTCGGCTATTTTTTGATCAATAAAATGATAATCGACACCGTTTTGCTCGGCACGGCCATTATTAATCCGCGGCGGGCGCGTAGTGTGAGAAACGATATCGCGAAATTCCGGCAGCTTCAATAACCGCTTTTTTATTGTATCCTTGCCAGCGCCAGAAATCCCCGCCAGCAGCGCAATCTTTGTATCCCGCACCAGCTGAATCGTCGATTCAACCGGCTGATATTCTGCGATAAGTTTTTCAATCTCCGACATAATATTTATTTATGATAACTCATCCAGCACCGATTGCCAATCAGGAAACTCGGGACTACCAAAATGAACATGCCGACCTGAAAAATCGCCCGCGCCATTTGCCGTCCGATCGTCAATCAAAATATCACCGCGACTCAGCTGTTTCACCGACGAAAAGATAACTTTGCGAAAGAAAATATTTTCTCGTCCATCACCACCAAAATACTTCTTTACCCACGCCAATTTATCACCCAGCGCTGTCGGATTCTCCCATGGCGATGATGACAAAATATACAAATCATATTTTTCTTTCAACAGATCAACCGCTTCAATTGACCCAGGCATTGGGTCCATCAATGCAAAAATGCCTGGGATGTTGTCGTACTCACCGGTGAATTTCTCTAAAATCTCAGGCGGAACCTTCGTCAAGGCTGACGTAAAGTCGACTAGTACACCGTCCATATCGATGTAAATAATTGGCTTCTTCATCACTAATCCCTCTTTAACATCACCATAAACGCTTCTGACGGAATATCAACCTTGCCGAAGCGTTTCATGCGCTTTTTACCGCGGGCTTGTTTGGCGAGGAGTTTCTTTTTGCGGCTGACGTCGCCGCCATACAGATAGCCGGTGACGTCTTTACGGTAGGCACCGATGTTTTCGCGGGCGATAAATTTGCCGCCGATTGCCGCCTGTAATGCCACTTCAAAGCTCTGGCGCGGCACCACGTCTTTCAATTTTTTGACGATTTCGCGACCCAAACCTGGTGCCTCCGAGCGGTGGCACATCACGCTCAGCGCATCAACCATTTCGCCCGCTACATAAAAATCCACCCGCACCAAATCTTCCGGCTGATAGCCCGCCAGCTTATAATTAAACGAACCGTAGCCACTAGTCACCGACTTCAATTGATCATAAAAATCCGTTAGCAAATTGGCCAGCGGCGCGGTAAACGAAATCAGCGCCCGCTCGTCGATGTAGCTGAGGTTTTTCTGCCGGCCACGCTTGGCGACAATCAGCTGAATCACCGCACCGATATAGTCCTGCGGCACCACAATTTCGCCATCAATCCACGGCTCGCGAACCTCGGTAATTTGTGCTGGATCGGGCAATTCGCTGGCTGACTTGATGTCCAGCTCGTCGCCGTTGGTCAGACTGACTTGATAATCAGTACTCGGATTAGTGACGATGAGATCCAGATTATACTCGCGCTCCAGCCGCTCGCGAATGATATCCATATGTAGCAGCCCCAAAAAGCCGATTCGCACGCCATAACCCAGCACTGGCGAATTCTCCGGCTCAAACTGCAGCGCCGAATCACTCAAACTCAGCTTTTCAATAGCTTCTTTCAAGTCATTGTAATCTTCGTTAGACACCGGGAAAAAGCCCGCATAGACGAATGGCTTGACTTCTTTATAGCCGGGGAGGGGCTGGACGATTATTTTCTCGGTCATGCTGCCACCTCTCTTTATAGTCTGCCGTAAATTTTCTGGCAGCTTTGCGCCGCGCTTACCGCGACATCTCTTAGACTCAAGCGGTTCTCCCTCAGCTCTCTTTATCCGAATCATAGGGTTATTTTATCAGATTTTTAACCATGGAAACAGAAAATACCTGCGCCCTACACCCACCTATACTCGCGCGGAATAACCCCCGCTCTCATAGCCCTGACATATTCAGCCAAGTTGCCTGGCATATCAGCCCAAAAATCATCATCAAGCCAGCCTGATAGCCTGCTTGCCAACAGCCTATCTTCACGGCTATTGACCGTTTCGCACAGTTCGCACAATCGCCACGCTGCCAGCCCGCGGAAATCGCTTTTTAAGCCTACATCTTCTAGTTCATCTAGCCAGTCAGCCAACCGACTCATAACTTTAAAGTTCTCTATACTCAACAAGTCGTCGGCAAACTTATTTAAATCAAAACTACCCAGGGGAGGCTTCACTCGGGCGATAAATTCGATGAAACCCAGCAGACACTTTTTCTCCTCAGCCTCTTTTGCTAGCTCGGTAAAATCAATATCAGCAGTCCAATGCAATTCCTCTGCATCTAAAGAGCTATCAATAACACGAACGCCCCTACGCGGGTCAAACTTGCCGCCCATCTCTTTTACTAAACCTCCCGCAAAAAGCTTAGGCTGCCGGAAAAGATCAGCTTGCCGCCCATCCTCTATCAACCGGTTAACAATATCCGTACAACTACTGTCAACGCCATATCCACAGCTGTTACGGTAATAGTCCAGCGGATCTTTACCATAGCGCTTTTGGTAGCGCTCATCATCCGTAAAGAATATACCCCTATCATAGAAAAATCCTTTAAGCTTCTCTGCTTGGTCAACGTAATGATCCAATACGAATTCAGCCAAGTGTTCGGCGGAAAAACCGCTGCACTCAACAACAGTTTTCACATCTTCCACAAAATCACGCTTGCTCCTGATAGCCCGAAGCTTGGCCGCACCGCCATTTCTCCAAAAATAACTTTCGCCGCCATTAGGATTAAACCCAAACCACAACCTTCTTATTTCTTCAATAGACAACTCTTCGTCTTTCTGCTGTTTAGTAAAAATTTTATCAATACTGTCGATTACATCCATAGTGTCCAGCTTATCTTGACCCCGCATCAATTTGCCTATTTCTTCGCGCAGAACGCCCATCATAGCTGGCTCAACTTGGTCGTTTTCGCCAATACCCAAAATCAGCTGTATACCACCCCGCTCGTCTGTACACATCATAATGCGAGGAATGTTATTTTTTCCAGTCGTCAGTACACTGACAGCATAAAAGCTACTGTCGTATAAATAACGCTTTATCGATTCAACGTCGCCAGGGAACCAATCAGTACATTGTCCGGCAAGCAAACCATGCAGCTGTTCAAACGAGTCATCATTGGGATCAAATGTTTCTTTTTTACGTCGAACACGTATTTCATGCCATTCTCCCAGCTGAGCTTCCCGGCGCTGTTCTAATCCTAGGCTCGTCGCAGCTGCAACTTCTTTACCATATAATTCGCTAAAATCAGCAGATTCTAATTTGCCAGATTTGTAATATCTCGCCGTCTCCTTATACACCTCATAGAGCGCCTCGGTATTAACTTCTGGCAGCAGTGTTGCACTTCCAGACTCGCGCGCATTAAACTTCTCAGTCTGCGAATCAAACTCGCCCAACTCTGTATAGGCGCTTATAACATAAGAAGAAAACCAATCAGGATATTTACCAACTATCAGCGCTTTCTTCACCCGCTCCAAACGCCCGACCTGCACATCTTGAAATCTCCTAACTATGTTTTGCCGCCGATAATAAGCATCCTCAGGAACACCAAATCTTCTGCACCAGCCAGGCGACGAATCAGCCAGCCGGCACAGGTTTTCTAAATCAGGCGGATTATTGGCGATTCTTTCTTTAGCTGCTGTTATTCCCATATCATGCGAATAACACGCATCCGCAATTCTATCAATTGGCATAGCGTCCAGAGATAAGGATTTGATTGGTCTTTGAAGTATAGCTTCATCAGCAGGCTCTTTTTGTGTTCGCGAAGAGATAAAATATTTCCGAGGTTGACCGCCGTCAGGCTTCGCGCTAACCTGCTGACGCGAGAAGGATGTTTCTTCCCCCCTCTCGTCAACTACTTGACCCAAAACATACCGGGTCAACAACTTCAGCTTCTCTGGATTGTCCGGCTTTTCTTCTGAACGATGTGAGTAACCCAAATAGTTATATCTTTTTGGGAGTACGTTCAGACTACCGCTCCATTCATTTCTCAGTCTCTTCAGTATACAACTCCTCAGAAACCGTTTCATCTCCTCAGGAGTAGCCAGGTTTGCCATAGTATCAAAAACCGCAAGTACTCTCTCGCTTCGTTCTTGCGATCTCCAACCTTCCTCCGGATCTTTATAATCATCCAAAGACACGCGGACAGCTTCAGCCATTTGTCCGGCTATGTCAAACTCTTCAGGCGCTTTTTCTTGCAGTCCTCTTATAATCTGGACTATTTTCTTACCATCAACAAAACTCGAAAATCGATCCTTGCGAAGTATGCTTTCTAAATCTGGATCAAGACCGCTCGCCGAATCAGCAAGCGAATCGCCACAAACACTATCAGACGATAGTTCTGCCTCGGCGTGATGACGGAACGGTGAACTCGGATAGTTATCAACCATAATTAGTTATTAATGATAATATTCTTTCGTCTACTTGTCAATATTAGTCCGGCAATTACCGCCGCCAGCGGCAGCCAGACTACTTTAAGGCAGTTTCGCCAAGATGTCCTTTGGCTCTAGCTCGTCGCGCCCGTCTCTCTTTGAAGTATTTGATCATCTCTCCTTGCTCCTCTACCGAAAGATATCTTCCTCTACTGCTTCCGCCTTTCTCTATTATTCCAAGTTTTTCTGCGGCCCTACGAACGGCAGTATATTCCTCTCCAATCGCGTCGCTAAGTCCTTTTAGGCTTATCTTCTCGCGCCGCTTGACTGCCAGTCGCTCGCTTACTAATTGTTCAACCTTAGCTGCAACCTGCCCGGCCTCATCTTCGGAAAGATAGAATACTCCTCCTGCCTTAACTGGGATTAATTCAAGTTGCTCAATAGCACGCCAAACATCCCCGTAAGATACATCTTGTCTACCTCTACGCTGTTGATCTTCTCTTACAAACTCAGTGACAGGAACATAACCCTCTGGAATAGGCTGACGGCTCTCTATAGCAGCGCAAATCTCTTCAGCTTCCGACGGAGAAAAAATAATAGGTAGTCCAACTTTATCCAACAATCCAAGCTTCTCGGCCGTACTTCTTACAATATGCTTTGCCGCACCTGTCTTATCCATAATATCTCGAACCCCAACAAGGCCTTCTGGAATCGATCTTGTTCGCCTTCTTTTCTCGTCCACAATAATTCGGGCATCTTCTCTAGTAAAAGCAAATATTCGACGGTTTTCCTCACTACGATATACGCCCATTGTTATTTTTCCTTTCTTAGCCAATTCTCTGGCAAGTCTTGAAATCATCGTTCCATCTTCTAAGCCTAATTCTTTTGCCATATCTTTAACGGTAGCATACCCATCCGGAACCAGAGGCAAATCTTTTGAACTTCTTGAACTTCTTAAATACCTCGTATCAACAGGCTTATCTAACTCTTGCTGGCTGAATCCGCCTTCCAGTGCATTTGCTAGATTAGCTGTAAAATTATTCGTCGCCATAATTCGCGCGCCTTGTTTTGGATTGTCCTTTATTAGCTTACCCAGCTCCTCTTTCGTATAGTCCGTTAGCGGGCGTTCCGGCTCATTCTCCGACGGACGGTTAGCGCTAACTTGCCCGCGCACCCATTCGCCATTAAACACAAACGTAGCGTTGCCATATTCCTGGCAGACTAGAATAACTTTATCAATTCCAGGCACGGTAACTTGATAGTACGGCTCTTCGCGCATCATATTCAGATTGACACTTCCCCGGACAATAGACACCGCCTCAGGGTCGTCAGGATCTATGCCAAAATCATTCATCAACACAAACAACAGATTTTCTAACTTCGGCTGCTTGCCTTTTTTCTCCATTCCAGTACCGCTGCCTGTCGCTTGCGGAACAGGCGTGCTGTCTGGCGGCACGAATACATCGCTGGCTTCGTTCGCCTGCGCAATCACCTGGTCAATTACCGCAAATTGGCTAGCTTTATCCTCCAAATTCCTGAGAATGCCTTCCACATCCTCCAGCCCAAAGTGCTTAAGCGCCGCGTCCTCATGTTCTTTTTCATTGGCCTCTCCAAGCTGCTGCCACTCAGCACCCGGCTGGGCGTCGTATTCAGCAACCACATAGTCGACCAGCTTAATAACCGCGCCCAGCGCGTCATCGACATACGTGTCCGTATTTTCCAGCGTCAATGGATTGTCGATCGCTTCAGACAATCGATTCTTAAAAGTTTCTTTCTGAGCGCCTAATTCGCTACTATCGCCACCATCATTATATGTATCCATAGGTCGCAATTATACTATTTTGTTGATGTATTGTCAATAATTAGCCTCCACTAACACCTCAACTGCACATCATAAGCGCAAAAAAGACACGATGCAGTGCTGCTTCCGTGGTTTAATGGGTTTGTAGTCAACATAAACGCATGGAGGAGATATACATCGTGTCTCGTATCAAGTATACACAACTTTGCTATGCCGAGCGCATTGTCATTGAAAATAGATTAAGGAACGGCGAATCATATAATACTATCGCCAAAGCTATCGGCCGCTCCGAAAGTACTATCTCGCGGGAGGTAACGGGATTCGTCAAAGAACAGATTAAGAGGCTGCCAGGCAAAACAAGAGATAAGTTGCACAAGCGCGTGAATAGACCGTATATAGCCAAGCTAGACGGCCGGCATTACCGCGGCAGAGCTTTCGTTCGTGCAATACGTCAGGCAAAAGATGATGCTAGCAGCCGCCAAGTACTGCTGTGTAAGATACATAACTATCGGGCAATCCAGGCGCAGCAATACGCCGCGGAACGCCAAAGCACCACTGTGCGAAGCAGCAGAAAACTTCTATGCCCTGAATACGGCGCAACGCTCAAATATATTCAGGATAAACTTACTTTGCGCTGGTCTCCCGAGCAGATCTCGCTGCGTATTAACGCGCTGCTTGCTCGCCCCGGCCTGAAGGACGCCGACGGATGGTCGGCGTCCATGGGTTTGCGCCCAATATCACATATGACTATCTATCGGTACATTTACCGTCTTCAAGGCAGCCAGCGAACAACGGCTGTCTCCCGCCTGCGGCGGCGCGGACGAGCGTACAGAAGCATGCCCCGGCTACCTTACAGCAACACTAGACAAGGTAAACGCTCTATTCATGATCGTCCAGCGGCAATAGACAATCTAGAAAGATTCGGCGATCTAGAAGGAGATACTATCTTTGGCAAGGATGCGAAAGATCGCTTATTAACTCACACGGATCGCAAATCCGGCCTCGGCTCCATTAGCCTCATACTTGGCTATAACGCAGCGAGCATAACAGTCCAAACTGCAACAGATATAAGCAGAATCTTTGGGCAGGACAATACTAAAACCATTACTTACGACAATGGTATTGAATTTAGCGCTTGGCGTTCTGCGGAAAAAGCTATCCAAGCAGATATTTACTTTGCCGATCCGTATAAATCAAGCCAGCGCGGAAGAAACGAAAACTTCAACGGCTTAGTGAGAGATTTTCTGCCGAAAGGTACCGACTTCAAAAAACTAACGCCGCAGCGTATATTAGACATAGAAAATCTATTAAACACCAGGCCTAGAAAGCGCCTCGGCGGACTAACGCCGCTCGAAGTCTTTATGCGTTCAGATGTGCGGTTGGAGTGTTAAGGTAGGGTATTGACTTGAAAATAGCCTATCGACAAATACTCTCAGGTGCGTTTTTCGGCGTTTTTAGCCTGCTTGTAGGCCTTGGTGACCGGTGCCAGGCCGCGGGCGACGCGTTCGCGGTTGGCTTTCAGTTGTTTCTCGTCGCGAAAAGATAATTTAATTGGCGTGCCAGCAAAGTTGAAAGCCTCGCGTAAAGTTCGCTCCAGGTAGCGTTTGTAGCTCCAGTGGACGAATTTCAGGTTGCTGCCGTAGATGACGAACCATGGTGGGGCTATGTCGGTCTGGACGATGTAGCGGAGTTTTGGATGCGAGTTCTTGAGGCCGGCTGGCGGATGAGCGGCGACGGCTTTTTGTAAGAGGTCGTTGAGGACGCGGGTTTTGCACTCTTGGCGGCGGCGCTTATAGATATCGAGGGCTAGGTCGAACAATTTGGCGACGTTTTGACCAGTGACTGATGAGGTAAAAATCAGCGGTGCGTAGGGCGTGAATTTGAAATGATAGCTAATTTGTGGTGCTATTTCGTCATGAGTGTAGGCGTCTTTGCCTTCGACGGAGTCCCATTTGCTGACCACCAGTACTAGTCCCTTGCCTGCTTCGTCAATGATGCCGGCTAAGCGTTGGTCTAGCCCGACGTTCAATTCGTTAACATCCATCAAGAGGAAGCAGATGTCGGCTTCGTTGATGGCCTGCATGGTGCGTAGGACGGAGAACTTTTCGATGCCGGTTTCTTGCTTGCCCTGGCGGCGAATGCCGGCGGTGTCGAGTAGCTCGATGGTCTGGCCGTGGTAGCGGACTTGGACGCGGTTGACGTCGCGGGTGGTGCCAGCAACGTTGGCGACGATGGCTTGCTGCTTGCCTGCCAGGGTGTTGAACAGGTTGCTTTTACCGACATTTGGCCGGCCGATCAAGGCGACGCGGATGATATCGTCAGGTGCGGTGGCGGTAGCTGGCGGGATAAGTTCGGCAATGTTGTCGAGCAGCTCGGAGATACCGATGTTGTGCTCGGCAGAGGTTTTGATGATGGTTTTGATGCCGAGGCGTTTGAATTCGTCAGTGTGGAGTGAGCCTTTGAGGTCGGCTTTATTGGCGATGAGGAGGACGGGCTTACCGCTTTTGAGGGCTTTTTTAGCCAGTTGGCGGTCAGCGTCTGATGGATAGACGGTAGAGTCGACCATGACGAGAATGACGTCGGCCGCGGCGGAGGCATCAGCGATTTGGTCTTGGATAGTGGCTTCGAATTCGTCTTCGGCGGGCTTGAGGCCGGCGGTGTCGATTAGCCAGAATTCGGCGTGCGTGTCACTATTTTGCCGGCGATACAAAACTTTGCCAACGACGTTGTCGCGGGTGGTGCCGGCTTCGCGGGCGACGATGGCAGTGCGGGCGCGCGTCAAGCGGTTGAACAGCGAACTTTTGCCAACGTTAGCTTGGCCGATGATGGCGACAGTGGGTAATTTATTAGGCATAATTATGCCCATTATAACAGAGGCGCGGCGATTTGGCGAGGGTCAGTACTACTCACCGCTGGCTGGAGCTGGTGCTGCTTCAGCGGTTGGTGTGGGGCTGCTTTCAGATGCTGACGGAGTACCGCCGCATTCAGGGCTGTTAGGAATGACGATTAATTGAGAGTCTCCACTATAGACGTGCTTAAAGAGCAGATTGTTATTGTCATCGCAACCTTTCACTGTTATGCCGAAATCACCAACTTCACAACCTTCTGCTCCTTCGTTACATCCATAATCAACTATCTTCCAGTCAACGTCGGGATATCCTCTCTGATCGGTATGACCGGCATCTGCCGTTGAGGCTACTGTCGTCTTATCAGATGGTGATGTTGCTTCGCTACAGCCTGTCAAGCCGAATGAAGCGGCTAAAATGGCGATCGCTGCGCCAGCTTTTCTCAGTGACAGCTAATTGCGTTCATTGCGTTCTGTGGGTCCTATTTTGTCGTATTTCGTAAAACTCCTCTTTTGTAGTTATAACAATTACCACACCACACCATCGGTTTTGTGTTGGTCTACTCACTGTACTTCCTTTTGTCTAATAAGTCAATAAGGTGTCTGCTATTGGTCCCTTAAACTAAACCAGAACATCTCGTAAACTTAGGAGTGAATAGCAACTAAGTGAAAGGAGATGTTCCTAATGTCTACCATACCAAAGTTTGCCAGTAACAAGAAATACTGGCAAATCCTTAACAAACTAGTCTTTGGCGATGAGGTGTCTTGTCTTCGCTGCCATAAGGGTCTTCATGAAAACTATTGCAACAAATATCTGTGGCGTAAACTGTGCCGCAAGAAATACCGGCCTACCAGCTACCGCGCTAGTTGGTTATACGGCATGAAGCTAAGTTCTCGGCAGCTGTTCATCCTGCTCTATTGTTGGCAGACGAAGCGTTCAACGGAAACGGCATATCTATTAGCCGGCGTGAGTTATACCACTGTTCGGCGCTGGCTTGCCCGATTCCGCAAGCAACTGCCTGACAGCAGCAAGCTTACCGCCATGCTGGAGGGTGTGGTGCAAGTAGATGAAAGCTATTTTGGCAAGAGGCGATCCAAACAGCCTCAGCACATCGTAGTTGGCGCTAAAGATACTACGACCGGGCGCATTGCCCTACGCATTACCGACAGCCGAGATAGACAACCGCTTGAACAATTTGTTCAGGACTACATCGTAGCAGGCAGCCTAGTGGCGATCGACAAATGGTGGGCGTATGACGAGCTAGAACTACTTGGCTACGCCCATGAGAGTTGGAATCATAGCAAAGGGCGCTTTGCCGGTACCAACCAAGGAGAGAATATCTGGAGCGTGACGAAGCGGCATGCTCGGAAGCTGTTCGGCGGAAGAATCCTGACGAGACAGCTAGACTCTCTTTGTTTAGAATGGATAGCAAGAGCTAACCAGCCAGAACTGTTCGCCAGCCCAATAGCATTTCTGCGGTTTACTATGGCTTACGGGTTAGTTGGGTGAACCTTAATAGGTTCGCCACATTAGCTATATATTACAAATACTCCTTAACTATCTTATCCGCTAATTCTATAGCCGATTTTATCGTATTCTCAAGGTCATAGTACCTATATTCGCCCAACCTACCACCAAAAAGCACTCTTTTGTCTTTGTATTCTTTTTCCGCTAAAAGTTTATACTTCCTATACAGTTTTTTATTCTTTTCATCCTCAATTGGATATACCCGCTCCAGTCCCCTGGTGTATTCAACTGGAAATTCGTAACCAATAATCGTCTTACTACTCTTCGCCTCAGGATGAAAATGTTTATATTCTGTAACTCGCGTATATTTGTATTTCTTTTGCGGGTAATTAACGACGGCAACAGGCTGAAATTCATCCATATTCTTCTTGATAACTTCGAATTTTAACGATCTATAAGCTAGCTCTCCGAGCGAAAACTTAAAGTATTCATCAATAGCTCCAGTGAATATTTTTAAACTACTGTATCCGTTCTGTCGCTCAATTTTTTCAGATTCAACAAGAAAATCTGCATTATAAATAATATCGATGCTTCCGCTGTATGTCTCATTGGCATGGCTCACAATACTCTTAAAGAGGTCATCGTAGCTTGTTTCTGGAATTCCCTGGAATTGACCAGCAAACGCCTCATTATTATCATCCCATCTGATTTGATACCGGCTGAATAAATCAGGAGGCAGAGTTTCAGCCAATCGTCCCCACCGTTTTTCGGTATAGTTTTTAAAAAATGATTCAAACAATTCTTTCCCAAAAACGGCGTAGCCAGCTTCTTTTGCATTTTTTGCCTGAGATACTTCAATGCCGCCAGTACGCTTAGATATAAACTCTTGAGCGGCTTTTGGTGTTAATTTTTTATGATAATAATCATTAATCGAGTTCAAGTTTAACGGCATATCATAATAACTGATCTCGCCTGTCTCGTCTTGGACCAGCGCCGCTTTTATTTTGTGCACATAATTATTGAGGGGTTTAAACTTAGATACATATTTATGTATTTTCTCATCCTTGATATGAAAGATATGCGGACCAAAACGATGCACTTCGATGCCAGTCTC
>ERZ773010.1686-NODE-1686-length-13549-cov-4.861865_pt1 | contig 13549 bp, 13 predicted proteins | sample MGYA00580842_ERZ773010 | MGnify/ENA primary metagenome ERZ773010 (study PRJEB29015, sample SAMEA2737982) | human oral metagenome | biome: human oral; feature: human-associated habitat; material: dental | place: China | collected 2107 ...
ACGTTATAGTCTTATTGTATCCACCATTTTTCTGATTACCTTCATGGTCTTTTTCCTAACTGGCCTAGCGCTTGGTCTGATGAGGATCAATCGAATTGCCGCAGACAACTGGAACGCTACTGGCGTTGTTTTATCTGACTATGCCAACAATAATTTAACTGCTTCTTTTATCCCAGAGGCCAGTTACCAAGATAAGCTCTCAGATGACGCTGTCGCGCTTGGTTTTATGTCTGTAGTGACAAATCTTAAAGACAATGATGATACTGAAAAACTCAATGCATCTCTCTTTGCTCAAGATTGGGACAGCTTTATTGCACCTAAGTTGACTGAAGGCAATTATCCAACTAAGGATGATGAAGTAGTTGTTGACGACTCTTTGAAAAATTACGGCATCTCTTTGGGAGACGAGATTCAACTTAACGGCAGCGAGACAAGCTACAAGGTTGTTGGTTTAACGACGAATAGTAAATTTTATACTGCACCTGTCATCTATAGCAACTTGACAACCTACTGGACTTTACAAGGAACACTTGACTCTAGCCGTTCGGTTTCGGCCTTAGTCTTGAAAAATAATCAAATGATTTCTGCAGACGAATTGACTCAACTCACGGTGGAAGAGATGATTTCTCGTCTCCCTGGCTATGGCCCACAGAAAAATGTTTTCGCTGGGATGATTATTGCGATGATTGTGATTACTGGGATGATTGTCGGAATCTTCATTTACATTATCACCATCCAAAAATTAGGCTTATATGGCGTGATGCGAGCTCAAGGGATTCAAGCTAAGACCATTGTTTGGTCCTTGTTTTGCCAAATATTCATTCTGTCTCTTATTGGGATTGCCTTAGCCTTAGTTGGCATTTGGGCCGTCACCTTCGTCTTGCCTGCAACCTTCTTCTTCTATACAAATTGGGCTGCATATGGGGCTTTAAGCCTAGTGATTGGTTTGATGGCACTGCTTGGCGGCATGATTTCATTACCACGCTTACTAAAGGTTGACCCAATTACTGCCATTGCCGAATAAGGAGAAAAAAATGACTAAATTAATTGAAATGAAGCAAGTGACCAAGACTTACGGGGAAGGTCATTTGCAGGTTACTGCTTTACACGAAACAAACTTCCATCTCAATGCTGGTGAGTTCGTTGCGATTATTGGACCATCAGGTTCAGGTAAAACAACCTTCTTGACGACCCTTGGACAGCTCCAACATCCATCAAGTGGGGATATTCTTGTAAAAGGAAAAGACACGCATCAGTTGTCTGAAAAAGAAAAAACGGCTCTACGTTTTAAGGAGTTTGGCTTTATTCTGCAAACTTCTAACTTAATTCCCTTCTTAACCGTCAAAGAACAATTAGACTTAATCGACCGTTTGGATAAGGGACGGTCAGTTAAGGAAGATCGTCAAAAATTATTCGATCTATTAGATTTAGAGAAGGTAAAAAACAGCTACCCAAAAGAACTTTCTGGGGGCGAACGTCAACGTGCTGCGATCGCAAGAGCCCTCTACAATAATCCAAGTATCATTTTGGCCGACGAACCAACTGCGAGTCTCGACACCCAACGCGCTTATCAAGTTACTAATATGTTAGCGACGATTGCACATGAACAAGGGAGAGGCGTTGTCATGATTACCCATGACACACGACTTTTAGACAAGTTTGACCGTATTTACACCATGAATGACGGCCGCTTGAAAGAGAAAGTCTAAGACTATAGGTAAGTAATTCCATCTATTTGGTCTGCATATATAGAAAAAAGCCTTGATACCAAGGCTTTTTTCTATACACATTTTTCTTTCATTAATGAAATCCACTCTGCCTTTGATAGACAGGTTATGTGTTCTGTGCGAAGAACACCTTCCAATGCACATGGAACGTTCTCTTTTGTATGATGATAACGGAAACCACATTTTTCCTGAACTCTCTTTGACTTTGCATTGCCGTCAAAATAACCGCACCACATTTTCTCCAGATTCAGGTCGTTAAATCATGTCTCATAATCTCACGAACTGCTTCTGGTATAAGACCCTGACCCCAATACGGAACTCCTATCCAGTAACCAATCTCCGCCTCAGTATCAGGAATACCTTTATCACTTGCAGAGCCGATCATCAATCCTATGCTACCGACTGGATGCATGGTTTCTTTTAAAACGATGGCGTATATTTCAGGTGCTGAAAAATAATTTTTTATAATCTCCCTACTGTTTTCAACACTGGTATGTACAGGCCAACCTGCAATCGGACCAACCTCTGGATTACTGGCATATTGAAATAAATCATTGGCATCTCTTTCTTCCCATGGGCGAAGAATCAATCTCTCCGTTTCTAAAATCATTTTCCTCTCCTTAAATTCCAAATGTTTGGAAAATTACTTAAGATGAAAGTTTTTACAATTTCACCTACTTCGCTGATACCTCAGCTCGTACAAGTAGTGATACGGCCTCTACGTGTGATGCGTTTGTAGAACTCAAAATGGAATTCTGTCAATATTTATTTTTCTTTGGTTTTGGTGCAGGTAACTCATCATACATTGAATTAAATAAGCCGGTTAAATATTCTTTGTTGTCAACATCATCTACCAATAGCATTTCCTTTGCACCTTCATACGGCAATTCGTATTCTACATTCGGCATATACGCTATTGCAGATTTGACAGGCTTCACTAAAAATCTATCATCATAAATTCCACCCATGATTTTCCCTCGATAATAAATTATATATTCACCCATCATTGCTCTATATGATATTTCTTCCAACTCGGACAATTGTTCTAAAATGAAATCTAAATATTCTTTACTTGAAGCCATACTCCATCTCCAAAATTTGCATTTGTCTACACCATTTTAATACTCATATTATATCAAAACATCGGAGCTTCCGTTTGCAGTAGTACACAGCAAATAGCACTACGCTTTGTAAAAACTCTATTAACCAAGTTACCAGTAGTATCTTTTCTCACTTAGATATTGTTCTTTTTGTTCTCTAGAATTTTCATGTTTTCTGATTCCTAACAATTCATCTGTTGAAGAAACTATTGGGTCTATCCAGTCAGCTTTGGATCTAATCCAGTCAATTTCATCTTTACTAAGTTTCCCTGCTATCTCCAGTTTATCAGCCATCAATCTTAAATCATTTGCTATTTGAAAATCTTCTAGCATATTAAGAAGAGACATTGTCCGTTTCTTCTCTTCTTCGATTCTATTTTGTAATTTTCTTTTTCGTTCTTGTTCTTCTTCGTATAGTCTTTCTCTCTCTTCACGTTCAAGACGTAAGTTCTTAACCTTATAATACTCTTGGTAAATTAAAACAATTATTTCTGGGATTGATTGTTCAAGTGTGAATTCTTTAGTATCTTTAATGTATTTACCATCTATTATCTTAAAACGAAATTTTCCATTTGGTATATAGTCATACTTCTTTATTCTTGGTTTAAAAGCATATCTATTAAACTTAACGCTATCATTGTACTCTGCTAGTTCTTTAGCTTCTTCTTTTGTTAATTCATGACTTACTTTGTCTGTTGATTCTATAACTTCAAAACGAACAATATCCTTGTCAATTTGAATATCCCAATTTGGAGTTACATTATCACCGATTCTTTCAATAACAGTAACTAGTGTATCTAAAAAGCGATATAAACGTGGAAGAGAATTTAGTGAAATATTTTTTACAAATTTAGGTTCTTTTAAATCATTATATCTGTGTCTAGAATCAAAGTAAGGATAGGAAGCAGCTTTTTCCCTCTTATTCCACTCTGTGATTTTATCTCTTAGATTAGCTACAGATTTATGTAATCTCTTATTTGGAGACTGGTTTAGGTTTGAAACTGCTTCAATAATACGCTCTATTTTATCGTCCTCTAAAAATGATAACGAACTTCTTATACTAGTTGTATCAAGTTTAACAGTATCTTTATTTTTATCTTCCGAACTCTCCTCTTTATGTTTAGCAGGTTTTATTCTATTGTTCTTTAGGCTTTTTCTATCAATATTAACTTCATTTACGTCATTTTGTGGTAATGGAACAATAAGTTCACTTAAATCTTGTCCAGTATTCTTACGATACCAATAACTACCCTTTGGAATTGGGATTTCAAATTCTTTGCATTTCTTGAGTAAGTCTGAATAACTTAAATCATATTTCAATGAAACTTGTTTTGCACTTATCTCCCAGATTTCTTCATAGAGTTCTTCTCTAGAGAAGGTCTTTATCATCCTCATTTGAAACACCTTTACCTTTATACTTTACATCACCATTTTTATATTTACCAAGCGAAAATGCAAATTCAAAAACTTCTAATTCTTCACTTCTGCATTTTCGCTTAATATAAAAAGTAAATCTTGTTTTAACCCGTTAAATTCCTCTATAATTTTATCTAAACTAGTTTCAATATTCTCAACACGGATCTCTGATAGTTTTCCGTGGTTGTAAGAAATCATTCTTTCAGCGATAATATGATATGACCAACTCTCAGTGAAACGTCTATCTCTTTCTTCGTTATGAATAGCAAAACCAATTGGAAGAAAATTATTTCTAAGACCTATAGCAACTGCCTGTGAACTTATACCTAAATAATCACCAGCAATTTTTAATGTGATTTTATTTAATTTTCTAATATCTTCGTCGGTATATTTCGGCATGTTAGTACTCCTTTGTTATAATTCCAAATGCAATATCATCTAATCTAAAATATCTTGATGGGCTGCTATCTAGTCGCTTTCCCTAATAATAAAATTAATATGTGGCACACAATACTCTGAAAGCTAATTATCTATTCAATTAAAATTTATTGTTAATCAAAAACAATCTCTTCAAATTCAAAGTTACGATGTTTTCTATGAATTCCAAAAATCTTTTTCGGTAAATTATCTCTAGTTAAATAAAGCTTTTTATTTTCTAACTCACCTTTATCAATCTGTTTAAGAGAATCTTGAAATTCGTCTACTTTATAGAATAAAAGACCATCATAATGTTCTACACCATCATCATTAAATTCAATAGTGTTATTATGAATATCATATACTAGATTTTGTTTTATACCGTCGTCATATTCAAATTCAAAATATAGATTATACTTCTTGAATTCTCGGATTTTTTTACAAAGTTCATCAAATTGATCACGGTGAATAAGATTTAACTCATGTTTCCTCTCTTCTGGAATAATACATGATCCCAATAAAACGAAATAAAGGTAGATTGCATTGCTACGTATTTTTTCAACTAAATCCCAATCATTTAAATTATGAGTATGAAAGAAACCGTTTCGACATTCAATTCTAAAACAACTAATCATGTCAGTAACTGTTTTTGCATTATCCGGATTTGAAAAAATGTGCTTATTACATCTTAAAAAATACTCAAAAGTTCCAATAGAACTATCCATGAATTCTTTTTGATGTTCCGTAAATTCGATATATGGATAGTTTGTGGACCTATAATTGTTTCCCTGCTTATTTCCGGGAACTTTATTAAATTTGTTATCAATCAGCTTAAAAACTGGGATATTCTGTCTGAAAGCTTTTTTCAACATATCTCGTTTCATTGCTATTTTACAATCGTTGTCAATATTGAGCATAACAATCTTATACAATAACTGTTCAATAGACTTTAAGTATCCACTTACGACAGAGGTGTAATCAAAGTTCTTTTTACCCTTAAACGAATCATAAAGCCATTCCGATGTTATAAAACTTGTAGCATATTCGTTCGAACTTACCATTGTTTCATATAATTTATCGAAAATATATGATTTATGCATATCATCCAGATTTTCAAAAATAATATCTTTTTGAGTGAGATATAAATAGTTCTGGACTTTCTTATCACTTGCATTAATAATCTGATACCTGTAATTCAAATAATCCCAATCTTTAAGTTTTTTCTGTTCAAAAATTTTTATTGAAGCAAGATTCATATTAGAAAGAAATTTAACAGACTTATAACCTGTGATTTCCTTTGTAACATTTAAATAATCATCAATAGAATCACTAAACGCTTTATATTCTTCTTCACCAAATTGTTTTAAATAAAATTCTTGAATAGATAATGCTCTTATATTTACATTTGCGTCCTCATATTGTAGATTTTCTTGCTTTATTAATTTATTTGTTTGATTCCCTTTTAAAGTTCTAAGAATAATCGCTTTATCGATGTGATTAGATTCAAGAATACTATTGATATCTTCATCTTCAAGGAAATCTGCTAACCTATATCCTATTCGTTCATGATTTTCTTTAATTATAAAAATAAATGGAGCATCATGTGAATATTCTACAGGTAAATTATACTCCTTCAGTACTCTCCAAAGGATGTTAGTTAGTAATATTTTGGCAGCTTTTTCCTGTCTTTCTACTGCGAAACGATAAAAATAGAAATCATCATCAGCAAATTGAAAAAGTTCTTCATTCCGAATAGAGTGGAATTTCACCCACGATTCTATAAAATGCTTTAGCATATTTATATTTTTATCAATTTCTTCTTTATAGATATATGAACAGTCAATTTTTTTCATTATTTTTCTAACCTTGAATATTTTTATAAAATAAAAAAAGCATCAAATCCTAAGATTATGTGCTTCTCCAAGTATATAGGAGTTAACAGTTGCTTTTAGTAGCAACTGCAAACTCCTTAGTAGCTTCAATCGCATGGATTGAAACACGCTCAGCTGCTGAAGAATCCATATTCAAAGCGAAAATGGTTCCAACCGCAACTGCGCCAAGAGCAACAACGAACTTCCAGTCAATTAAGACAGTTAAGTTCATAGCACACACCTCCTTTCAGGCTTTAAAGCCAAGAATATATAGGTGGCTATATTGTTGCCCTATCCAATGTTCCCACTGGACTACTTTAGTATACTTCAGAGATTTAAATCTGTCAATGTCTTTAAAGTGTAATACACTAAAATTGGTAATGAAACAGAGTGTATTTAAATAGTTACAATTATATAAAATCAATTTAAGAGAATAAGAAACAACTAAGGTCTTATTCTTAAACCTGTTAATCATTTAACTAAAAACTAACGAGTCTAAGTTTTTGTATAGACAATCAAAAGTATTAATCTGATACTAGAAGCTTAGCATACAGATTCTGATTCAAAGTAAAATTATTACAATTTTTTTAGATAAATAATAAAATTTACTCTTAGAACATCTATATACCACAAAAGAAATGATTTTCTTATAAAACCATCATCAAAATTCTGTTTTCCGAATGATTTTTCTACTGATTTTAATCGTTTCAACATATCTTTTCGAATAGCTGATGCTTTAAAAATTTCTGAGTTTGGTAAAATCCATGGGATTAGATTTGAAGAATCTGTGATCAAATAAGTTTGACTATCTAAATACTCAACCTCAATCCTTTTGTTAAAAATCAGCCATTTTAATAACATTATCATAAAGCTATTTGGTTTATCAAACCAATATCTCCAACTACCTTTCTTTTTATTAAGATATTGAATGTTTGCCTCTATATATTTCAAACCTAAGCATTTAAAAACTAAACTACGATGCCGTCCATTATCGGATACCATAAATATACGACCTGATTCATTTGGTGCTGGATATTCATCCAGCCACAAATTTGACATAGAATTGATATGTAATTGACTATTATTTCTATGCTTTAATGCATATTCTACTAGTTCACTTTCTGAATATCTTTTAAAAGTAAAATATTTGTCATGAACCACCTCATCACTAAGAATAATATCCTCTTTAAAATTACTACGACTGTATGGTATACAGAAAGGTGGTTTAAAGACTGATTTTTCTAATGCTTCTTCTAGTCTTTTTTCAAAGATAATTTTTAATTCAGATTCTGATACATCGTCGTAATTAAATTGTTCTTCTAAATATATTTTATCTATTCTCATGTGATTTCTCCAAGCTTATTTTTATATTACCACTTATCATTTAAAATGGTTCTCAAATGTTCTTTCATATTAAGAACTCTGTTTGTATAAAACTCTTCAAAATCAGAAAAATCCAAACTTACTGACTCATCAATAAATAATCGTTTTTTAGAAATACCATTATTTTTAACCCAGGTAGCTAGATTATTATCGCTTTTTGCTGTATTAAGTTCACTATTTAATAGTTGCAAATTACCCAATTTATTCCAATTTTTACCAACTCTTTCAATCATGACATTATAAGAGCTATTTTTTCTTTTGAATAGTGTTTGAGGATGAATATGGTCAACATGGAAATTTTGGTTAAAGTAATCTAAATCTTGATAAAATAATGATAGTACAAAAAATACATCTCCACCGTATGTCCGTTCAAACAAATCGTCTATAAATTCAGTGTCGAAGTTATAGTTTTTTGTTGGGTTTGATTTAGCTTTATCAATAATAACTTGCAAAGGAAAACTAGAACTGCTATTCTCATTAATAATCTTTCTAAGATCAATAAGAACAGTATCGGATTGACCACCAAATATTCTCTTCAGGAAAGATAAAATAAGCCATTGTTTAATCAATTTATGATTTGTGCTACCAACGAATCTAACCTTAATAATTTCTTCTTCTAAGTTATTTTTATAAACATAATATATAATGGGAATTGCAGCATTTAGAGCTGGAAAAGTTTGAGAATTAAATCCCATCCTATAAAACATTTGGAAAGTATTGGAAATGCTTAATTTTATTCTAGACCAATTTTACAGAATTTAATAATTCTTCATCAAAATTTTTTACTCTATTTTTAATATCATTAGAAAACAACATTAAAATAGATTTAATTATTAAATCCGAACTAATATTAAAATCACCGAAGCTACGGACATCTTTAATCAATTCATCAAACTCATCCCTACTCTCTTTCCAATGAGTTGTTAAAACTGACATTAACAAATCTGAAAATGTTAATTTAGTCCCACCGTCATTTGTGCGAATAAATATATCTAACACCATATCAAGGTCTTGTTCGGTTTCCAAATAGTAATTAAGGATTTTATCTTCCCTAATTACTTTATTTAATTTATTTAGTGTATTACGTGCGTATTTTTTATCTCTTATATTTAATTGTTGTTCAACAAAATCACTAATTTCTTCAAATATGTCATCAGGATTAATTTGAAGAATATCACCTACTTTATACCAAGCTATATCTTTACTATTCTCAGCCTCAGATTTCGGCAAAAATCTGAAATTATATGCTCTGTCGATATCGGATTCACTTTGATATTCTGAAGTAATATCTAAGTATAAAAATTGTTCTTCAAAGTAATCTGATTTATCTACCCAAGGTCTATGAGGTTTTTTTATTGTATAGCTTCCTTTTAGACCTAGGTACAAGCTATTTAGTCTTTGTTGCCCGTCAATAATAGCAAAAAAATCATCATCGGAAGCTGTTTTATTAATCATTTCATTTTCAACTTCAAATCTTTGTTTATACTTTCTCAAAAAAGAATAATAGTTATAATTATTTTTTATTTGCGGAGAGTTAATTTCCCACAACATCAATGAATTAAAAGGGTAATCTCTCATAATACTGTCGAAAAGTAGTTCAATTTGATTTTTTCCCCAAACGAAACGACGTTGAATCCCTGGCAAAACATATTTATTTTCATCAATTTTATCAATAGCTTCCTTAATGGTTATAGGAGTTTGAAAACCCTTTGGCATATTAACATCCCCTTGAATATTACTTTATACTATTATATCATTATTCAAAATAAAAAACTGCAACTTACCAGTTGCAGTTACTCATAAATTTACTTCTGTACCTTCAAGAAATTTAACACAAATCTCGCCTTTTTCTGAAATTGTGATACTATGTAAAATTCTGCACATTTCAATCCCTTTAAAATCCCATTTATTTCTAGAAACTATTTCTCTAAGTTGATCACTGTAATACTGTTCTAAACTGCTATCAGTTTCCATAAGTTTGTTCCATTTACTTTGAAGAAGTTCTATATTTTCCTTAAGAATACTTACAGCCATCATAACTGCTTTCTCAAGCATTTCTTCATCTATATGATTGTTTAAACATCCAATCTGTCCTTTGACCCTATATCGATTGTTACATTGCCAAACCTTCCGTTTACCACGACTTGTCGTCCAGTTCTTCCGACCAAACGCTGAACCACATTCGGCACAAAATACTTTTGTTGTAAAGGGATTATTTTCTTTCTGCATGATATAAAATTGAAGCTTATGTTGTTCTCTAAATTTCTTTCTTCTTGCTATTTCTAACTGTACAATCTCCCACTTCTCTCTATCTAAGATTGGTTCATGATTGTTCTCGATATAGTATTGATTAACTTGTCCATCATTATCTATTCGTTTCTTCGTCAGGAAATCAACAGTATAGGTTTTCTGAAGCAAAGCATCACCCTTATATTTTTCATTTTGAAGCATTTTCCATATAGCACTTGGACACCACTTTGCTTTACCTGTGCAACCTGGTATTTCCAGTTCTCTTAACTCTTTGGAAATAAATTCTGGACTGTAACCTTCTAGAAATCTATCAAATATATACCTTACGACATTAGCTTGTTCATTGTTTATAATAAGATTTCCTTTTTCATCTTTGTCATATCCCATAAAGTTTGTAGTATTTACCTGAACTACACCACGCTCAAATTTCTTACGAATTCCCCAAGTTGAGTTTTCTGAAATGGATCTCGATTCATCCTGTGCGAGTGATGATAGAATGGTAAGTAGTACTTCTCCTTTTGAATCTAGGCTATCAATATTCTCTTTTTCAAACGTTACTCCAATACCTAGCTCTTTCAGTTCTCTTACATATTTAATGCAGTCCAATGTATTTCTGGCAAATCTACTAATAGATTTAACTAAAATTCTATCCACCTTACCATCTCTACAATCTTGTATTAGTCGGTTGAAAGCATCACGTTTTTTTGTATTAGTTGCGGAGATTCCTTCATCTGCATAGATGTCTACTAACTCATAATCTTCATGTTTTAAGATGTATTCACGGTAATAATTCACCTGATTCTCATAACTTGATAGCTGTTCGTCTTGGTCTGTAGACACTCGACAATAAGCGGCTACCTTGACCTTTTTCTGAGTTTGAGATTTGACTGTTTGCTGAAGTTTCTTGGCCGGTATAACCGTAATGTTTTTCTCCATCTTCTATCCTTTCTAACACAATTACTGGTGAACTTAGTTTCCAATCTTCAATATCCCTTTCAGGGACTCTCATACCTTTACATGAATTTTTTCCTTCTTTGATATATTTGGAACAACACCAAACAATCTTTTTCTTATAAGATACCTGTCTTTTTAATGTTGAACCACAATATTGGCATTTTAACATTCTGGAAAATTTATAGGTTTTATTTGTACCTTGAATCCGAGAACGGCTTTTCATTTTTACCTGAACCTTCTCCCATATTTCCTTAGATACAATTCCTTCATGATTATCTTCGATATAGTATTGTTCAACCTGTCCTTGATTTAATTTCTTTGGACCGTTTACACCGTCATGAAAGTATTTTTGAAGTAGTAAAGAGCCTTTGTATTTTTCGTTTTTTAATATATTACGAATTGTGCTGTCATACCATTTCTTTCCTGTTACAGTTGGAATCTTGCCCTCATTAAGTTTTTTAGCAATCCTATGTGTACCCATTCCTTCTAAATAACTATAAAAGATAGTTCTTACTATTTGCGCTTCTGCTTTGTTTATAACAAGTTCACATTTTTCGTTTAAATCATACCCTAAAAACCGTTTAGCATTAATGAGTAATTCTCCCTTCTGAAACTTTCTACAAAAACTCCATCGTTGGTTTCCGCTCATGCTTTGTAACTCTTCCTCAGCCAAACTTGCTAACACAGTCAAGACAACTTCACCTTCATTGGATAAGGTGTGGATATTCTGCTCTTCAAAAAATATATCAATACCTAGAGTTTTTAATTCTCGACTGATTTCAAGAACATTGATAAGATTTCTTGCAAACCTAGATATTGACTTAGTATGGATAACGTCAATTTGTCCTTTTCTACAAGCATCTAGCATAGTTTGAAAATCAGGTCTATCATACTTTGAACCTGAAATCCCTTTGTCACAAAAAACACCCAAAAACTCAACATCTTCACGTTCAGCATACAACTTTTCAAAATAGACTTTTTGATTCTCTAGCGAATCAAGTTGACTTCCGTTGGTTGTCGAAACTCGTACATATGCACAAATTCTCTTTTTTCTTTTGTTTTTCTTTGCTTCAATTTTTCTTATATTCATTTTTCCTCCAATAAGAAGTTTTTACACACCATATATCACTCTAAACGCAATATTAGTCAAGTAATCAGCAATCATATTATTTACTAAAATGTGCTTACAGATCCTCTTACCTAAATAGGTACATTCATGATAGATTTTTCCGGTTTTAAGAAAAAATCAAAAAGAAAAAGCCTGATGTAATTCACCAGGCTTAGATTTTTATTTGAAATTTAATCGCATTATGTTATAATAAACATAGAAAAAGAGCCGAGCGCCAACTCAGCTCCATGTAGAACCGTTAAAAAGACGGTGACTCTCTATTATCAGACTATAACTCGTCCAACAACTCGGTCAAAAGTGGGGACGGGTTATTTCTTTTTGTCATCGTCCTTGAAGATTTTATAGCTCAAATAATCAAAGCAATGGTAAAAGTACCAAAGTCAAAGATGGTCTGAACGACTTCAAATGAGCTCAAACACGCTCCTCCTTTCCGTCAGATTTTGATGATTTACCCATAGGCATCACCTCTCTTTCGGTATCAGGAGCCACCGTCTTCACTTTTCTACAATAGATACTATACGGAACGCCGTCAAATGCAGACTGTCTTCTATGATATTCTTGTCAAAATCACGAAACTCTTGACACCAATCCTTCCTCACACAGCAGAAGAAATCTGGTCATATCTTGAGTTTGAAGCTGAAGGCTTTGTTCAATTGTCAGAATTGCCAGAAGCGGAAACTTTTGCTAATCAAGAAGAAATCTTGGATATATGGGCAGCCTTCATGGACTTCCGTGGACAAGTTCAAAAAGCCTTGGAAGAAGCTCGTAATGTCAAAGTAATCGGTGAATCACTTGAAGCTCAGAAGATTTAAAAAGCTCATGAACCTGCTGAAAAAACGGTTTCATGAGCTTTTTATCTGTTGAAGTTCTAGATGGATGTTTCAATCAAGTGCTTAAGGTTGTCTAGTAGGTTATCCAAGGTTAGGACCGCTTCCTGCTGATTGTCTAGCTGGTAGAGATGTTGGAAGTAGTCTTGGATATTGGCTTCAAAATCTTGAGGCAGGCGGGAGCAATTTTCTTTTGCATACTGGAGCATGCGCTTTTCACCTGGATGGAGCCGCTCATTGAGGGCAAAGAGTGCATCAAAGTAAGAGGCGAAAAATTCGCTACTGCGGTGGTTGATGCTAAGCAAATCTTGGCGCTTGAGAGCTTTTTTGATCTGTCTTGAAAAAGCTGGCATGGCTTGGTCGAGGAGCAGGAGCTGCTTGCTGATGATATTCTTTTTTAGTTCAGCTGGATAGGGTAGGCTGTACTTGCTCTGGAGGGCAGCGTAGCGGCCGTCTCGATCGTAGAGAATCTTGC
>ERZ773010.1688-NODE-1688-length-13540-cov-3.172043_pt1 | contig 13540 bp, 11 predicted proteins | sample MGYA00580842_ERZ773010 | MGnify/ENA primary metagenome ERZ773010 (study PRJEB29015, sample SAMEA2737982) | human oral metagenome | biome: human oral; feature: human-associated habitat; material: dental | place: China | collected 2107 ...
ACATAGATCTTGTACTCCTTCCAGTCGTGATCCTTAACGAAGCCCATACGCTCCATCTGCTTGGGATAGTAGGCATAGTTGTAGATCGTAGCCATTGTCCCCAACTGGTCGAAGCCCTCGATGAGCATCCCTTCGTGGTCTAGGTCCGTGAGTCCCATAGGCCCCTGAAGCATTTCCTTACCTCGCTTCCTTGCCCAGTCAATGACGGCATCGAATAGAGCATCTACGACTTTGTTATCATTGATGAAATCTACGAAGCCGAAGCGAGCATTATTCTGATTCCAGGTCTCGTTAGCGCGATGATTGATGATCCCTGCTATACGCCCTACGATGCGACCATCTCGGTAGGCTAGGAAGTATGCGGCTTCGCAAAACTTAAACGCTGGGTTACGTGCTGGGTCTAGTGTCAGCAGCTCATCCTCGATGAGCCCTGGCACATGATACGGATTGCGACGATAGAGGCGGAGGTTGAAGCGAACGAACTTCCGCATGTCTGACTTATCCGTAATCTGTCTTATTTCGACTGCCATTTGCTATCTATTCTGGAGCCTCCCATACAGGAAGCTTGTTAATTGACCCACAAAGATACTTCAAAAAGTCAATATGCCTGATTTAGACCCTACTGGCTATATACACTACTCCACACTGCAGACTAACTCTACGAATCTGAAGCCCCCGCCTGCCCGAGCTGTCGAAGGATGGGCAGGCTCCTAAGTGGGGGAAAGGCATGTAGATGTAGCCTATAGTACTCTAGGAGATGATCTAGGATCACCCCCCTATCTATACGATTATATCGATAGCAGTGCATATTGGCATAGGTCATCCTCAGGAAAGCGGGGAGATGCTGAGCCTCCTCTATGGAGAGAGAAGCTCCCCGTGGCGAGGAAGTATAGACGAGGTCAAGGAGGCAGAATGGCAACCCCCTCCTCTCATCCTCTAGTCCCTCTTGGGGCGCAATCCCTAAGACCCGGAGGAGCTGTAGCAGGAAGCACAGATGAAAGTTTGCCACCCCACGCTCTACTCGCCCCCACAGCTGGAGCGAAGCACTTAGATAGTGGTAGAGCTCGGCGTCTGGCTCTGGTATCGTACACACACGATAGAGGAGCTCGGAGAGAAACATCGCCTGAGCACTCTTCACCGGATCTAGATGCACCTGATGGTGCAGGTCGATGGGGCGTACATCCTTGATATGCAGGAGGTCCTTCCGCTTATTATCCTCCAACATGACCTCCAGCTCTGCTAAGGGCTGGAAGTGTACCCGTATCGGATTGCGACGATTCGTCTTCTCGGGGACGAGCACCCCTACCCGTCCCCGCTCTAGGGTGTAGAGATGGTAAATGGAGTAGCGGTCGTTGTAGCGAATACGGGAGAGGACGATGGCTGGAGTCGGGAGGAAGGTCATCTGGACATAGACAGAGCGTAGCCCATACCCTCGGCCCTAGTGGTAGGGATGAGGGTATGGGCTACGAAGTGGATGTATGGGCAGGTTAGTCTACCTGTACGATGAGGATCTTGGAGTTGCTCCAGAAGGCCTGTGGGTTCTTGATATAGAGCACCAGCTGCTTGTCAGCACCAGCTGTCAGTTCATAGGAGCTAGCAGGGTGTACCGTCAGGAGCTTAGCCTTGCGGCTCAGCAGAGGTAGCTGAGAGAGGTCGCGTAGGTCGATTTTGGTGAAGTAGCTGAGGTTAGCGTTCTCCGTGACGACACGTCCACTCTTCAGCAGGTTCATCTCCTTGAGGTCAGAGGATGTACCGATGCAGTAGCGCACCGTGTTCATCTCCTTGTCCTGTGCGGCGAGAGCCTCGGCTTGCTGAGCCGTAGCAGCAGCTAGGCGATCTACGTCACTGTTGCGCTGTGTGAGCATGGAGTCTAGGGCACCGATGGCGATATTCTTACGCTCGAGTTCCTGAGTGAGGGCTACGACACGCTCCTTCTGAGCTTCGAGCTCCTTGCGTAGGGCAGCGATGGTGTTAGCCAGACGCTTGTTACCCTTTTCGCTTGTAGCGAGCTTCTTGGTAAGCTCTTCGATAGCTGCACTGCTAGCGCGTAGCTTATCGTTGATCAGGAGCATGTTGTCCTTGATACGTTCCTTCTCAGAGCGCTTGATGTCTCCATTCATTGGATTGACATTGATCATACCTTCGACTGAGGAGATCTCTTGGAAGTTGGTCAGAACGCTTGCTACAAGCGAGTCTGTTTCATGCAGTTCAGCCTCGTAGTTCTGATTGATCACGGCCAAGGAGTCGTACTGAGCCTTCAGCTCCTTATAGTCGCTTGAGTTCTTACCGCAGGCGGCAAGGACTAGGAGCAAAGCTCCGCTTAGGATGAGTCTCTTTGTCATAATAGTCTCTGTTTATTTGTTCCATTTCTTTGATCTCTTGGCCTTCTGTGGCTCCTCACTTGAAGGAGCATCAGAGGACAAAAAATCAGTTAATGATAGGTCAAATGTAGTATTTCTTCCGATAACGATCACAAACTCTCCACGAGGTTCGTGCTCTGTAAAGTGCTGGAGCACCTCTAGGATGGAGCCCCGAACGGCTTCCTCGTAAAGTTTTGTTAGCTCTCGCACGGCGACCACTGGGGTCGATGGGTGGAGGTGCTCTGAGAGTTGCCCAAGCGTCTTCACGAGACGATGAGGGGATTCATAGAGGATCGTCGTATAGTTAGAACGAGCGATCTCCTGCATTTTCGTCTGTCGCCCCTTCTTTACAGGGAGAAAACCCTCGAAGGTGAAGCGGTCAGAGGGTAAGCCCGAGATTACAAGGGCTGGCACAAAGGCAGTCGCTCCAGGCAAACACTCGACCTCTATGCCCCGCTCTATACAAGCCTTGACAAGCAGATAGCCTGGGTCGGATATGGCAGGTGTCCCAGCATCAGAGACTAGGGCTACCTCACCCTCCACCTCGATACGATCACAGAGGCGGACGAGGGCCGCATGCTCGTTGAACTTATGGTAGCTCTGCATCGGGCAGCGGATCTCGTAGTGCTGTAGTAGTAGCCCCGAGGTGCGGGTATCCTCAGCTAGTATCAAGGATACTCGCCGAAGGACATTGAGCGCACGCAGGGTTATATCCTCTAGGTTACCGATCGGTGTCGGCACAAGGATGAGCTTTGCCATTGAGCTAGTTTATCTCTCAGACAAGGACTCTGAGGGGGAGGCATACGTGTGTGTAGCACCTCATCTCGCAAAGGAAAACCTTCGCCCGTCCTTATCAATTCATTTCACTTATTACAAAGATACAGTATTCTCTTCAGAGAAGCACAAGCCTAAGGTAGCATCATGGAGATACCTCATAGCTGGCTGCGAAGATAAGGCCTCATAACAGCTGCTCATCAGGTGGTAGATAATCCCTCATCCCATTAGGGGCTATGTATAGCATATATCGAGGGGGGGATAAGAAGACATACCGAGAAAGGGGATATAGGACATATAATGTTCGCCCCCGCCACCTACGTAAGGTGACGAGGGCGAACATACCATATTCTCTCTTGGGACACTCCATACCCCGATAGGACTCTCAAGATAGAGGATACAACTCTCTATGGAGAGTCTATATCGGATAGGCTACACATTAAGAGAGAGTACCACATTCGGGAGTAAGGATAGGGCTAGACTTACCCTCCCAGCTCGTCCCCTCAGGAAGAGAGCTTTCGGAGAAGCAGACTATACCACACTAAATAGCTAGGAACGAGATTACTTACTCTGGAGCAAGGCCTCTAGCGCCCTCAGCTCTACCTCGGTGTCGATCTCAAAAATCTCTGCGGGGCGACACTCGATATGTAGCTGCTCCTGGAGCTGAAGAACAGCATCGTCCCAAAAGAAATCCTTGAAGTTCCCCTCCTGAATCAGGGTCTCTATACGCTGTCGGATCAGCTGTGCATCAGACTTCGTCCAGTAGGAGATACCAGAGAGGATGTAGCCCGTCCCATCCTGAGGACGGATCTCTCTCACTCGATTCCCATCAAGAAGTAGCCCCCATTCCCTCTGATAGCCCTCCCTGTAGGCTGCGAAGTAAGTCGAATGCTGGAGGTTTATATCTAGGCAGTTTGAGGGCATATAGACATCTCCCTCCAAGACATAGGTATCTCCGAGCAGCTCACGGACGAGATAGAGCGAATAGATATTGTTGTAGACATCATACTGGTCATTGTGTACCAGCTGGACTCCATAACGCTCTCGGAGGTAGTCCAACTTATCAGCACGATAGCCTGTGACCAAGGTAATATCTGTGATACCGACCTCTCGGAGGAAGCGTATCTGCTGCTCGACCATAGGAGTACCTAGCACGGGCACTAGACACTTCGGGCGATCATTAGTCAGTGGACGAAGGCGAGAGCCAAGTCCCGCTGCTAGAATAATTGCATTCATTATGCTGGAGGTGTTACTTTTTAGAGGAAGAAAGGGAGGCATAGCAGACCCCTAGTAGCACGATGAGACTACCTAGGAGCACCCACAGGGAAGGAGTCTGATCAAGGAACATCGCAGAGAGCAAGACTCCCCACACCGCATAGGTCACATTGAGCCCCAGCGCCTTCGCAGGCCCAATCATATCGATAGAGGTGTACCATGCGAGGAAAGAGCTCATCCCGATGAAGGCTGTCAGCACGAGGAGGCTTAGTGGCTTCGCCATCGTAAACAGACTAAAGAGACTAGGAAGTCCCTCATATAATCCCGTCAAGCTAAAGCCCGCAAGGATCACTAGGTAAGCAACGGCGGAGGTAGTCTCTCGGATTAAGAGAGCTGTCGCTGGAGCGATCCCATCGGAGCGCATACCATAGGCACAGACAACACTCTCCGAAGCCCACCCCACAGCAGCCAAGCCAGCGAAGGAAAGGCTACTCCAAGCGAAGGATACCCCCGTAGTGGCATCAGGGGTATAGGCCGTCAAGACAATCCCCACAAGGCAGAGGAAGAGGCCTATCCAGGTCTGACGTACCACCCGCTCTTTCAGAATAAGCACTGAGAGTGCAGCCCCAAGGAGGGGGTAGCAGGCTGTCACGGTCGTTGTGACTGCGACTCCTGCTGTAGCTATCGAGAGCAGATAGCAGGTCATGGCCATAGGGCCACCAAGTAGAGCCCCTAGCATACAATAGATAGCATCACGTTGCCTTAGGGCCACTGCTATCTCTGCGAGCCTTCCCCTAAGGAGGAGAAGACCTAAGAGCCATACCGCAGCAAAGCCATCATGGAGCATACTCACTGCCAGCGTCGTAGAGATAGACACCTCTCCTACACCTAGGAGCACAAAGGAGATTAAGAGCGCATCGACACCCCACGAAAAGCCTGAGAAAGCCCCAGCAAGGATCCCCTTACCCTGCTTGATATGAGTTACTAGTTTAGCCATATATTTCCTTCCATTGACGGATATTGACCAGTGCACGAGCATAGCGGTCTGCTCCATACGAGCCGAAGTCTTCTCCTTCTGCCTCCTTGATATCTGTCCAAAGCGACCAAAGGAGGTCCATCAGGATCTGGTAGATCAAGATCTTCTGGGGGCTATCCTGAGGAATGCCCTCACAGAAGTAGCGTGCAAGGAAATAGGCCTTAGACTCCTCGCTAAAGCGGCTCTCTAGGAAGAGGGCTGCTAGGTCCCAATGAGGGTCATTCATCCCTGAGTACTCCCAGTCTATTAGATAGAGTTCACCCTGTGTAGACTTGATAAAGTTCTCAGGTACCAAGTCATTGTGACAAGGAGCCAACGCTATCCCAAGTTCATTTAGGCGAGCTTGTAGAGAGGGGATGATGCCAAGATCCTTGGCCATAGCACCTGCATGCCTATAGTTGTGAACCAAGTTGTGCTGATACTTCCTCAGCTCCGTGAAGCCATTGAAGTCACTACTTAGTCGCAGTGAGGAGCCATGTAGCAGACGGAGAATAGTGGCGATCTGATCTAGGTGCTCCGAACGCTGTATGGTCGCCTGACCTAGGGGCTGGGCACCCTTAACGAAGTCGGCCAATTTAATCCCTGTCTCAGGATCAAAGTAGCGTATCGAGGGATTAATCCCAAGGTCACTAGCTAGCAGGGAATTCACCTGCTCATTGGCACGGTCTACCATCGTCTCTGAGCCAGCACCCGGCAGGCGTAGGACATAGCCTTGGTCTGCGTACTCGACCTTGAAGTTCTTATTGGACATCCCTCCGATCGGACTAATCTTCACCTCCTCTGGCGTGATTGTGGTATGGAAGATGGAGGAGAGATGCTCGCAGAGATTATCTACATTGAGGGGGTTCTCCTTGCGCAGAAGGCGAGGATAGATATAGTTAATGAGATGATGTAGATCCTCCTCTGTATCGACATCCCCCCAAATCAGCTCATCGAAGAAGCAGGCAGGCCTACCAAGCGGGTCTGTGACCTCAAGGAAGGCGTACTCGTAGTTCAGCAAGGGATTAGTCGTGCGCTTCCAAAGCTCGAGCATCCGCACAAAGGTAGATAGCGATAGGCGCATGATGCCGAGGAGCTCCCCTGATATAGCTTTGAGCTGATGCTTATCCTTGCTGACCTTGACAATAAAGCCCTGATCTAGCTCCACGAAAGCTTCATCACCACTACCCGACTCCTCAGTCAGGCAGAGGCAGTCAGCATAGCTGCTCTCAGTGAGGACCTCTAGAACACGTGCTTCGTAGAAGGTATCCCCCTCTATGAGTAGGAAGTCCTCCTGCACAAGTCCCTCAATCCGAGCCAAGGAACCCATAGAGGCGGTGAATGCATAGTCTGGGTTATGTACGAGTGTGATCCGAGGATCTTGTGAGGGATATCTATCGAAGAGATGGGCTTCGTATCCTGTGACGATAATGATCCGCTTATAGTCTAGCTGATCAAGGATAGAGAGGGTTCTATCAAGGAGATTTCCCTCCTCGGAGATAGGCTCGAGGGGATAGGGTATCTTGTGCTGACGCTCACGCCGTGCAGCGAGGATTACCGCAGTCGATAGACGAGAAGACATGATGGTTACCTATTATTCGGGTGTTATACTTACTTAGAGATTAGGATGAATACTCCCAATAAGTCTTCCCATAGTATATGTGTAGTATATGATGGTAGGCGTCTGGTTCAGTAGGCGGACACAGAGGTGAGCATATATACATTCGGGATCTATCTAGGGAGTCTTGACATATGTAATGTAGCGATTAGATTGTGCATAGACCTTGAGTGGGGGGGGCAACTATTAGGATTAGCATAGAGTAGCGACGTCAAAAATAAGTTCATCAATAACCAAGGGTAAGCCTTTGATTATCTCCTCCCACAGTAAGACCATTGCAATAGTCTAAAACCACAGCACAAAGATATAAAACACTATCAATTTAGCACAAAACAAGAAAGCCCTCTCCATCCCTATCTAGACCTAGGAGTGAGGTGTGAAATCACTAGAGGTAGAGGGCAACGAGGTTGAGGAGCCTACACCCAAGATAGAAGCATCTGTACCCTAGGTGTAGATTTACCAAGCTTATACCTACTACCTAGGAGGGAAAAGTGTACACGTGTGTATACCATAGTGTACTCACGTGTATACATCTGTGTACACGCGTGTACACAACCTCGCTCTAAGTATCCCCCCAGTAGAGCTCTCATATACATGCTTCTCGGGGGCTAACACTAGGCGCTCCAGAGATATGGCTAAAGCAACCTAGGATATGAAGTAATATCCTCCAAAAGCCTAAGGGAGGAGAACCCTAGTAAAGATCATGCACTGGCCCTGATTCTAGCCCTAGAAAGTACGGGCATAAAGTACTCATCCATCGGATCATTAAGTGGTTGCATTCTTATTCTTGATACCCCCTATTTGTCGGGAATTAGTATCTTTGAGCCTAGGAATATGCTCATCGCACTCTAGCAGGACTAGAGACGAATGAGCCAAAGGAAAAGAATAGAATACTTTATGTCCAAGCAACGTGGCTCCTGGCCCTTTGTCTTTTACATCGGCATCCTACTGATCGCAGTGGCGGCCCTATGGGGTACGCTTCTGTCAGGGGAGCATCTAGTACCTGGGGGTGCTAACCCCAAAAGCCAAGAAGCACTCTCCTTCGCTACAGCCTTCTCAGACTTCCAGACCTCTGTCTCAGAGCATGTACAGTCTACCATTGGGCTACTCCTATTACAGATACTGATCATCCTAGTCGTAGCACGACTGATGGGATGGCTGTTCCGTAAGATGCACCAGCCTGCTGTCATTGGAGAGATCGTAGCGGGGATTATTTTGGGTCCCTCCCTCCTTGGGCGTTTCTTCCCAGAGACCTTCAATGCGATCTTCCCCGCTTCTAGCCTTCCCAACATACAGCTGTTAAGCAACTTCGGACTGATACTCTTCATGTTTGCTATCGGGATGGAGCTACGACTGGGGGATATTCGCCGTCAGCTCAGGAGCAGTGTCATCATTAGCCACATTGGGATCTTCATCCCCTTTGGGCTCTCTCTCCCACTGAGCTATAGCATCTATACTCAATACGCTGCAGAGCATACGGCCTTCACGCCATTTGCACTCTTCATCGGGATCGCTATGAGCATCACAGCCTTCCCCGTGCTGGCACGTATTATACAGGAGAATAACCTATCTCGCACACGCCTCGGCAAGCTCTCCCTCTCGACTGCAGCGGCTGGAGACATCACAGCCTGGCTTATGCTAGCTGCCATCATAGCGATTTCGCAGAGTGGGAGTATCCTAAGCACGGGATACAACCTCCTCTTCTTGGTCGCCTACCTGCTGGTTATGTTCGGGATCATACGGCCTCTCTTCAGAGCGGCAGGTAAGGTGTATAATAATACCGAAGTCATCAGCCACGGCATAGTGGGGGTTATCTTCATCCTACTCCTTCTCTCCTCGTATGTGACGGAGCTACTGAGTATGCATGCGCTCTTCGGAGCATTCATCTTTGGCCTCGTGATGCCAGAGGAACTTTCCTTCCGCAAGATCATCACAGATAAGGTAGAGGATGTCTCACTTCTTCTCTTCCTCCCGCTCTTCTTCGTCTCTAGTGGACTACAGACTGAGCTAGGACTAATCAGTGATGTGAAGATGTGGATCTTACTAGGTCTCTTCACCCTAGTGGCTGTTGTCGGGAAGGTGGGAGGTACCTATATCTCCGCAAGAGCTTGTGGGGAGACACCACTCAATAGTATCTATCTAGGAGCCTTCATGAATACCCGTGGGCTCATGGAGCTCGTCGTGCTAGGTATAGGCTACGAGATGAAGATCCTCCCTCCAGCCATCTATGCGGTGCTCGTGCTGATGACGGTGATCACGACTGTGATGACGATGCCGATAGTACACTTGATTACCTGGATAAAGCGCCTGCTAGAGCATAGAGAAGAGCGGCTAGAGACCATCAACAAGCAGCTAGGAGTCAAGGTGCTACTCTCCTTCGGTCGCCCCTCCACTGGGGCTACCCTCCTTCGCTTGACCAACCAACTCCTATGTAGAGGTGATGTCCAGCTCAATGTCACAGCCCTTCATATCACCACGGACGAGGACATTAACTCTATAGACGTAGACAAGTACTTCGAGGATAACTTCCGTCCTATCCTGACCGAGGCTAACAGGCTCGCTCTGCCCCTCGAGACCGATCATCAAGTATCGAGGGACGTAGAGGGCACCATCCTCTCCAAGCTCGTCGAAGAGAAGTACACTCTACTCATTGTCGGTGCTGGTATACGCCTATCATCTGATGAAGACGACCGCGAGGCGATGAGCATGCGTGAGCAGATGAGTCGTCGTATGGGCTCCTTCTCTGTGCGTACGACAGAGGCTCTACTCTCCATACATGGGATGCTACGAGACAAGATGACGTTCTTCATCAAGAAGGCCCCCTGCTCTGTAGGTATCCTCCTAAGCAGAGCCTTTGATACTCCTAAGAACATCATTCTCTTCCTTGCCTGCGAGGACGACATCCGTATGATCCCATACGCACGTACCATCACAGGCAATAATCGTGGGGAACTGCAGATCATCGCAGCCCCAGGACTAGACACTAAGAAAGCCATCCTACATAAGGGGGAGAAGATTCTCTCCGGGAGCTTCACCGAGCTCCCCGAGGGGTGTGACCTTGTGATCCTGAGCTATGAGTTGTGGAGCGACACCTTCGACCACAACAAGGATCTCCTACTCACCCTCCCCTCCACTCTCATTCTGAATCTCAAGTAATATATACGTACTAACCGCCCCAAGGGCACTACACAAATCATCTTATGACTAAGCTAGCAACGAATGACCCCTGGTTAAAGCCCTACGAAGAGCGTATCCATCGGCGGATGGAGTTCACACGAGCCCGTGAACGCTCCCTAACCCAAGGCGGAGATGTACCCCTCGAGCAGTTTGCCGACGGATACTTGCACTACGGTCTGCACCGAGATGAACGAGGATCATGGATCCTGCGAGAGTTCCTCCCTGGGGCACAGAGTGTCCATCTCATAGGCTCGTTCAATAACTGGCAGACGATGTCCGTATGGAAGCTCAAGCGTGTCGATGACTACGGGAACTGGGAGATCCAAGTCTCGGACAATGCCATACATCACGGAGACCTCTACCGCCTCTTCGTCCACTGGGGACATGGTAGTGGAGAGCGTGTACCAGCCTGGGCTACTCGTGTCGTACAGGACAGTGAAACAGGTATCTTCAGTGCACAAGTGTGGGCACCTGAGCAGGAATATACGTTCAAGCATGCTCGTCCCTCGGGTAATGATGAGCCCCTGATGATCTATGAGTGTCATATAGGTATGTCCTCTGAGGAGGGGCGTGTCAGTAGCTACCGAGAGTTTCAGGAGCAGATACTACCACGTATCGTAGATCTAGGGTACAATGCGATCCAGATCATGGCTGTGCAGGAGCACCCCTACTATGGATCATTTGGCTACCATGTGTCTAGCTTCTTTGCTCCGAGTAGCCGCTTCGGTACCCCTGACGAGCTCAAGGAGCTCATTGACACGGCCCACGGATATGGGCTACGCGTCATCATGGATCTAGTACATAGCCATGCGGTGAAGAACGAAGTCGAGGGGCTAGCCAAGTACGATGGCTCACGTACCCTCTTCTTCCACGAAGGTCCCAGAGGTGATCACCCTGCTTGGGGCTCTCTCTGCTTCGACTATGGACGCAACAATGTCATGCACTTCCTGCTCTCCAACTGTAAGTACTGGCTAGAGGTCTTCCAGTTTGACGGCTTCCGCTTCGATGGCGTATCCTCGATGCTCTACTACAATCATGGTCTAGGAGAGTCCTTCACCTCCTATGCCGACTACTTCAATGGGCATCAGGATGCCCACGCTATGGCTTATCTGACGATTGCCAATAAGCTTATCCATAGCGTATACCCTAAGGCCATCACGATAGCAGAGGAGGTAAGTGGTATGCCTGGGCTCGCCTCATGCATTGAGGACGGAGGCTTTGGCTTTGACTACCGCCTATCGATGAATATACCTGACTTCTGGACTCAGCTAATCAAGGAGCGTCCAGATGAAGCTTGGAGCCCAGGGGCGATCTGGTATGAGCTCACCAACCGCCGTGAAGATGAGCGGACGATCAGCTATGCTGAGAGCCATGACCAAGCATTGGTGGGAGACAAGACCATCATGTTCCGCCTAGCAGATGCTGAGATGTACTGGCACATGAGCCAGTCTAGCCGTACACTCACCATCGACCGTGCGGTAGCCCTACATAAGATGATCCGCCTCATCACTGCGGGGACGATGAATGGAGGCTATCTGAACTTCATGGGGAATGAGTTTGGCCATCCAGAGTGGATCGACTTCCCTCGCGAAGGCAATGGCTGGTCCTACCACTACGCACGCCGTCAGTGGAGCCTAGCAGACAACCCCGACCTGCTGTACCATAATCTAAGGAGCTTCGACCGTGCTATGGTGCACCTCATAGAGGAGACCAAGAGGTTCCATGAGCTTCCTCTGAAGCAGTACTGGAGCCATGAGGAGGACCAGGTGCTCTGCTTTGGTCGTGGCGACCTCCTCTTCTTCTTCAACTTCCATCCCACAGCTGCCTATACGGACTATATGATCCCAGTCCCAGAGGGGAGCTATTCGATCGCACTCAACACCGACACTAAGGTCTTCGGTGGCTATGGTCTCGTAGATGACGAGCAGGTCTATACGACTCTACAACGAGATAATGCCGATACCATCTCCGACGAGATTTCACTCTATCTACCTCCTCGTACGGCCCTCGTACTAAGACGTAAATAAGCATAGGCACATAACAAAGAGAGCTTCTCACAAACTTCATACACATCATGAGTATTGATACAAAAAACGTCGCAATCTTTGCTGGCTCTGCATCCCTAGAGCTAGCAACAAAGATTGCAGAAGGCCTAGGCATCAACCTAGGTGACATGGAAGTCGAACACTTCGCCGATGGCGAGTTCTCCGTCTACTACAAGGATAGCATCCGTGGTAAGGATGTCTTCCTCGTGCAGTCCACCTACCCATCCTCGGACAATATGATGGAGCTCCTACTGATGATCGATGCAGCCAAGCGTGCCTCCGCTCACTACATCGCAGCCGTCATCCCTTACTTCGGATGGGCACGTCAGGATCGCAAGGATAAGCCTCGTGTCTCCCTCGGTGCCAAGCTCATGGCAGACCTCCTCGGCACCGCTGGAGTCACCAGACTGATCACTATGGATCTACATGCCGATCAGATACAGGGCTTCTTCAATGTCCCCGTAGACCACCTCTATGCCTCTACGGTCTTCATCGACTACCTACGCAAGACGTCCGACCTCGATCGTACCGTCGTCGCTACGCCTGACGTAGGGGGAGCTAAGCGTGCCAACTCCTACGCTAAGTTCCTCGGCGTACCCATGGTGATCTGTCATAAGAGCCGTGCTAAGGCTAATGAAGTGGCAGAGATGACCATCATCGGTGACGTGACGGGGAAGGATGTGATCCTCGTAGACGACATCGTAGATACTGCAGGCACTATCTGCAAGGCTGCAGACCTAATGATGCGCAATGGCGCCCGAAGCGTACGTGCTATCGCCAGCCATGCTGTACTAAGTGATCCTGCGACAGAGCGTATCGAGGCCTCCTCACTCACAGAGATGATCTTCACCGACTCCATCCCTCTACGCAAGCACTCCGATAAGATACGTATCGTATCTGTAGCAGGGGTCTTCGCCGAGGCTATTAAGCGTGTGATCAACCACGAGTCAATTAGCATCCTCTACTCCCTCTAAGTGATCCCAATGGAGCACCATCAGCCTAAGCCAATTGGGCTATTCTCCTAAGCTCCCTCCAGACACCTAAAACAAAGAAGGCCACACTATCCCCTCCTCAGTGATAGTGTGGTCTTCTTCTTTATTCCCACTCATCCCTATAACCTAAGAGCTCCCCCAGAGCTATTCTGAGTGGAAAGATACACCTAGAAGCTATTCTCAAAACAGAGATTTAACAACGCCCTATCCATCCCGCCAGAGGTGTAGCCGTAAAGTTGTCTTCTCTTCCTCCATCCCATCCTCCACACATACTCCGCAGCCTTCCCACCCACAATAAAGCAGCAGAGGCACCATAGCTATGGTGCCTCTGCTGCTTTATTGTG
>ERZ773010.1699-NODE-1699-length-13489-cov-4.575406_pt1 | contig 13489 bp, 11 predicted proteins | sample MGYA00580842_ERZ773010 | MGnify/ENA primary metagenome ERZ773010 (study PRJEB29015, sample SAMEA2737982) | human oral metagenome | biome: human oral; feature: human-associated habitat; material: dental | place: China | collected 2107 ...
ATCAACAAAACAATAAAAGGCCGTAATATCAACAAGATTTTGTGGTAAAAACCGTCTCACTCTTTTTCCCGCACTTGATCTTCTATTAAATTTATTACTATCGCTAGCTCTCCAAACTCTATAATTCTATTATATCATAAATTAAGAAGAGTATTTTTCATTAGCTCAAACCTCTTGTATATGTAAAAACTGTGTTCCTTATGGTTTATAGAAATCGATGACTCTACAATTTTACTATCAAACTTACTGGTTTAACTACACCTGTCACCCTGATACCCCTATACGAAAAAAACTTGATGCAAAGTTTTTTCTACCCACATCTGTCTAATTTTATAGGCTTTAAAGAGCATCTCCACACACTCCACATGCGCGGTCTGCAGGAATAGGTCGACAGGCTGCACCACTGTAAGATTGGGATTTTCCTTCATCTCCATATGCTCTGAAAAACACAGATTTATCAATCAAAATGAATTTCCAGCATTTTATCGATTAGATAGTCAGACAAGTCTAGCTTGACCAACAAATAGAAAATATAGCCTAAACGATTCACAATAGCTATATAAAATCCATCTGCGTCTTCTTGTGTTTTTTAGGTATCAACTCTAAATAAGGGACTAATCTGGCATCACGTTGAACTTCATCAATTAATTCTCTGATTGGCATGGATGGCCTCAGCTTAGTACATAGCGTAGTCTTCATACTAGCACACATGCGCCGTCTTATAGCCTTTAGAGACAAAGCACTGGAGTCCTTGTCTCGATTGCCTTTTCATTATACTCTTTTTAGCATTTCCTGTCGAAGAAGGCTCCCAAACCCTAGAGAATAACAAGACTTCTTAAAGCCTGAAACTACTTAGTCTAGACCAATAAGCTATTTTAATTGATAAAATGGGAATAAATTAATATCATTGTAGTGATTCAATGATTCACAAGAAGCCTTCTCTACCTTGGTTGACCGCGAGGGTTTGTTCTTAATTTTGCCAATTCATTACTTTTTCTGCACCTATTTCAAGAACGTCTGAATATTTTACATCTTCCATCATAATTTGCTTAAGCCTATTCTCCATTTCATCATCAACAATCAGAGTCTCTACATTTAGGTTTGCTAAACCGTTTTTTAGAATTTTTTGTAGGATACTATCATCTAATACTTCTTCTTTACTCTTACCAATTAAATAAACAGCATAGAACAGAACCACAGATTTTTTATTACTTGTATCAGGATTTAACCTTATCTTTTCATGTCCTTGATAGAAGGTCTCACTCACAAAGCGTTTTATTGATTTTTTCTGCAATGTGAATGCCTGCGTTATTTTTTCCAATTGAGTGAGAAATATCTTATTCAATCTCTCATTTGGCATAACAGAATCATCATCTACTGTTATGAAATATCTAGCTAAGTTAAACCAAACTAGATATAATTTGACATTAGGAATTGAAACCAGCACCTTTGGAATCATTATAGTTATACCATTAACTTCTCCTACTCTCTTAAAGTTATTCGGAGAGAATATCTCTAAAAACTTCTGTTTTGCTTCATCGTATGAATGATGCATAAGTTCAATTCTGGATGAATCTGTTCTTAATTCTGTATACAAAAAATTATTCTTACATATGTCAGGTCGTTTCTTTGTCACTTTTACTCTATACATAAGTAGTCCAAATAATGAAATAATAACGTCTATTTCACCATCTTCTTTCTCAAATGCAAATAAAGTATGACTTCCCAAATTAACCTGTTGATCTAACATTTCATAGATTTTTTCCTCTTGAATGATACTCACTGGATTTGTTCCTTCTCCAGTAGTAATAAATTTAATGATATCATTGAATTCAGAATAATAACCAGATAATGAATTTCTTGAGCAATACCATTCAAAAGCTATTTTAGAAAGCATTCTGTACAATGATACATCAAAAAATATCTCGCTATTAATACTGATTTTCTTCACTATCTCAATAGTATTCACATCAAGAGGTTGCACTTTTTTTTCATCTTTTGCAATTTTAACAGCTTTATCATACGAGCTTATCATTTGGGTATTATCCACTGATTTTAATACTCTTCCATTAAATATTTCATTATTGCCGTGAGATTTCAATTTATAGTCAATACCTTCAATGGTTACAAGAGCATCATATCGGGCGTAGTTTTTCCCTTTGCTCGACTTTATATCAAGTTCATTTGTGATAAAACTCAAAGCATCAATTACCTTGCTTTCAAACATATCACTAAATTTATTGTTATGTTCAATTCTACAAACATTTCTATTTAATATACGAGCGTTTGTAAGTGCATCTGGAATTATATCAGACTCGGATAAATCATGGTCTATCCCACAATATATGCATTTATTCATCAGTTATTGCTCCTTCCTTTACATCTATTCCACTGTCCGAAAATACCCTTAGTATAGTGTTGCCGGATTTGTTGTCAGTTTTCAGCTCTTACTCAAAAATGCCTGACATCTAATCCACTCACTCAATTTGCGTTATCTAATCCAAGGTCACAACCTGACACACGTTGTCGCAGTAGATATGTTTCCATATAAACGACTTAGCCTTTCCAGGAGTTAGGCTTATAATCCCAACTTCCGAAAAAGCCAAGAAATACGCCACTTTCTAGCACTTATTTATTTTTTCTTAACATCAATACCACACACTCCACATGCGCAGTCTGCGGGAATAAATCAACCGGCTGCACCCACTGTAGCTCATAGCCTGCTTGGGCCAAGAGTTGGCAGTCCCGGGCGCAGGTGGCTGGGTTACAGGATACGTAGACGATCTTGTCTGGCGCCAGTTCAATCAGGGTCTTAACGAATTCAGGGTCTAGGCCCTTGCGTGGTGGGTCGACCAATGCGAGATTGTGTCTTCAACTCCTTGGACTTCTTCAATTAATTGTCTGATTAGCATGGCTTCTCTCCTAAATCTTAGTACATATCGTCGACGTCGTGCTAGCTCAAATACGCCGTCTTATAACATTTAGCGACAAAACATTGGGCTCCTTGTCTTGATTCCCCTTTCATTATACTCCTTTTAGCACTTCCTGTCGAAGAAGGGTCTCATAACCTAGAGAATAACGAGACCTCATCAAGACCAAAACTACTTAGTCGAGGCCAACAAGACTTTTTAAGTCAGAAGATATTGCTAGAATGGGAATAAATTAATATCATCATCGGTTCCTTTTAATTTGCTAATACCTTTAGTATGATTCTAACCCACGAATCCTTTCTCTTGACACTACTTTTTAGTTTTGGTAGATTGATAGGACTAAACTCGGAGAATTGGTTACAAAGAGATATCTAAGCAGTAATTCAATGCTTCAAATGATTTTAGCTAATAGGAATGACTAGATTTAATTTAGTCAGAGCCACATCACAAACAATTAAGGAGCATTCATATGTATCTCGCTATTAAAGAAATTCTGCAAAACAAATTACGTTATAGTCTTATTGTATCCACCATTTTTCTAATTACCTTCATGGTCTTTTTCCTGACTAGCCTAGCGCTTGGATTGATTAGAGCCAATCGCATTGCTGCAGATAACTGGGAAGCAACAGGCGTCGTATTATCTGATTATGCCAACAAAAATTTGACTGCTTCTTTTATTCCTGAGGCCAATTACCAAGATAAGCTCTCAGATGACGTGGCTGCTCTTGGTTTTATGTCTGTCGTTACAAATCTCAAAGACAATGACGATAGTGAAAAATTCAATCTTTCTCTCTTTGCCCAAAACTGGGACAGCTTTATTGCACCTAAGTTGACTGAAGGCAATTATCCAACTCAAGATGATGAAGTGGTGGTTGACGAATCTTTGAAAAACTACGGCGTCGAACTGGGAGACGAGATTCAGCTTAATGGGAGTAAGACTAGCTATAAGATTGTGGGGTTAACTACTAATAGTAAATTTTTCACTGCACCTGTCGTATACAGCAGTTTGACAACCTACTGGACCTTACAAGGGACGCTTGACTCTAGCCGTTCGGTTTCAGCCTTAATCTTGAAAAATAATCAAATGATTGCTGCAGACGAATTGACTCAGGTTACGGAGGATGAGATGATCTCCCGTATTCCTGGTTATAGCCCTCAGAAAAATGTGTTCTCTGGGATGATTGTTGCCATGATTGTGATTACTGGTCTGATTGTCGGGATCTTCATTTATATTCTTACCATTCAAAAGTTGGGCTTATATGGCGTGATGCGCGCTCAAGGGATTCAATCTAGAACCATTGTTTGGTCCTTATTTTGCCAAATATTCATCCTGTCTCTTATTGGGATTGGCTTAGCTTTAATTGGAATCTGGGCGATTACTTTTGTCTTGCCAACAACCTTCCCTTCCTATCAAAATTGGGCTGCTTATGGTGCCTTAAGTCTGGTTATTGCTTTGATGGCGCTACTTGGCGGAATGATTTCATTACCGCGCGTGCTCAAGATTGATCCAATTACTGCTATTTCCGAATAAGGAGAAAAAAGATGACTAAATTAATTGAAATGAAACAAGTAACGAAAACTTACGGGCATGGGCATTTACAGGTGGTTGCTTTGCACGAAACAAATTTCCATCTCAATGCTGGTGAGTTTGTGGCCATTATTGGGCCGTCAGGTTCCGGGAAAACAACCTTCTTGACCACGCTCGGACAACTCCAACATCCATCGAGTGGTGATATTCTTGTAAAAGGAAAAGATACGCATCACTTATCTGAAAAAGAAAAAACGGCTTTACGTTTCAAGGAGTTTGGCTTTATTCTACAAACTTCTAATTTAATCCCATTCTTAACCGTCAAAGAACAGTTAGACTTAATCGACCGTTTGGATAAGGGACGGTCGGTTAAGGAAGATCGTCAAAAGTTATTCAATCTATTGGATTTAGACAAGGTCAAAAACAACTACCCCAAAGAACTTTCTGGGGGCGAACGTCAGCGTGCTGCGATTGCAAGAGCCCTCTACAATAATCCAAGTATCATTTTGGCCGACGAACCTACCGCTAGCCTAGACACCCAACGGGCTTATCAAGTCACTGATATGTTAGCGACTATTGCCCATGAACAAGGGAGAGGAGTTGTTATGATTACCCATGACACACGCCTTTTAGACAAGTTTGATCGTATTTACACCATGAATGATGGCCAATTAAAAGAGAAAGTCTAAAACTATCGGTAAGTAATTCCATCTATTTGGTCTTCATATATAGAAAAAAGCCTTGGTATCAAGGCTTTTTTCTTTTCAATTTTATCTCTGTTTTTAGGCTTTCATCAGCAGAGCCACACACTTGGCGGTTCGCGGTTACCGTATCGTTTCGTCGTAAACTCCTTGGACTTCTTCAATTAATTGTCTGATTAGCATGGGCTCTCTTCTAAATCTTAGTACATATCGTAGTCTTCGTACCAACCCAGAACCGCGACCTTATAGCCTTCTTTTGAGTATTTCTTGGCATAGCCTTCAGCCACCCAAGCACTAGGAAATGTTAGGACTTGTAGTGTGTTTTTAGGATCCTGAAGCGTATATGTTTTTAGCCGCCAGCTCCTTCCTGAGACTTTATATTCTATTTCGCGATCCAACATAATGGCAAACACTTGCTTCTTGTAGCGCGAAAATCTCCCTACTTTATTCTGAAAAGCTTTATTTATCCATATACGCTTACCGTTCTCGAAGACAGAAAATCTCTGGTAAACTACAATCACATATCTCCCAGACTCAAAGTTACTGCCCCAGTCATAGCCAACATCGTCCATGCCCATATAATCCGAAAATAGGTTGAATGCCTCAGCAATCAATGCTTTCTCACTATCTTCCGGTCTAAAGACCAACTCAAGATTTTCTTCTTTAAAGACCGTTTCTACCTTCTGAATTCCCATGACAAGACTCCCTATACTTCCTAACTATCGATAACATAACTTTTCCCATCATCAATATAGGCTTAACAATGACTAGGACCCTCTTAATTCTTATAATATTTTTCCCAATATTTCCTTGAATTTGGACTAGCCCCCTCAGGAAGCTGCTCTAAACACAAATCTTCTTTTTGCATATCTACAATCCACTTAAGTTCTGCAAAGGCAAGTCGATGGGCTGCCCGCGAGAATGAGCTATCTTGGTAGTCTATTTCTTCTAGTATTCTGACCGCTATTCTATAGCCCGCTTCTAGGTGTTGGTCGATTAGCATAGGCACTAACTTCTCAACGTTATTATTGAGATAAAGATGAATGTGGCCACTACTTGAGCCTAACAATCTAGCACGTAAGTTCGTGGCTTTCCCCACATAGAGACAAAATTCTTCATTCTTCTTTTTAGCAAACACTCCATAGACCGCCACTATATCTCTTTCAAGCATTTCCAGAGGCAAATCAATCCCTCGTTGATTGGCCATATCCACCTTTTGTTTGTTTGTCATTCCCATTCCCATTGATAATCAGTCCTGCCTTTTCAATAAATTTATCAATACCTAGCTATTATGGTTTTTAACAAGCAGCCCCACACACTCAACATGCGCAGTCTGCGGGAATAAATCAACCGGCTGCACCCATTTGAGCCCATAGCCTGCCTGGGCCAAGAGTTGACAGTCCCGGGCGCAGGTGGCTGGGTTACAGGAAACGTAGACAATCTTGTCTGGTGCCAGTTCAATCAGGGTCTTAACGAATTCAGGGTCTAGACCCTTGCGTGGTGGGTCGACCACCGCCACATCAAAATGAATGCCTTCTGCCTGCCAAGCGGGTAGCACTTCTTCAGCCTTACCGGCTTGGAAGGTGACATTACTTAGGCCGTTGGCTTGCGCATTAGCCCGCGCCATATCAATAGCTTCAGGCACGATTTCCATGGCATAGACCTGACCGGCTTGACGTGCCAAGGCCAGGGAGATGGTGCCAATCCCACAGTAGGCATCTAGGACAATCTCGCTACCACTTAAGTCAGCTGCCTCAAGGGCATAACGATAGAGGGCTTCGGCCTGAGGGGTGTTGACCTGATAGAAAGAATGTGGGGAGATAGAGAAATCTAGCCCTAACATCTGATCCTGATAGACTGGCTGGCCCCACAAGAGGCGATTGGTTGGTCCCATAATGACATTATTTGCCTGCGTATGACTATTGAGGACCAGGCTAACTAGGTTAGGAATGGCCTCGGTAAGCGCCTGAATCAACTGATTCTCCGCTGGTAGGCCCTTGCCGTTGACGACCAGAATCAACATGACTTGGCCGCTATAGTGACCGCGCTTGACGATGATATGGCGAATTTGGCCCTTGCGACTTTCCTCGTCGTAAGCTGAGTAACCTAGCTGACGCAGAATGTCCCGCGTCACTAAAATGGCTTGGTCGATGGCCGGATCTTGAATATGGAAATTCTCCACCGGTACTAGCTGGTGGCTATTCTTACGGAAGAAGCCGGTCTCTAGTTGGCCTTTGACGGTCCGCACCGGGATTTGGGCCTTATTGCGGTATTGCCAAGGATGGTCCATGCCATGGGTTGGCCGGACTTCCAAACTTTCCGGGAATTTTCCTAGGCGACTGAAGACCTGCTTAACCAGGGCCTGCTTAGCCTTGAGCTGGGCAGGATAAGCTAGATGTTGCAGGGTCATGGTGCCAATCTGACGGCCGATAGGGTCGGTAATTTCCACTCGGTCCGGACTGGCCGTTAGAATCTCTTCTAGGCGCGCAAAGCCAAAGGACTTGCCGACCTTGAGGATCTTAATGGCCACCTGCTCGCCCGGAATGACGCCCTCCACAAAGAAGGGGTAGCCGTCGATTTTGACGACACCCTGGCCTTCATGGGTTAGGTCCACTACCTGGCCTTGGTGTACTTGATTCTTCTTAAATACTTGTTTTGCGTCCATCTTCAGTCTCCTTTGCTCTTCCTTCCTATCATACCACGAAATATTAGTCAGGCAAAGGTTTGCCGTCTCCTTGCGGCCTAGTTTAGGAAGCCATATGCCGCCTTTTTCGTCGAGCCAGTCCATTGTTCTGACTATCCATGGACTAGCGACACCTTTCCCTTGGCTATCTAGCAGTTTTTGCCCTATTTTTGTTGAGCCAGTCCATCGTTCTGGCCATCCATGGACTGGCGCTGACCTTTTACCTTGCTTGTGGGGACTGGGACCAGTCCATGCTTGAATTAAGTGCTGATGGTGGTCTTAGTACAAGAAAAGAGGCAGGGTTTCTCCCCTGCCTCGACAAAACTTATTTACTTACCATCTTCCCGGCAACGCGTCCGAAGGTGATGATATCGGCGATGGCATTCCCGCCTAGGCGGTTAGAACCATGAATCATACCGGTTAATTCGCCAGCTGCATAGAGACCCTCGATAGGGTTGCCAGCTTCATCTAGGACCCGGGTATCCTTATCGGTCACCAAGCCCCCCATGGTGTGGTGGACACTTGGACGAACTTTTTCTAGAATATAAGGGCCTTCTTCCAAGGATGCCAAGCCAGCCCGGTGGTTGAAGTCGGGGTCTTTCTTGTCCTTGGCATATTGGTTAACCTTGGCTACTGTTTCCTTAAGGGCATCGAGCGCCGCCTGGTCCTTCCAGTGTTCGATGATGTAGGCCTTGTTTCTTGAGTTCTTGATACTCCGCTTGGTGGTGCTCCTTAGAATGGGAGATATCGTCGGTCTTCTGGTTCCAGAGTTGATAAGCATAGCCCCCTGGTTGAGCCAGAATAGCCTTAGAAATCACATCCCGCCGGTCTAATTCTTCTACAAAACGTTGGCCCTCTTGGTTGATCAGGACTGCCCCATCAAACCGGGTATCCGCTAAGAGGGAAATTTCCCCAGTCTCAGGGTTAGACACCGGATAGGTTTGGATGGAAGACATGTTGGTGACCGCTGCGCCAATGGCTTGGGCCATGATAATACCGTCCCCGGTAGAACCCACGCTATCGGTGGATAGGTAGCGCTCGTCCATCTCGGGATTGTATTGCTTGCGCATGTCAACGTTAGAGCCAAAGCCCCCAGTCGTCAGCACGACCCCATTCTTGGCATGGAAGGTCACAGCCTGGCCTTGGTGGTCGGCCTTGACGCCTACGACACGCTTGCTGTCATCTTGAATGAGTTCAGTGGCCTTAGTATTGACTAGAATCTTAACACCCAGTTCTTCAGCCTTGGCATTGAGCTTGGTTACCAGTTCTTGGCCGGTGTGGCCTTCTGGAATCAGGGCTCGCTTGTAAGAATGGCCACCAAATTGGAAGAGCTTGTCTTCTAGGAATTTGACCCCAACTACGTCGCGTAGCCATTCAGCTGACTCTAGGGCATGTTCTGCTAGATAGCGAACCATCTCAGGATTACCCAGATTGTCGCCACCCTTCATGGTGTCTTGGTAGTAGGTTTCTACGCTGTCGCCTTCAATGCCTAGTTTCTTCTGAACCCAGTTACCTGGCGCATTCATTTCGCCCCCACTAATGAGGGTATTCCCACCGACAGCTGGCATCTTTTCGATAATCACCACGGATTTGCCTGCTTGGGCTGCTTCGATAGCCGCACTAAAGCCTGCGCCCCCTGCTCCGACAACGACCACATCATAGGATTGTTCGCTGTCTAGCTGCTCTTGGGTTGAAGTAGTAGAACTTACCTCTGCTAGGGTCAGGCCTGATTTCTTAACGGCATCTTGGACGGCTTCCAAATAGCCTTGGCTAGTGGCTGTGGAGCCAGACACCACGTCGACATCGGCCTTGTTGTTGCCGATAATCTTATCCTTGAGTTGCTTGTAGACGGGTGTGGCTAGAACCTCATTCTCATCGGACTGGAGCACCTTAATGTCCGCAATCCGGTCGTCTTGGAAGGTCACTTCCACCTCGACAGTCCCGTGTTTACCTTGGCCTTGGCCCTTGACCGTTTGGCTACCAGCTGCCTGAGCTAGGCTTGCCAAGGGGCCCATGACTAGGACTAAGAGGGCTAAGACTAGCCAGAACTTTTTCCAGTAATTTTTCATATTCCATCCTCCTATCTATTTTACCACCAAGACTAGGCTCATTATCTTGGTTGACTTTCCATTATACTCCTTTTTAGGCTGACTGTCTTTGCATATTCTTGCTGAAAACATGCGCAATCTTGTGGTCTTATCCATCAACTTTTTGTCATAATCTACTAAAATCTGATAGCATAGTCAACTCAGTAGATTATTAATCGAGCTTCGCCAGGCTGGGTGGGCCCAAGCATAGCCAAAGCCAAACAAACAGGCGACTGGAATTCCAGTCGCCTGTAACTGATTAACTGCGTAAGTAACGTTCCAAGAATTGTTGGGTCCGTTCTTCTTGTGGGTTGACGAAGAGTTGCTCTGGTGCGCCTTGTTCGGCGATGACCCCTTGGTCCATGAAGACCACGCGGTCGGAAACCTCGCGAGCGAACTCCATTTCGTGGGTGACAATAATCATGGTCAAACCAGTGTGAGCCAATTCCTTCATAACCTTCAAGACTTCGCCGACCATCTCAGGGTCAAGTGCGGAAGTTGGTTCATCGAAGAGAATGACATCTGGCTGCATGGTTAAGGCCCGAGCAATGGCTACCCGTTGCTTTTGACCCCCAGATAATTGGCTAGGACGGGCATGGACATAATCCCCCATACCTACTTGTTCCAGGAACTTAGTCGCTAAGGCTTCGGTCTCAGCCTTGTCCTTACCTAGGACCTTGATAGGGCCGACGGTACAGTTAGCTAAGACATCCATATTGTTGAAGAGGTTGAAGGATTGGAAGACCATACCGATATGGGTCCGATACTTGTTAACGTCATGCTTAACGTCCAAGATATTCTCGCCACGATAGATGATTTCCCCACCGCTTGGTTCCTCTAAGAGGTTAATACAACGCAAGAGGGTGGACTTCCCTGAACCTGAAGAGCCGATAATGGTTACGACTTCCCCTGCTTCAACGGAAAAATCAATGTCCTTGAGGACCGTACGGTCGCCAAAGGTTTTGCTTAAGTGTTGAATTTCTACAATCGCCATGATTAGGCCTCCTCTTTGAGCACTGCCACTTGTTGTTGGTTACCGGCAGCCAGTTGATCACTTGGGCGCCCGTCAATGCGTTTTTCAATCGCGCGCAAGAGTGATGTAATGGTAAAGGTTAAGATGAAGTAGATAACGGCCGTTACGAAGAAGGTCTCGAAGTAACGGAAGTTATTGCCGGCAATGGTCTTGGTCGTGAAGTACAATTCGCTGACTGAGATCACGTTGAGGACAGATGTATCCTTAACGTTGATGACAAATTCATTCCCGACAGATGGCAGAATGGTCCGGAAGACTTGTGGCATAACCACTTCTTTCATGGTTTGCCAGTGGTTCATCCCAATAGCACGAGCCGCTTCAAATTGGCCCTTGTCGATGGCGTAAATCCCACCCCGAACGACTTCGGCAATATAGGCCCCGGTGTTAATGGAGACAACCAGGAAGGCCGCCGACATAGGGGTTAATTTCCAGCCCCAGAGTAGGTCAGTCCCGTAGTAGAAGATCATGGCTTGAACGATCATTGGGGTCCCACGGAAGATGGCAATATAGGCATTGAGCAATAGGTTAGCAACCTTCAAGACGCCATTATGGATTTGACTCTTAGACTTAGGAATGGTCCGGATAATCCCTACGGCTAAACCAATCAGGAGACCGATTAAGGTACCTGTTAGGGATACCCAGAGGGTCATGCCTGTCCCGGCTAGGTATTGACGCCAGTTCTGAGTGGCAATCTCCCAAGTACGAGCAAAGAAGTTATAATCTTCTGTGGCCGCTGCCTCAGTGCTGGTTTCTTCTTGACCGTCAGCCGCTGGCTGGTTCTTAATGGCCTGGTCCATGAAGTCCTTGCGTTGCTGATCTGTAATTTCCGCAATGGCCTCATTAATTTGGCTCATAAGTGGGCTTCCCTTCTTGACCCCGATAGAGACCTTGCGATCTTCTGGCGCCACTTGGAAGCTTGGATTGAGTTCTACGTAGGTGAATAGAGGGTTGGCAGCTGCCGCAGAGACAGCTTCTGGATATTCTGAGATGTAGGCATCTAGCTTGCCCGCTTCTAAGGCTACCCGCAAGACAGGGAAAGAATCCTGTGCCTGCTCAACCTGAGCGTCCTTGAGTTGTTTCAACAAGTCATAGTGCAGGGTCCCTTGTTGACCTGACACCTTAGCACCCGCAAAGTCCTCTAGCGTCTTCGCTTGCGCGTAAGGTGAATCCTTGCGGACCACCATGACGAAACGTGAGTCATAGTAAGACTCGGAGAAGTCAATCTCCTTAGCACGTTCCGCAGTTGGCGACATGCCAGCAATAATCATATCTATCTTGTCCGATTGGACAGCTGGTAAAAGCCCATCCCACTCCGTCTTGACCACTTGGACTTCGCGGCCTAATTTTTCCCCAATCTTACGCGCGATTTGCACGTCGTAACCATTGGCGAATTCCTTGGAGTCCTTAATAGGTACAGCACCGTTAGCGTTGGTGGACTGTGTCCAGTTATAAGGCGGATAGCCCGCTTCCATCCCGATCAATAGGGGTTGAGTGTCTTGCTTCTTGGCGCCACACGCTACCATCATGAATGCAACGAAGGCTAGTGCCAAGAATTTTAACATTTTTTTCATTTTTCTCACTCCTATTAATAGAATTATAATAATAAGTATACACCTTCAAACCCATAGTGCAAGATATTTTTAAGATGAAAGCGTTATTTATGGTTTAATTTTTTCAAATGCACTAAGGATTCTCTCGGCCAAGCTTGCACTCTGGCTTCTATTACTATACACTTAAGGAAAGCAATCGCATTTTAAAGGAGGTTTCGGGGTGAAAGTCCTACTATACAGTCAACATCTCGACAAAATCGCCAAATCTGGCCTTGGTAAATCAATTAAACATCAAATGAAGGCCTTGGAACATGCCGGGATTGACTACACCACCGATCCCAAGGACTCCTTCGATTTATTACATATCAATACCTACTTCCCCCAATCCATGCTCTTCGCCCGCAAATGCCGCAAGCAGGGCATTCCGGTCGTCTACCATGCCCACTCGACCATGGAAGACTTCCGTAATTCCTTCCGCTTCTCTAATCAGCTAGCGCCTATCTTCAAGCGTTGGCTCATGACCTGCTATCAGCAAGGCGATGTCCTCATTACACCTACGCCCTACTCCAAGCGTCTACTAGATTCCTATCATATGGGCCGGGAAATCTTCGTCCTGTCTAACGGTATCGAGCTAGAGAAATTCGCCCCTCAGCCTCAGGCGCGGGAGCTCTTCCGAGCGCGCTACGGACTGACCGAGCAAGACTTCGTCTGCATTGGGATTGGCCTCTACCTAGAGCGCAAGGGTATTCTAGATTTTGTGGAGTTGGCTAAGCGACTGCCACATATCCGCTTCATCTGGTTTGGCTATACGGACTTGAACCTAGTGCCGTCCGCTATTCGGGCTGCCGTCTCCAATCCGCCAGAAAATCTGACCTTTGCCGGCTATGTCGACAATCAGCAGATTATTCAGGCCATGCAGGGTAGCGACCTCTACCTCTTCCCTACCTTGGAAGAAACCGAGGGTATTCCGGCCGTCG
>ERZ773010.1708-NODE-1708-length-13432-cov-3.086492_pt1 | contig 13432 bp, 17 predicted proteins | sample MGYA00580842_ERZ773010 | MGnify/ENA primary metagenome ERZ773010 (study PRJEB29015, sample SAMEA2737982) | human oral metagenome | biome: human oral; feature: human-associated habitat; material: dental | place: China | collected 2107 ...
TGAAATAGCTTAGTTTGGAAAGAGGTCTAATGACGACGCCATAGAAAAAGCGGGGCTTGCACCCCGCTTTTTCCTCGTCCGTTTAATGCCGTCGCCGAATGGCGATATCCGGCAAATTCCAATTATAAATAATGGCGCAGGCGCGAATGGCGAGTACCAATAACAAGGTCAACAAATCGCGCGTCCACAAACCGACGCCAAAATGCATCAGAATGAAATAAAACACGCCGCCAACCAATGCCGCCGACAAATACACTTCCTTTTGCAGCAATAGCGGCACCTGGCGGCAGACAATATCGCGCAGAATCCCGCCCATAATCGCCGTCACCACGCCCATCAATACCGATACCGGCGCGGTTGCGCCGCGCATCTGCCCGACTTCAATGCCAATCACGGTAAACGTCGCCAATGCCAGCGCGTCAAACCAGCGGAAAGGTTTATCCAGCCGCTCAAACTGATAATAAAAAACCTGGGTAAAAATCGAAGTGATGGTAATCGTCCAGGCATAATCCAAATCCTTCAGCCAGAACAACGGATGGCGGTTCAACAACAAATCGCGGGTGGTACCGCCGCCGATGGAGGCGACAAAGGCAATCATCACCGCGCCGAAAATATCAAAATGCTGCCGTTTGGCAAGCACGGTAGCGGCGACAGCGCTGGAAAAAACACCAAAAAAATCAAGAAACGTAACAATGGATTCAGGAGCAATGGACATGGCAGACAACATCACAGGGCGGAAAACCGTTAGGATAGCACCCTTTCAAAAAATTCACAGAGAGGTTCCCATGCAGCGCTTGCGCCAACTATCCACCTTCATCGGCCAGACATTCGCCCTCTGGGCCATCGTCTTCGCCATCGCCGGTTACGCCGCCGCGCCAGTTTTCATCCCCTTCAAGCCCGCCATTCCCTACGCGCTCGGCATCATCATGTTCGGCATGGGGCTGACCCTGCGCGCCCGCGACTTCGCCGAAATCTTCCGCCGCCCGATGCAGGTACTGCTCGGCGTTGTCGCCCAGTTCCTCATCATGCCGCTGCTCGCCGTCCTTTTAGTAAACATCTTCAGCCTTGACCCGATGGTCGCGCTCGGCGTCATCCTCGTCGGCTGCTGTCCCGGCGGCACCGCCAGCAACGTCATGACCTACCTTGCACGCGGCGACGTCGCCCTGAGCGTCACTATCACCGCCTGCTCCACCCTGCTCGCGCCGTTCCTGACGCCGCTCCTGCTCGAACTCTACGCGCACAAGACCGTGGACATCGCCGTCGGCGCGATGATGCTCTCCATCATCGAAATGGTGCTGCTGCCGATCATCGCCGGCGTCCTCATCAACCGCTACTTCGACAAACACCTGCAAGCGCTGCGCGACGCGCTGCCGCTCATCTCCGTTATCTGCATCGTCCTCATCCTCGCCAGCGTCGTCGCGCTGAGCAAAGGGGCAATCGCGAAAAGCGGCCTCATCATCTTCGGCGTCGTCATCCTGCACAACCTGCTCGGCTACCTGCTTGGCCTGCTCGCCGCCTGCCTCGCCGGGATGAACAGCGCCCAGCGCCGCGCGGTGATGATCGAAGTCGGTATGCAAAATAGCGGCCTCGGCGCCACGCTTGGCACCAAATACTTCACCCCGGAAGCGGCACTGCCGAGCGCCATCTTCAGCGTCTGGCACAACATCAGCGGCGCGCTGGTCGCCAACCTCTGCACCTGGTGGGACAAACGCCACGGCAAATAACCCGTGCAGGGTGGGGCTTGCCCCACCATTAACATCAAACACATGACGCACCACCCGCCCAAAAACATGAAAAAAATCCTCACTGCCCTCCTCCTCGCCTGCGCCACCGCCCACGCTGCCGACAGCCTGGATGCCGATGCCCAATCGCGCCGCGATTTCATCAGCAAACACGTCGCCAAACTCGCCGCAGGCGACACCGCGCAGGCGGTACACATCACCGCCGCGATGCAGGTCAACGGCAACGCCGTCATCGCCCTCCTCTGCGAAACCGCAGACGGCCGGCAAACCCTCACCCTTTGGAGCCACACCCTGCTGGCGCAGAACAACACCGCACCATTGGCACAACACCTCGCCCAACTCGCCCGTGGCGAAGACGGCAAAGGCGACGCCAGCGCCCGCTTCAACGACAGCAGCAACGACTACCGCAACGCGCGTACCCTCGGTTGCTACACCGCCGCACTCAATCACGCCCTGCAAAACACGGACGATGCCGTCGCGCGCAGCGAAGCACTATTGGCACCGAGCACCCAGGCGGCAGACCACAGCGACATCGCCACCCGCCTGCGCGCATTCGCAAGCCCGCCCGATGCCACAGCCACCGCCATTGCCGCCTTTGAACAAGGCTGGCAAGCGGACAACGCGGCGCAACCGTGACGCGCTCCCGCCACAGCGGGATAAAACCAAAGCGCGACGCCCATAAAAAAAACCGCCCGCAGGCGGTTTTTTCACAAAGGGCGAATCACGGCGCGGCGGGCGCGGCTTCCTTCGCGCTGGCCTCCTTTTCCTTCGCCACAAACGCCTGCGCGTCGGCGAGGGTGCCGAGGTTGGTGACTTTGCGGTAGCCCATGCCGTTCAGCACCTGTTGCGCGACACCGGCGCGGCGGCCGCTGCGGCAGTAAACGTAAATGTCGGCGTCGTGGTCTTGGGTGATCTCGCTGATTTTTTGCGAGACTTCATCGACCGGGATGTTCACCGCGCCGTCGGCGTGCGCTTCGGCAAATTCTTCCGGGCTGCGCACGTCAATCAGGTATGGTTCGGCGGAGGCGGCGAGGGAGGCGGCGGCGAGCAGGCTGCCGAGGACGAGTTTTTTAAGCATGAAGGGTCTCCGTGGGTTGTTGAAAAGGCGGGCAATGTTACGGGGCGGGCGGAAAGCGGGCAATGGCGCGGTGTCGCAGGATTTTGCTTCGCCGTCGCGCAGTTGCCCCGTTATGCGGAAGGCGATACCATAGCCCGCCTCAATTCCTACCTTAATATATCCCCATGTTTAGTAAAGATATGACCATCGCGGGCTTTGATGATGAACTGGCCGCCGCCATCCGCAACGAGGCGCAACGCCAGGAAACTCACATCGAACTGATCGCTTCCGAGAACTACGCCAGTCCGCGCGTCATGGAAGCACAGGGCACCTGCCTGACCAACAAGTACGCTGAAGGTTATCCGGGCAAGCGCTATTATGGCGGCTGCGAAAATGTTGATATTGTTGAGCAATTGGCGATTGAGCGCGCCAAGACGCTGTTTGGCGCCGATTATGCCAACGTGCAGCCGCACTCCGGTTCGCAGGCCAACGCCGCCGTCTTCCTCGCGCTTTTGGAAGCGGGCGACACCATTCTGGGCATGGATCTTGGCCACGGCGGCCATTTGACGCACGGCTCGCCGGTCAGCTTTTCCGGCAGACTGTACAACGCCATTCACTACGGCCTTGACCTGAAAACCGGGCTGATTGATTACGACGCGCTGCAGCGCATGGCCAGCGAGCACAAGCCGAAGATGATCATCGCCGGCTTTTCCGCCTATTCGCAGGTTCTTGATTTCCAACGTTTCCGCGAGATTGCCGACAGCGTTGGCGCTTATCTGCTGGTCGATATGGCGCACGTCGCCGGGCTGGTCGCAGCGGGGCTGTACCCGAACCCGGTGCCGATTGCCGATGTCGTTACCTCCACCACGCACAAAACCCTGCGCGGCCCGCGCGGCGGCCTCATCCTCGCTCGCGCCAATGAAGAGCTGGAGAAGAAGCTCAATTCCGCCATCTTCCCTGGTGTGCAGGGCGGCCCGCTGATGCAGGTGATCGCGGCGAAAGCGGTTGCCTTCCTCGAAGCGCTGGATCCGTCTTTCACCAAATATCAGGAACAGGTGCTGGATAATGCCAAGGCGATGGTCAAAGTCTTCCTCGCGCGCGGCTACGATATCGTTTCGGGTGGCACCAAGAACCACCTGATGCTGCTTAACCTCGTCAGCAAAAACATCACCGGCCGCGCCGCCGATGCTGCCCTGTCGCGCGCGCATATCACCGTCAACAAAAACGCCGTGCCGGATGACCCACAATCCCCCTTCGTCACCAGCGGTATCCGCATCGGCACACCGGCCATCACTACGCGCGGCTTCAAGCAGGCCGAAGCGAAGCAGGTCGCCACCTGGATCTGCGACATCCTGGATGACATTGACAACGAGGAAACTATCCTCGCCGTGCGCGAAAAAGTGAGCAAACTCTGCGCCGAATTTCCGGTGTACGGCTAACGGAGCGGAGCGCGCCCCTTGCATTGCCCCATCTGCCACCGGCCAGACACCCGCGTCATTGACTCGCGCCTCTTGAGCGACGGCAGCAAAATCCGCCGCCGTCGCGAATGCACCAACCCCGCCTGCGCCACCCGCTTCACCACCTACGAAACGGCGGAAATCTCGCTGCCGATGGTCATCAAACAAAACGGCGAGCGGCAGGCGTTCTCGGCAGACAAACTGCGCAACGGCCTGTTGCGGGCGATTGAAAAAAGGCCGGTGAGCGTCAATAAAATCAACCAGTTGATTGAAGACATCGAAAACCGCCTGCGCATCAGCGGCGACCGCGAAGTCGCCTCGCGCCGCATCGGCGAATGGGTGATGGCGGGGCTGAAAGACATCGACCACGTCGCCTACATCCGCTTCGCCTCGGTTTACCTGAGCTTTCAGGACGTGGAAGCCTTCATCAATACCATCGCCGAACTGCGGCGCAATTGAGCGGCATAACCGCAGGGCGGGGTTTGCCTCACCAAAATGCTGGAAAAGCAAACGTCCCGGATTGGATTAGGCGAAGCCGCTCTGCAAACATACACAGGTTGGCTCCCTCCCTCGCAGGGTGCGCCAGCACCCGCAGCGACAAGCATTGCTTGCGAAGCAAGAGAGAGGGGCTTATCCGCCGAATGGCAAACAGCGCCTAATGCCTTATTTTCCTGCATAAATTCTGTTATTTGCGGTCGCGTTCCGCCTGGACAAAAAAGCTACTGTCTTGTGCAGGATTTCATTGCTGCGTTTGCGTTCGTCATGCTCGCGTTCCAGCGCCTCGATGCTTGCGGTGCCAAGCGCGTAATGCCCACAGCCACTTTGGCGCGTTTCAATCCATCCCATTACCATAGTCATTTCAGATTTTGTATTTACGGAATGGCTTTGGCCGTTTGTTTTCAGGACGCATAACAAAAGAGGGAAGCCACTGCCTGCTACGTCGTGGAAAAAGGAGGGAACCCACAACGCGCCAGCAGCGCTTCCCGTGGCGTGAGTGTAACGGCTTGATTGTCGCGTTGCAATGCGGCATCCGTAGTTTCGCGGTTGGCTTGTAGTGGCGGAATACGGTATTTTTGTATCGCGGCATTGCCGCTTTCTTCATATACATAAAATGTCGCCAGATACGGCGGCTTGTGTGAATGGGTCTTTTTATTTAGGAGTATTTGTATGACTTTCGCTTATTGGTGCGTTTTTATCGCCATTTTTCTGCCGCTGTTTTGTGCGACTTATGCCAAGCGCCTCGCTGGTTTTACCGCCGCCGACAATCACAATCCGCGCGATTTGCTCGCCCGTGCCACTGGCAAGGTGCAGCGGGCGGATGCGGCTCAGCAAAACAGTTATGAGATTTTTCCGCCGTTTGCCGCCGCAATCATTATTGCCCATATCAGTGGCGGCACATCGCAGGCGGTCATAAATTTTTGGGCAGCGCTTTTTATCTTGAGCCGTATCGCCTTTATCTATTGCTATATCAGCGACCGCCCCACCTGGCGCTCATCTTTTTTCGGCGTCAATTTGCTTTGTATCGTCGCGCTCTTTATTGCGGCAGCGTAATCACATATGCCACTTCGTGCGCTTCGTCGTAGCCCGGCAGCTCCAGTTTGCCGAGCAGGTGACGGATGACGTCTTCCGGCACGGCGTGGGCGCGCTGTTTGTTTTGCTGCAAGAGTTGCGGCCACGGCACTTCGAGGTAGGTGATGTGGATGCGGGCGCGGTAGTCGGCGAATAGCTGCGTCCATTTGCCGCGCAGCTCGCGCGTCAGGTTGGTGGCGTTAAAGACGAAGCTCTCACCCGCGCGCAGGTGGACGCGCGCCTGTTCTTTGGCGAGCTGGATGACGCGGCCATTGCTTTTTTTGTCGGTCGGCTCAATGTGGTTGGCGCGGCGAATGTCATCGAGCGATAGCACCGGCAAATCGCGGTAGTGGCGGGCGATGTAGGTGTTTTTGCCGCTGCCGGGCAGGGCGCTCATCAGGTAAACATCGCAGCGGAAATCGTCGTAGGGCTGGTAATCCGGCGTGCTTTCCGGGTGGTTCAAATAGTGGTAGCGCGCGTGGTTGCTGGCAAAGACAAACGGCGCGCCCCAGCAGCGGTTTTCTTCGCATAGCGCCTGAAACAGCGCGATTTTGTCGAGCAGCTCGGCGGTATCAGGGCAGATGCGGCCAAGCACGTCGGCTTTGGCGAGGATGGCGAGCCAGGCGGTGTTCACTTGCAGGCTGGTGGCGATGGCGGCGTGCGCCGGATGCGTTTTTTCGATTGCCCACAGCGGCAGGCCGTGCCAGCGCACCAGTTTGGCGACGGCTTCGCGCACGGCAAAGGGCGCGGCGAGATCGCGGTAGAGGATTTGCCGCGCGCTGTATTCGCCTTTTTTCGCGTGGCGCGGCGAGACAATGCGCATTTTGCCGTCGCGTTCTTCCGTGGTGGTAGTGCTGCGTTTTTCCACGTCGTGCAAGAGGGCGGCGGCAAAGAGGATGTGCTGCGCCTGCACGTCCAGCGCCTGGTATTCGGGCAAGGCGGTGAGTGCTGCGGCAACCATTTGCGTGTGCGTCAGTACGTCGCCTTCGCCGTGCCATTCGGGGTCTTGCGGCACGGCGGCCATGTCGGCGAGCCAGTCAAAGCGGGCGGTGAGCGCCGCCCAGTCGGGGGCGGTGCCGGGGGTGTAATGGGGGAATGTCCACATGGTGGTCGTTCTATACGCTGAAATATTGAAACTCAAATTTGGGGTGGTAATGATTCAGATGGTAACGGGCAACAAGAATAATGTCGCCCGGTTTTCCCTGCCTCCATATATCGCATTCAACGATATAAAAAGTACCATCGTTGCCAATATCCACATCCAGATAGTATTTGCTGTTCCGCGCTTTTTCCAAACAGGCAGGCGGGAAAAGCTGTAATTCGCTTTTGTCCTCTATCCAGTCAATGCTTTCGTGTATTTCTTCCAGCATTTCATCCGAAATGTTATAGGTCTCACGCAATTCCGGCTGTCTTTCCGCAATAAAACAGTCGAGAAATTTGCCCACTTCCGCATAGATTTCTGCTTTTGGAAATTTACTCATTTTTTTCCTGCACTGTGCATAAATTGATAACCGTGCCAGCCGTATTTGTCGTAATCGATGAGCGTTGCCGGTTGCCAGGTTTTTGTCCAATGCACGTCGGTTTTGACGTGTTTGGCGCGTACCAGTTTGAACAGGTTGTCAAATTCGTTCGGCTGTACCGGCAGGTCGCCGTTGTTGGTGAGGAAGCCGTCGCGGTTGCGGATGACGAGGCCTTCGCAGCAGGGCGCGCCCGTCTGCGGGTCGTAGCCGCCGAGCGCCCCTGCGGTTTCGACGTATTCCAGCCAACTCATGCCGAGGTTGGCGGCGAGCCAATCGGCGAGCTGGCGGTTTTCGTCGCCGCCCGCGCGGTAGTTGTCGCGTAGCGGGCGGGTTATCGGCAGTTCGGGCACGGTGGGAAAGTCAAACAGGGCGGCGTAAAACTTCACTTCGTCCCACGAGAGCCAGCGCCCGTTTTGCCGCACGGCGAAGAGGTAGTAGTAGGATTCGAGGCGGCTATAGGCGATGGAGTGGATGCCGTAGAGGTTTTCGCCGAAGAGTTCGAGGTCGTCGAGGTCGCCCTTGATGCGCTGCCAGCGCTCTATCAGCGGTTTGTCCCACGGGTGTTGCGATGGCGCTGCGTGCGAGCGGGCAAAGACGCCGTGGCGGCTCAGGCAGTTGTTCTGCCCGTCGAGTTTTTCGGTGAGTACCAGCGCGTCTTTGGCGGCGAAGGCGGCGAGGTAGCCAGCAGGCATGAAGCGGTCGTCGGAGGTGGTGCCGAGGCTGATGTGCGCGTGCAGGCTGCGGCTGTATTTGCTGGTGGTCATGGGGCGGAATGGTGAAAACCCGCGGTAGTCGCGGGTTTTGGGGTTATTCGTCGTTGGTGGGGAGGGAGTCGCCGTCCCAGTCGTGGTCGGGGTCGGGGAGGAAGACGAGGCCGCCGATTCCGCTCTGGCTGATGAGCCAGCCGCCGGGGACGGCGGTGCGGTAGAGTTCCGACATGTGTTTGTTGTTGCGACTTTTGAGTTTTTGCCAGTTGAGTACAGGCGCGCTGTTGCCGAAGATGAGGTCTTTGATTGCGTTGATAGCCATGAGGGTTCCTTATTTGGGTTGCGGGTGTTTTTTGAGGTGGATGAGGAGGATGGATAGCGCTGCCGGAGTAACGCCGGGGATGCGCGCTGCCTGATCGAGGTTTTCCGGCTGGATTTTATCCAGTTTTTCCGCGACTTCCGCCGAAAGGCCGTGGATGGCGCGGTAGTCGCAGGGCACGGGTAGGCGGTGCGCGCGGTTTTCTTTGAGTTTGGCGACTTCGTTCTGTTGGCGCTCAATGTAGCCCGCGTATTTGGCGGCGATGTCGATTTGTTCGATGACGGCTTCGTCCAGCGGCGGCGCGTCGAAGTCGGGCAGGGCGGCCAGCGTCGCGTAGTCGATTTCCGGGCGTTTGAGCAGTTCGCTCGCGGCGAGGTTTTGCGTGAGGCCGGGCAGGTGTTCTTGGCGGATGAGGGTGTGGCGCAGCCGTTCTTGTTCGCGCGCAATGGCTTCCATTTTTTCGTTGTAAACGCGGTAACGGTATTCATCAACGACGCCCAGTTCGTAACCGATGGCGGTGAGGCGGGCGTCGGCGTTGTCTTCGCGCAGGAGCAGGCGGTGTTCGGCGCGGCTGGTGAACATCCGGTACGGTTCGCGTGTACCCTGGGTGATGAGGTCGTCGATGAGGACGCCGAGGTAGGCTTGTTCGCGTTCGGGATACCAGGGGTCGAGGTCGCGCGCGCGGCGGGCAGCGTTGATGCCCGCGAGCAGGCCTTGTGCGCCCGCTTCTTCGTAGCCGGTGGTGCCGTTGATTTGTCCGGCAAGGTAGAGGTTGTCGATGGCGCGGCTTTCGAGGCTGTGTTTGAGGTGTTGCGGGTCGAAGTAGTCGTATTCGATGGCGTAGCCGGGGCGGGTGATGCGCGCCTGTTCGAGGCCGGGGATGGTCTGGATGTAGGCGATTTGTGCGGCAAAGGGCAGGCTGGTGGAGACGCCGTTTGGGTAGAGTTCGCAGGTGGTCAGGCTTTCGGGTTCGATGAAGATTTGGTGGCTCTCTTTGTCGGCGAAGCGCATCACTTTGTCTTCGATGGACGGGCAGTAGCGCGGGCCGAAGGCGTCTTTGATGACGCCCGCGTACATCGGCGCCTGGTCGATGTAGGCGCGGATGATGTCGTGCGTGCGTTCGTTGGTGCGGGTGATGTGGCAGGCGACCTGGCGCGGGTGTTCGGCAGCGTTGCCGAGGTAGGAGAAGACGGGCAGCGGCGTGTCGCCGGGCTGGGCTTCCATGCGGCTGTAGTCAACGGTGCGCGCGTCGAGGCGCGGCGGGGTGCCGGTTTTCATGCGGGCGAGGGTGAAGGGCAGGTCGTGCAGGCGCGCAGCGAGTTCGTTCGCGGGTGGGTCGCCGGCGCGGCCACCGGGGAAGTGGTTGAGGCCGACGTGGATTTTGCCGCCGAGGAAGGTGCCGGCGGTGAGGACGGTGGCGCTGGCGTAAAAGTCGATTTGGTGTTGGGTTTTACAGCCTGCGATACGGGTGCCTTCGAGGATGAGGTCGGTGACGGGCGTTTGGAAGAGGTCGAGGTTGGGCTGGTTTTCGACCATGTCGCGCACCGCCGCTTTGTAGAGGTTGCGGTCGGCCTGGGCGCGGGTGGCGCGCACCGCCGGGCCTTTGCGGCGGTTGAGGATGCGCCACTGGATGCCTGCACGGTCGGCAGCGCGCGCCATGATGCCGCCGAGGGCGTCGATTTCTTTGACGAGGTGGCCTTTGCCAATGCCGCCAATGGCGGGGTTGCAGCTCATTTGGCCGATGGTTTCGATGTTGTGCGTCAGCAGCAGGGTGCGCGCGCCGCTGCGGGCGGCGGCGCAGGCGGCTTCTACGCCAGCGTGGCCGCCGCCGATGACGAGGACGTCGTAGTGGGTAGGGTATTTCATGGTTGTTCGGGCAGTTGCCAGTCGGGCGGCAGGTGTTTGGGGGCGGTGATGCGCAGGGTTTTCAGCGGGCTGAACTCGCCGCTTTGCAGGACAACGTTTTTTTTGGCGACGGCGAAGGTTTTGGCGAGCCAGGCGGTCAAGTGTTTGTTGGCTTTGCCGTCTTCGGGCGGTGCGGTGATGGCGATTTTGTAGCGCTCGTCATGAATGCCCTGGCACTGGTCGCGGCTGGCGCGCGCGGTGATTTTGACGGCGAGGATGAGGTCGCCGTGTTCCCATTGGGCGGCGGGCATGGTTTATCCGGCGATGCTGCCGAAGAGGATGCGGGCAAGGCCTTGTTGGGCGAGGTAGATGAGGAAGAGCGCCGCCATCGGGCTGAAGTCGAGCATACCGACGGGCGGGATGATGCGGCGCAGCGGTGCCATCAGCCATTCGCAGCAGGAGAGGGCGATTTGCATCACCGGCTGGCGCGGGTCGGTTTGTAGCCAGGAGCCGATGACGGTGATGAGGATGGCGTAGAAGGTGGTGTTAAGCCAGGTGTTAAGAAGCAGCAACACGCCAAGCGGAATGGCAACCGGGTTAACAAAGAGGATAAAAGTGACCAGCAGCGCGATGATGGCGGCGACGATAACCGCGCCAAAATCAAAGCGCGAGGGCGGCAGCAGTTTGCGAAACGGCAGGACGAGCGGGTCGGTGGTGCGGTTCAGCCGCGAGACGATGGGGTTGAAGCCGAGGCGGTAGAGGTTGGCGTGGAAGCGGATGAGGAAGAGGGCAATGGCGAGTTTGCCAAGGATGATGATGAGGTCTTGCATGGTGTAAGGTGGTGTTTTGTAAGGGGTTTACCAGTCGCGGGTCAGTTCGTCGGCAATGGCGCGGCTGCGCGCAACCACGGCGCTCATCGTGTCATCAACGATGCGGTCGATGTTGGCATTATTAAAAGTGTTGAGTGCGGCTTCGGTGGTGCCACCGGGAACGGCGATCTGTTTGCAGTAGTCGGCAAATTCGGGCGGGGTGGCGTTGTTGTCCAGCGCGAGGGTGCCTGCACCAACCGCCGTCCAGGTGATGATGTCGTAGAGTTCGTCGCGCTCGAAGCCGTAGCGTTCGCCCGCGTCCAGCATTGCCTGCATCAGGCGGAAGAAGTAGGCGATGCCGCTGCCGGAAAGCGCCGTGATGCCGTCAATTTGGGTTTCGTCGTCCAGCCAGGCGGTTTCGCCAATGGCGGTGAAGACGGCGTTAATGAGGTCTTCTTCGCTGGGGTCAAGGTCGTCATCACTATATATACCGGTGAGCGAGGCCTGGCGCGAGGCCGCGACGTTCGGCATGGCGCGAATGATGATGGCGTCGTCACCGAGGATGCGGCGATAGTGCTCAATGCGGATGCCGGCAGCGAGGGTGATGATGATTTTGTCGTCGAGATTGCAGTCAGCAAGTTCGTCCAGCACCGCTTTCATCTGCACGGGTTTGACGCCAAGGATGATGTAGTCACTATCGGCGACGAGCTTGCGGTTGTCGGTATGGGCGTTGATGCCGTGCGCTTGTTTGAGGTAGGCAGCGCTGGCAGCGCTTTTGCAGGTGGCATGAATGTGTTTGGCCGAGAAGCCGTTAGCACCGTCGGCAAGCATGCCGCTAATAATGGCGGAGCCGAGGTGGCCGGCACCGAGGAATCCGATGGTTATGGCCATGTGTATATCCTGTAATGTTTGTTCTGGTCGGGAGAGGCGTAACGGCGCGAATCTTACCATGTTTACCCTGTGTGGGCGGAAGTTTGGCTTTGTTTTACGGCGTTTTGCGGTAATATATGCACCTTGATATTTTTTAAGAATTGGAAAAGGATGTTGTCATGAATATTGAAAAAGAAAAGAATGAAGCCAAGCTAGACGACCTGCTGCGTTTTACCGACAAGCAGAAAGCGTCTGACTTGCACCTCAGCTCCGAACTGCCGCCGATGATCCGGGTGGACGGCGATATCAAGCGCCTCAATCTGCCACCGCTTGACCGTCAGCAGCTGCGCGACATGATTTATTCGATCATGACCGATACCCAGGTCAAGGACTTTGAAGAACACTGGGAAGCGGACTTTTCTACGGAAGTCAAAGGGATTGCCCGTTTCCGGGTGAACGTCTTCAACCAGAACCGTGGCCTTGCTGTGGTATTCCGGGTTATCCCCAGCCGTGTGCTGTCACTGGAAGACTTGAAAGCGCCGGAAAAATTTGTGGACATTATTGATGTGCCGCGTGGTTTGGTATTGGTGACAGGACCGACTGGTTCCGGTAAATCCACCACGCTTGCCGCAATGCTTAACCATATCAACGAGAATCGCCACGAACACATCCTCACCATTGAAGACCCGATCGAATTCGTGCACGAATCGAAGAAATGCCTGGTCAACCAGCGGGAAGTGCACCGTGATACCAAGAGCTTTAATAACGCCCTGCGCGCGGCACTGCGGGAAGACCCGGACATCATCCTCGTTGGTGAGTTGCGTGACTTGGAAACCATCCGCCTCGCGCTGACCGCTGCCGAAACGGGTCACTTGGTATTCGGCACCCTGCACACCTCCTCCGCCGCAAAAACCATCGACCGGATTATCGACGTCTTCCCTGGTGAAGAAAAACAACTGGTGCGCTCAATGCTCTCTGAATCACTGCGCGCGGTTATTGCGCAGACTCTCTTGAAAAAAATTGCCGGTGGCCGAATTGCAGCGCACGAGATCCTTGTTGGCACCTCTGCAGTGAAAAACCTTATCCGCGAAGATAAGGTGGCGCAAATTTATTCCGCCATCCAGACCGGTTCGCAGTACGGTATGCAGACGCTTGACCAGTCCCTGCAACGCCTCGTCGCCCAAGGCCTTATCGATCGACAGACTGCTGCCTCAAAAGCGCACGATCGCACCCTCTTTACGTCTTAACGGAGTTGCCCCATGGAAGCCGTATCCCTCGATTCCCCTACTATCCTTACGCCGATCAGCCGGGCCGACATCGCGCAGAAAAAAACCAGCATGCCGCGCGAAGACCTGCGGCCGATGTTCGACAAGCTGGTGGCGCACGCTGCTGAAAAGAACGCCTCGGATATCTTCATCAATACCGAGAACTACATCAGCATCAAGACTGACGGCCAGCTGAACTACACCAAAAAATACATGGAAGAAGGCGACGTCTACAATCTCATTGAAGTCATTGCCCGCCCTGAAGCCTATAA
>ERZ773010.1723-NODE-1723-length-13385-cov-18.003826_pt1 | contig 13385 bp, 16 predicted proteins | sample MGYA00580842_ERZ773010 | MGnify/ENA primary metagenome ERZ773010 (study PRJEB29015, sample SAMEA2737982) | human oral metagenome | biome: human oral; feature: human-associated habitat; material: dental | place: China | collected 2107 ...
GGTAAGTAATTCCTCTGTCGTGGGGCTCCGTATGGTTCCTCAAATATAGCGGCAGAGGTTTTATCTTGTCTATGGTATTCGTCATTTGAACAACCTTCCCTCCTCAACTGTGATAGAACGTAAAATATCTGCATACGAGCTGTCGTCATGTTCGTAATCACGAAAATATGACCACGCTACCGCATCAACAATCTGCAAACCCTTCTCCTGCGACGGTTTGATGATCTCTGCCTTTATATCAAGATTATGTCGACCTGATGTTTGCCTAGTAATATAGTTTGTAAAATTTTCGTTCAAAAATTTACTTGTTTCACGACGTGATGCAACAAAACGAATCGGTTTATCAAGAGGAACCAATTTTTTACTAATCATTCGATCAAGCAAGATATTAATAACATAGTTGTACAAAACATGCTTTTCATCGTGTAGGCGTGTGTAGACTTTTGTCTTATCGAGCCTTATTATCAAAATACTAGCATCTGATCGAACAAGTGCATTGAGTAGCCGTAGCCTAGTTTTTGGCTTCTCTTTATAACAATGCAGTATACCATGGTGATTCTTCACTTCTAGTTTGCTGAATCCTGCAAATATTTTCTTAATTATTTTATCTAGCTGCCTTGGTTCGCTTGTGAATACAAAGGCTGCTACAAAATACCGGCTTGTTTTATGCTTTGAAAAATCGAAACCAAGATCGCCACTCTCATCCATATAGACTGTTGGTGTTTTTCCCGCCATCACTTTACTCCCTCAATTTCCAACTCCTGACAAAGGACAGCGATAACTTTATCTACCCGGGCCAGCTGAGTATTGATCTGGCGGATGTCATGCGCGGTAAATGCAGGGTCGATTAGCACCTCTTCTTCAAAGTTTATCATCTTATGCTGGTATTATATCATTCACGTCTTTCGTTGTGTTCGCTTTTTTATCGTATTATGCTGTTATTTTTACATTTTTGAGAAAGTTACTATTGCACCCTCATCCATCCCCCACCCACAAACAAGGTCTTAGCAGTATTTCTTTTGGATAGAGAGAACGTGTATGCTTGACACTCCTTCTTTTAGAGAGATATAACCAGTGCGTCGCATAGCTCTAATAGTCTTCTATGCTATTGGCATGGTTGTAGCCTTTCGGGGTGTCTTTTTCTTTCTTAATGACAATAGACATATGGCCACTTCGTTCGTTTAACGAAGCGTATGTGTGGTAGTGGTTAGTGTAGTGTAGTGTAGGTTGCTAATTGTGGTATGAGATTACTGTGAGTAGTAATTAATGACTGCTGCTGTTAGCGGTTTGTTACTGGAGGTGTAAGGATTGTGCTGTTTCGTTTATGGATGCCGGATATACCTATCTATCTTTACTAGTCACTGCCTCGTCTCGTTTGCCACGTGTCCTGTCGCCTCATAGCGACTCGTCGTAGGCAGTTTTATCCGCCATACCGCCATACCGCCATACCTGGTTGCTGTCATTGGGTGAGAGCTGTCTCGTAGGTGGGAGGATGTGTGTGAGATATATATGGTAGGTATTATTCAATAGTAGGTGGGTTACGTGGAATACGAGGTCGCACATGATATGTTGGTATAGTTAAGATGGTGAACTTTAGTTAAATGAGGTGTGGGTATTTTGGACAAGACGATTCGAGGCACGCTTCTATCATAGCAAAACGTACCAACCGGTTTGGTATATTAATAACAGAACTGATTAGATGGAGGTTAGTGGAATATTTACCTTTAGTTATCACTGGAAGTAAGTAATGTGAACATAATATTAAGATGCTACCAGAGAAGGATTGTAGCGCTTGCCATTGGCAATAATTTCTCATGCTATAATTAATTTATAAGACATGAGAGGCTTTTATGGCAAAAAGAATACCTATTAGTACAAGCACTCTTTTATACTACGTAGAACAATCCAATGTGCCAATCGGATTGCTACAAGAAAATATATCTAATTTCGATAATTTCCTTTCTGGCGAAAAATTACCAACATATACTCAAATAGAGAAAATCAGTAAACTTATAAAAATACCTGTTGGACTATTAGTATTAGATAAGACGGTGGACGTGAACACCCAAAGGTTATCGTTCCGAACCCTTAAATCTCGAGCGATAAGCATCATGAGTGCTGAACTTCGCGATACAATAATCGAAATGCAGGAGAAACAATCTTTTTTACAAAACCAAATCGATGAAGATTTAAGTATTACTAATACTCAGCTCTTCAAGACAACTGATCATCTAATAATTGCAGAACACATACGTCGCAAACTGGGTATACCTATTAATCATATTCCTGACTCAAAAGATGACCCCATTCGCTATTTTAGAGACAAAATTTCGTCTGTTGGTATATTTGTATTCTTCAATGGTAAAGTTAAAGACAATACGCATCGCCCCCTCAACCCAAATGAATTTCGAGGGTTTTCTCTTAATAATTCTAAGGCACCAATCATTTTTGTTAACCAAAAAGACAGTCGAAACGCCCAACTTTTCACTTTAATTCACGAATTAGGACGCCTATTTATAGATAATGAGGGAATCTCCAATAAAGACGAGCAAGGTGACTATAGTCACACAGGTATTGAAGCGCTCGTCAACAGGGTAACCGCCGAAATACTCGTCCCTAAGCTGCTATTTGAACGCGAGAATACGCTGAATATAGAAGAACTAGCAAGTAAGTACCGTGTGAGCCGGTATGTAATAGCAAGGCGCTTATTGGATTCTGGTAAAATTAACAAAACTCAGTATAACAACATCATCCTATTAATGGAGTCTGAAGCACCGTCACGGAGACGATCAACTGGAGGAAGCTATAGCAACAACATAAGATTTCGTATAGATAAGACATTCTTTCATTTTGTTCATAATGCAATTATGCAAGATCAGGTCTCATACACGGAAGCATTTCGTCTAATAGGCACCGGATATAAAGGCTTCAAAATTCTAGAAAAAAGTTGCTAACCTAGGTCACTAGCGACTAGAGAATTTTCTCATAATTTCTGGAAATTGATCGTCAACAATCTTTTGCCATTTTGTAGTCTCATTAGGCTCACAAATTTCTTCTTTAGAATAAATCAAGAGTACTCTTGCGACACATAGTTTATCATTCAGGAAAACCACAGCTCTATTGCCCGATCCCTTTGCAGAATCCTTCGTTCCAGCAATTTTGAAATATAATTTAATGATCCGGCCCGCATCTGATACATGAATTGTTTCTGCCTTATCAGTGAGAATATGTTTTTCTATATGTTCAAGCACAAATTCTATAGACTTTTGCGTAGCTTGCCACTGTCTATCACTGTACCGCTTGGCTATATTTTTAATGTAATGCCTCTTTGTATAAGAATCAAATTGTACTAGGTATCGGCCGCTGGTATACATGGTCAGGATCCTCTTGAATTATAGCGTCGTATGGGATTAATTCACTCGGTTCACAGTAGCGCCATGGCAATTGGCTGTGAGTGTAGTCAACTATCGTCTGCGTATTGGCTGTCTTCCACTGAGTTGCAATTTCTCTGAGTCGTTTATCCTGCTCTTCTGAGAGTAGGCCGTTATTTACTGGGTCAAGATCTTCGTTAAGACTGATCATCATTGCCTTGCCTCGAACTTTAATATCTATCTCTTCTGCATCGTACATTTCATCAATAACACGGAAAAACTCGTCTGGCACTGGGCCTTGTGCAATTCTGCGGTACTGCAATCCACTTACGGAATCTAAAGTGTCGTAATACCATGAGAAATCAAGAAGATAAAGTAACTTGGCTAACTTCGTTTTAGGAAGCCTACCATCACCATCCGCACCAGCGTACTTAATGAATCGACGAATCATCTCTTTATAGCGACTTTTGTCGTAGTCAATACTTGGTTCGCTCTTCATGAAAATAGTATCAAAACTAGCACCCAACTCCTCAGACAACTTTTTCGCCTCAACGACCGTTAATTCCTTTGTACCCATCTCCACCTTATCGTAGGAAGGCCGGCTCATACCTAACACACCAGCCATATACTGTTGACTAAGACCACGACTCTCGCGCAGCCTTTTGATCTCACTCTTATCACTCATAGACTTCCTCTCCTACTTTTATATTACATATTGTAGCGAATCATTTTATTTATGTAAATATTTTTGTTATTTATTCATCTTATTAGCAAATTATTTTACATATTTTTTATTTCTCATCTGTTCATAGCATATACACCATGTTTGCTAATAAATTTTACGGTTATATTACCCCAAAGACTATACTATACTTGCCGACTTGGATTACCTATAAAAATATGGCAAATCGAAACTGGAAAAAACCCAGTAAACAATAGTGAATCCACTCGATCGCTCCAAAATATACATCGACACCGTAATCGACCTATACTCGAGAATGGCGCATGCAAAAGCCTCGGCCTGGCTCGCTCAAAAGGATGCCGCAGCAACAATCTTTGAAGCGCAAGCATACACGGGAATTCCGTTTCGAATGGTGCAAAGCGATAACGGCGCAGAGTTCCAAAGGTACTTTCAAGGCAGATTGCATCATAGCAGCATTAAAACGAGGCACACTAGAAGTCCGCCACCCTCACGATGATGCCCACATAGAACGGTTTAACAGAACCGTGCGCAAAGAATGCATTGGCGCCTACAACTGCAACAAAGACATTAGTTTCATTAGCCGTAAACGTAACCGATTCATAGATTACTATAACTATGATAGAATCCACTTAGGAATAAACTTGCGAACTCTTTATGAGATGTTGCAGGGGTAGGGGACTCGTACAGATACTTCATTTGTTGTTAGTTATCTATTGAAAATAGACGTAAGCGTATTATACTAATAAGGTCAATCTCATCACAAAAGGACTTTATTATGAAATCAACCACAAACATTTCGAAAAAGACTGTTGGTATTATTGCCAGTATTTGCTTCGTTGCTGGTGCGCTTGCATCGGCAGGTGCTACTTCTGTGCAACATCATGCAGCTACTACACCACCCAAGCCACCCGTCGTTACCTACACAGACTGCTCAACTGAAGAAATCCCCTTTGAGACACATTACGAAGGCGAATCGGGTGCTTATGGCTATACCGATACTATCAAACAGCAAGGTAAACCTGGCACCAAGCAAATCTGCAAGCCAAACAAATCCGGCTACGAGAACAAAACGACAATCATTACACAACCAGTCACTCACATTATTGCTCGTACACCCAAGCCAGCACCACAACCAGTTTCACAGCCCGAACATCATACCTCATACCGCACAGGAGCTATCTGCCGAGACGGCTGGCAATCTAGCGCTACTGGCCGCGGTGCTTGTTCACACCACGGTGGTGTAAGCGAGTGGTTATACAGCGACTAGTCTGTCACAATAAAACCATGTCAGAGCCCCGTGGAGTAATTTATGTTATGACCAGTGCTATCGATGGATTGGTCAAGATTGGCAAGACAAGCACCGACCGCTTCGAGGCGCGCATGCAGTATCTTGAATCCAACGGCTATTCTAATATCACCGAGCTGCAACGGATGGTTGCCATTGAGGTGGATAATTGCCATAAGAAGGAGCATCTCCTACACGAAGTCTTTAGCAAGCACTGCATTGGCCAGAGCGAGTTCTTTGCGCTCGATGAATATCTTTATCCAACGGCTGCTGCTCGCCCTTGATGGCACGCAAATTTACCCCAAGCCAGCTCAATCACAAAAAGGGTATCGAAAAAGGCGTGACCATCTACTTCCTCAAAGATCCAGCAACCACTGCCATTGTGGCTGGCCCACGCGAAGTATCCTACAGCGGCAAAACCTGGTGCCTGCCTCTTCCTCAATCGTTGTATATTCGTTGTCCATTAGCGTCAACCGGCAAACGCAACCCTCGGCTGATCTCTTGGCGCTTTTTCATCTGACTCGACGTCTCATTAAGCATACAAATCTGAAATACGTTAGGATTATCCCAGCCCTCACGCAATGCTGAGTAGCTAAAGATAAATCGCAGTGGCTCATTGATATCTAATAAGCGCTCCTTATCTTTCACGATTAGGCTATAGGCAGTGTCGTCATCTTTAGTGCGTCCACCCTCACCCTTAGTATCGCGGGAATCCTTCCACTGGTCATTTTTATCTGCCGCAAAGTAACCATTGTGTACCTCGCTCGCTAACAGTCCGTCCATCACACCAGCATATTTTGGTTTAGACGCCACCTTGGCGTACGCCTCCTCAAACCACTTGGCGAATCTACCCTTCCTAGCACCGTTCGCCGTATATTCACGATGGTTCATAACTTTATCGATGAAGAATAAGCTCAGCACCTTCACATCATTTCCTAGTCGGTACTGCTTATCAAAATGATCATCATTGATCGACTCGATATAATAGCCAGCATAGATCGAGCGCCCCGTCTTTGTCTCCAAATCATCTCCCGGAAACGCCTTGATGATCTTGCGTCGCATGCCATACTCATCACTCGCATCTATTTCGATTTTAGCAAACGAACGCGTCTTCGACTGGCGCTCCAGCGATAGCACATTAATGTACGCATCATTATAATTATCCTCACTCTGGACGCTATGTACCTCGATTTTTTTAACCAAGCATTTGTCGTACGCATCGACCGGGGTTAATCGATAAGGCAAATTACATAAGTGCTTGTGGGTGGCACTATAACGCAACGTGCACAGCGGGTGAAGGCTAGCAAAGCATTCCGCCGCGTATCCGTCTCCATATTCTGAGGCTCATCGAGAATAACCACCGGGCGCGTAGCCTTAATAAAATCGAGTGGCCGCCCATTGTTACTCTGCCGATTCATCACATTCTGCGCCTTGGCGAAGCTATCAATGGTAATCACCATAATCTGCAACGTATCATTTGTGGCGAACTCACGCGCTTGGCCAGTCTTCTTGCTATCCCACACGTAGTAGTTCATCTCTGGCTTATTATAGAGATCAGCAAAATGCTCCCTAGTAATCTCTAGGTTTTTCAATACTTCTTCGCGGATAGCAATACTCGGTACTACGATGATAAACTTCTTCCAGCCGTAGCACTGATTAGGCTCATCGATTAGATTATTCTCATCTGGCAAGATACCATTCCGCTGCTGCACCGTGCGCATATTTTCAGCAGTCTGCGCAGCATCCAGCACCAAACTTCTGGTGATTGTTGCCTCCAAACTTAGCTGCCCATCCTGATCTATATAGCGAGCCGCACCCTCACTATCTTTTGGCTGGCCAGCAAATATATCGACTACCGCATTGATGGCGTCGAGTTGGTATTGTCGGTTAGGTTCAAATTTTAGTTTCATTAGCGAACAACCTCCCTGAATTAAAAAGCTTAAATCTTATTGACAATAAACAAGTGTTCAAAGTACAATCTTATCTATAAGTAGCTGTATTTCACGAAGACCTGTATCATTTGAAAGCTGGCTTCACGCCATCGAAGAGTATTCTTCTCAGAATGGTATGGGTTTTTTGAGATACATAGCATCTAATTATTGTCAACCACCTTATTCTGCTTTGTAAGAGGGTTTTTCGGACCATAGTAATTCCGATAACTCTCATACTTTGTCGTATCATATAAATCCAAGATTAATGGAATCCTGTCTTTTACAACATCATAGAAGCGCGTCTCCCCTTTCTCAAAAACCCGTTGCACCGTCCATAAAATATAGTCGGTTATCGCCAATATGGGCTCGCTGCTATACCTCTGAACATTAAATTTTATGTCAGCTTTATATTCATATTGACGTGTCTTTGCATGACGCTCATGCGCCTGTGACAAGGCACTCTCTAAGTTATTGTTCTTTGTGCTACTGCCACGCTCCGCTATATTGATAACTAATTTTTCATAATTTCCTTTATCTTTCAATAAATGCGAAAGTAAATCAGCATAAAATTCTCTTTCCTGAGAATTATGTTTTTTTCTGAACCTAGTAAGCCGCTTGCGCCCAACCACCATTTGCACAGAAAAATCTACATTTTCAAGTAAGAACATAAGAAACTTATACCGAAGCTCTGGTGGATCATCCTTAGCATGTAAATAAAAATTGCCTTTATCTATGCGCTTTTCTATGCTAGGTATTTCATTAAAATATGGATCACGCTCTATTTCTTTGCAAAATAAACTAATGTGTTCACGTACCTGATTTAAATCTTGTTTGATATACGCCATGCCTAATATAAATGTTCTAGAAATACCGTTGCTACCCAAAGGTGCTGGAGCTTTCCTTTTTAAGAAAAATGTCATATCGCCTGCTTCATCAATGAAACGGTGGTAAATGTATGGCTTTAGGTCGCTTTTCATTTTGATAGCCTCAGTTCTTCGGGCAAAAAACTATCTATTTCTTTATTAGACCACGTAAACTGTTCTCCTGCTACTTTACCCCGTTTATTTAGCCGTAGTTGTGCCGTATCGAAATCTTTACTAGTGGTTATAGGTGACCTATTTGAAATCTGCTGATACTCGGCCTGCAATATGTCTCTCTTATCGCAAATCATATCAACTGAAATCTTTTGATTCATAATATCTGTAATCAACAACCCGTATTTATCCCTTAATGCCATATACTCGAGAGCTGCACCTTTATGAGATAACATTTTATCATCAAAGTTATATGTTAACTGTACAATTAAAAAAGTTATCTCAGCAACGCTAAAACAAGTTGCAAGTATACTAAACAAAAGTGATTCAGGACATGACGCCTGAAGAATGATCAAAGCAAGCACTACTGAAGTCATAACGATGTTGATAATTTTCATTCGGCGCACATAAGCTAGATTTCGATTAGCCGCAGCTTCCTGAACTTGATGAGTAAACACAGCCTGCGCAAAGCTTTGTCGTACAATTGCTAAATTCTTTTTATCCACGAAAACTCGCCCCAAATATTCCTTTCCATTTTTGAGTTGCCGAATAATAATATCCTTTGGCTTCATATTCGCAAGCCTCCACGGCAATGTTATAACATTGTAATGCTTTGTATCTAAAATCTCCTTCTGGATATACATATTTATTACTACCGGGGGCAAGCCAGTAAGCAACATTTGGATCTAGCCTTTTCAAATACCCAAGAAAATCTCGAACCATCCAATCATAATACGTGTAAGATTTTGTATTATATTGCCAACTTGCAATAAACTTATATGACAATGTATCAATTAAAATGCCTCCCATGGTGACATTCCATTCATTTTTCCAGCATCGCATCATCCTGCAGAGATTTTTCAAATTACCATTTGTTCTATTGTCCATAATTCTAATAGCCTCAATCTCTGGTCTAGGATTGGTATTTTTCCACCTTCCCCCGTTATGAGAATCTGGATAAATAAAGCTACTATCATTATTCTCAAAGCACGGCAATAATTCAAAACGTACTCCATCGTCAAACTTGATAACCACAACCTGACCATCTCCTTTTACATGAGATGTTGCATATGTATTCTTCACAGAATCTCTCAAAGCTTGTATAAGTGCCGATTGGCCGTTTCTCTGGTAACTATCGTACTTCTGATAATAATAGTCGGGCAACCATAACAGTGTATCAACGTCACTTACGCTTATTGCGGTTCCGCGTCCATAAGACCCAACAAGTAGGCTGTGATTGAGTTCCGAGTCACTATCCCAAAAATTCTTATTTATCTGTCTAGTTATCCGTTTATATCTATAGCTAACATTATCTGCCACTTTTTGTGGTATTTTGATTTCGTTACAAAAATTGTTAAATCTTACATTTGTACTCGTCATACCACATCCACCTCTACACCTTGCCGTTCGGCTTGCAAGATTAGGTTCATTTTTAGGCTTATGTCATCCTGGAAAGCTCGGTCGAAGAGGATAATGGATGACGGTTTAGTGGCGAGGATGGTTGTAAATAGTCCCTCCGTCATGGAATGAGCCAGGCAAACGACGAGCTTTTCGGACGGGATAAAGCAGAAGTTATCATACTGATCAATCTGCGCCAACGGCGAGACGCCACACTTGAGCAGGAGTTCAGTCAGCAGGTCATCATCAATCGTGCTCTTCTCCAGCGGGTCGAGGTTAGCGAGTGCCTGTTGGCGAATCTTCTCTAGGTCAGAAACCAGCTCGTTCCACTGCTTGAAGTTGCTATCATCCACCCGATACACCCGAAAGTCAAGGTCTAGCGGGACATTGCGAGACGCTAGCTTGTCCGCCTGGTCAGCACAAATCTTGACACCTGCCTGGCAGACGCACTCACGAGCAATGTCAGCGATAGTGCGGTAGCCATCTTTATAAGCTTCCGACTTCTCGTCAATCAGTTCAGGTAACTGCACACAAATCCAACGACGGTTACCGCTGTCTTTGCTCTTGCCCTTCCAGCCGAGGCCGTAGCCTTCGGTGACTGCTTCGGGGAAGAGTTGTTTGAGTTTATTAATCTGTTCGTGTTGTATATCGTTATTATAGCCGTTCATTGTTGTCTATTATTGTCATATTATGGTGGTATTATACCATTCACACCCTTCGTTATGTTCGCTTTTTTATCGTATTATGCTGTTATTTTTACATATTAAGGAAATTGCCATCGCGCCTTCTCGTCTACAATACACCATGCTATTATATGCGCGATATTCCAACACTATTTCTTATAAAGAATAACCATAATTCATAGTTACTATGCAAAAGCGCGTCCCAACTCACCACCCTCCAACATAAAAAGCAGGCCCCGTATACTGTAAGATGTACTACCAATTTACAGAAAGGAGACCTGCTATGGCCTATACTGTAAGCCTCTGAGCGAAAAGAGAAAGGCGTTTTGCCTTTATCTTTTTTGAGGAGGTGCCGCAGTATACCTTAAGTATTCTACCAATCCTAACCTACCAAAAGCGAGAGCTACTGCTATGCGTCTGTTAGTTGTAGACCAGCTACCTGTCATGGTTGTTGCCAGAAAGTGTGGTGTCCATCGCAGTACCATTTGGCGCTGGAAGCAGAAATGGAACGCTCTCAATCGGTATGTCCAGATGGACAATGTCAACCGTCCGAACAGGCAAGTCAAGACAAGGAGCGGTATCTCTTGCTTTCGGTTGGCTGCTTGTCGTTGGAATATACCAACCGATTCGTCTCGTCCACACACAAGTCCTCGCGCAATCTCGGACACCATAGTGTGTACTGTGTTAGCAGTGCGCACGCAGCTGCAGCGCTGTGCTGAGGTGGTATGGCACTATGTGACGCATACGCTAGGAATGACTGTCAGTTTGTCTCGTGTTCGCCGCATTCTTCGCCGCAATCACTGCTTCGACGGCGCTAGAAAGCCGCGGATTAGAAGAAGTAATCCACATCGACCAAGAGCGACCGCCCCAGGCAAGCTTGTCCAAATAGACACGATTCACCATGTCGATCCACACACTGGCAAGCGGTTGTATTACGACACGGTTATTGACCTCTTTAGTCGTCTTGCCTACGCTGAGTCACACACCAGTCTGCGCCCTGGGATCGCTGCGGCAGTTGTCCTAAGAGCGCAGGAGAAATGGCGTAGCTATGGCTTTACAACAATCTCTTTGGTGCAGTGCGACAACGGGCCAGAGTTTGGAAGATACTTCGCGCAAGAGCTAAAACGAGCTGGCATCCAGCTACGCCATAGCCGCCTCGGCAGACCGAACGACAACGCCCACATTGAACGATTTAACCGCACGCTGCAAGAGGAATGTATTGGCCATGTCTGGCGGAGACACATCTCACTTGGCTGCCAGCGTCAAACCCTTGCTTGCTATATTGACTTCTACAACAGCAAGCGCATACACTTAGGCATACAGCTGCGGACACCTGCTGGGATGTTGCAGAGGTGGTGAGATTTGTACGATATCTCATGGCAATTATTTAATAACCTTATGTGCCGCAAGAATAGCAAAAATCACTATTGCAAGCGCAACAATACCTCTAACGGAAAAGTCGAAAAAGATACATACTCTATATAGGATTGGGTGTATTGACCTCATTTTTGAAATTCTTAGCGATCGCCTCCTAGAGTCAAACTGCCTGTCTGCTATATATTCAAATAGCGTGAACAAAAAGGCCATCTCTAGCGCCACCCCAAGTAGATTAAACCCGTCATTGCTTTTAATGTCGGATCTACCGAGTTCAATTTCGGAGCCTGTCAAAGGTTTTGCGCTACTGGTCGTTACACTCTCGCTATCAGATTGAATTAAACCACCCTTTAAACCGTCTTTCAGTTCTTTCAATTTTGGGTTTTGCATATTAAATTTCTAGTAGCCCTAGGTTCGATAACCTGTTATATGCCGCCACCTTTGAAACTTCAAACATCTCTGCAAAGTCATCAATATCTTTCACACTATCCCAAACGTTTATAGCATCTTCTTTTGGTATTAGTAATGCTGCGGCAAACGCATTTGCTTGTGTTTCTTTATATAATAGAGACGAATCTGCATAATCAAGGATTGGTTTACGGTATTCAACGAATTCTTTTTCTTTATCAACATCGTGTAGAATAATGTGTCCAATTTCGTGTGCTAAGGAGAATTTCTGTCTTGACAGAGGCTCACTCTCAGAGATTTGTATTTTGTAAGAGCCGTCTTCTCCCGAGACCCTCGCAGATACTGTATCAGGCTTAAATACAACTAGTTCGACTGTCGCCCCGATAGATTCTGCTAAATTTTTTAATTGTCTAATTGTAATTAAGCTTTTTTGATCTGCATAATCTCTATGTAGATCAGATGCAACTTTTTCTATTGACTCTAAGGTATATGTCTTAGGGTTGCTACTGGCTACCATACTCCACTTCTTTCGTCATTATTCATAATTATAACACTTACGTTTATTTTCCAGAACTTCTTGCAATTAATCCCAAGACGCTATCCAAGTCAACAGACTCACTCGTTTTAACTAACCCAGTGTCAGCTTTAGAGAATAGAGCGCTCATGATGATTAACTTCTCGTTATCGTCTACCTCAATCCCTTCGTAAGTTAATGCCTGATAAAACCTCGTCAATGCCGCTTTTTGCTCATACTCCATTGCAATATGATGATTTGACGTAACGATTTTTACTATGACGCGTATGATATAGACAAAGAAAGAAATGACACCAATAAAAAGCACTTGCTGCGACAAGAATGGCACCTTTTCAGCAATCCCCTTTGGAAATTCATGAAGCGAATTGACAAACCAGTTGATGACAAGCAACAAGATAATCGCCACAATAAATAAGCCGATAGTCCAACAATTGGCTCTTTTTCTATATTCTCTAGAACGTTTATTCCATAACTTTTCTGGCTCCTCAAGTTGCAACTTATTTCTATAGGTATCTTCCAGTACATCCAATTCTTTATGCTTTTTCGCCTCCCAATCGTCGACTTTAGATTTGTAGTCGTCCATCTCAGCGATATTCTTATCAACTTGATCCTGAACTTCCTTACGTTTCTCTTCTATAAAATGGGTTATTTCTTGTTGGTTCT
>ERZ773010.1725-NODE-1725-length-13362-cov-17.504396_pt1 | contig 13362 bp, 12 predicted proteins | sample MGYA00580842_ERZ773010 | MGnify/ENA primary metagenome ERZ773010 (study PRJEB29015, sample SAMEA2737982) | human oral metagenome | biome: human oral; feature: human-associated habitat; material: dental | place: China | collected 2107 ...
AGGTGATCTCCACCAAGACCCAGGCCGTGCTGCTGGGCGGGATCTTCGCGGGTCTCGGTGGGGCCTATTTCACGGTCGGTTTCGGTGGGGCCTTCCAGGACAACAACATCACGGCAGGAAACGGCTTCATTGCCCTGGCCGCGGTGATCATGGGTCGCTGGCATCCTGTCTGGGGAGCGGGAACGGCTCTGTTTTTCGGATTCACCCGGGCCTTGGCGCAGTCCATCAAACTGATGAGCCTCCCGATTCCCAGTGAGTTCATTGAGATGCTGCCCTACGTCGCCACAATCATTGCCGTCGCTGGATTGGTCGGTCGCGTCCGCCCGCCCGCCGCTGATGGCGTCCATTTCGTGAAGACCCACTGACATGACCGGAATCGATTGGGAACGGCTGCGGGCCGCGGCGCGGGAGGTCACGGAAAGAGCCTATGCGCCCTACTCCGACTACCAGGTGGGGGCGGCTGCCCTGGTGGATGACGGTCGCATCGTGGTTGGCTGCAATGTGGAGAACGCATCCTACGGGGTGGGGCTCTGCGCCGAGTGCGGGCTGGTCTCACAGTTGAATGCCACGGGAGGTGGACGGCTGGTGGCGTTCACATGCTGCAACAAACTGGGGGAGAGGATCATGCCTTGCGGGCGGTGCCGGCAGCTGCTGTTCGAGTTCGGCGGGAATGTGCTTCTCGTGGACACCCCGACCGGGGTGCTGCCGATGTCGGAGGTGCTGCCGCAGGCTTTCGGACCCGCCGATCTGAACCATGTCCGCTGACCCTTACCCGCAACTCTAGGATGTTTTTATGCTGAGCCCGGAAGAACTACGTGCCCTGCCCAAGGTCGCCCTTCACGACCATCTCGATGGTGGACTGCGCCCCTCGACCGTGATCGAGCACTGCGCCGAGAACAGGCACGAGCTACCCGCCACCGACCCGGAGAAACTGGGCAGGTGGTTCTTCGAATCAGCTGACTCCGGTTCCCTGGTGCGATATCTGGAGGGTTTCGCCCACACCACAGCCGCCATGCAAACTCGTGATCAGCTGGTGCGAGTGGCGCGGGAGTTCGTGCTGGACCAAGCCGCCGACGGCGTCGTCTACGCCGAGGCCCGCTGGGCTCCCGAACAGCACCTGCAGAAAGGGCTGACGTTGGAGGCGGCTGTGGAGGCGGTCCGTGACGGTCTCGCCGAGGGCATGGCGCAGGCCGAGACCGCGGGACGGGCCATCGTCGCCACCCAGATCGTCACGGCGATGCGGCACGTCGATGAACCCACCACCGAGATCGCTGAACTTGCTCTGGTCCACCGCGACGACTCTGTCGTCGGATACGACATCGCCGGTGCCGAGCTGGGATTCCGTCCCACCCGTTTCCAGGCTTCCTTCGACCTGCTGCGACGCAACAACGCGCACTTCACCATCCACGCAGGCGAGGCCGACGGGCCGGAGTCGATGTGGGAGGCCATCCAGCTCTGCGGTGCCCAGCGCATCGGCCACGGTGTGCGGATCTGCGAGGACATTGACGGCTTCTGGGGGGATCGGCCCAGGCTCGGCCGCTTCGCGGCCTTCGTCCGGGACCAGCAGATTCCGCTCGAAGTGTGCCCGACATCGAACCTTCAAACCGGTGTGGCCAAGTCTTTCGACCGGCATCCCGTCGGGCGACTCGCCGAACTTGGTTTCAACGTCACCATCCATTGCGACAACCGTCTGATGAGTGGCACCTCCCTGTCCGAGGAGTTCGCGAAGCTCTCCGAGACCTTCGGATGGGGACTCACCGAGGTGGAGGCCGTGACCGTGGCGGCCATGCGTGCCGCCTTCCTGCACCACGACGAACGAGAGGCCCTCGTCAAGGGGTTGATCCGCCCGGCCTTCCGTGCCGCCCGCTGCGAGGCGCGGGCGTGATCACGGCGGCCGCGGACGGCTCCTCGCTGGCAAATCCCGGTCCGGCCGGCTGGGCTTGGTACATCGATGACGACCACTGGGACTGTGGGGGCTGGCCTCACGGGACCAACAACATGGGGGAATTGATGGCGGTGCTGGACCTGTTGAACTCCACTGCAGGCATGAATGAGGAACTGCTGATCCTGTGCGATTCGCAGTACGTCATCAACTCCCTGACCACATGGCTTCCGGGCTGGAAACGTCGTGGCTGGAAGAAGGGCGACGGCAAACCTGTCCTGAATGCCGACCTGATGAAGCAACTCGACCGTGCCCTGCAGGGCAGACGGGTGCGTTTTGAATGGGTCAAGGGACATGCAGGCCACCCCTTGAACGAGGCAGCCGATGAACGAGCACGTGCCGCCGCCACTGCCCACCGGGACGGTGTCCCCGTGACTCGGGGCCCCGGTTTCCCGGAGACAGAGGGAAAGCCGGAACGAACGGAGCCGCCGCACAATGATGCGCCCGAGCAGCTCGCGCTGTTCGAGCTTCCCAGCGAGCAGGCATGACCGCCGATCCCCGGGAGGTGCTGGACCTGGGGCTGGAGATTGGGTGCGGGATGCTGGCCCACGGCGCCTCCGTGTCCTCGGCGATCCGAGCCTCCCGGCATGCCATGCGGGATCTCGGAATGGTGGAGTACCACACCGACGTCACCGGGAACATGATCATCGTCTCAGTCAGGGGGAAGCCCGATGACGAACCCCTGACTGCCATGCGGGTCGTTCCCGTCGGTCATCAGGACTTTGAGCTCATAACGATGCTGCAGCAGGTCGCATCCGAGGCCCGGGGTAGAAGCATCCCGGACTCTCGGGCTCGGATCGAGGCCATCCTCGGGCGCCAGGGACGCTGGGGAGGACTCGACGTCTCCCTGGGTTTCGGGGCGGTTTCCAGCGCGGCAGCGCTCATGTTCGGGGCCCGGTGGATCGTCGGCCTCTTGGCGCTGATCGTCGCCTGGAGCATCCACCGGACCCAGGTGTGGTTGGCGAGGCGACGGGTCTCGGTGTTCTTCCAGCAGTGCGTCGGTGGGGCGATGGCCGCGGCAGCCGCGGTCGGTGTCGCTTTGGCCAAGGGGTGGGATGTCCCGGGGCTGGCCGGGATTGAACCGGGGCTGATAGTCATTGGTGCCATCATCTCGATGCTCGCCGGCCTGGCCATTCTCGGTGCCTCGGAGGATGCCATCTCTGGCCTCTACGTGACCGGTACCGCTCACGCCATCCATGGGTTGATTGTCACCATCGGGCTGGTGATCGGCGCCAGTATCGTGGTGGCGGGAGCCAGCTGGTTGGGTATTCCAGTGTGGATCAATGCACAGTTTGGCATCGATGGCCTGTTGGGGCCCGTCTCGGTGTTCTGGTCCGGGATCGTGGCTGCGGCGTGGGCGTTCTGCACCCGAGCGTCGCGGCGGGCGATCGTCAGCGCGGGGCTGATCGGCGCTGCCAGCTGGTGGTTCTTCCTGTGGTTGCTGGCGCAGCACTGGCCCGTGGTGGCGGCCACCGGAGCAGCTGCCCTGCTGGTCGGGGCGGCATCCGCAGCTGCGGCGCGCCTGCTGCGGGTACAACTGGACTCTATCTCGGCATCTGCCGTGGTGCCGATCCTGCCTGGTCTGGTCACATGGTCCGGGGTGTTGAAGTTGGCCCTCGGAACGGGAGAGACGTCCTTCCTAGAAGGTCAGCAAGACCTGATGACCGCGGCCGCGGTGGGCATCATTCTGGCTGCTGGCGTGGCTGCTGGAGCGGCCATGGCACGTCCGATGTCGGTTCCGATTCGAAAGTTGCCCTGGCCCATCCGTCCTCCGGGTTCGCGTGGCGTCTGGAAGCGATGAAGCTTTACGGTATGGATGTGAAACCACGCCATCTGGACCTGCTGGTCAGCCTGTCATCCCCGAGTCTCAGCCCCGATGGTGAGCAGGCGGTTTTTGCCGCGCGACGCCCTTCCTTCGTCGTCGATGACTACGTCGGGAGAATCTGGAGTGTGGCCACGGCAGGAAGAGGACGTCCCAGGCCCCTGACCCGGGGCACATCGGACCTGGCGCCACAACTGAGCCCTGACGGGCAGACGGTGGCCTTCCTCCGGGGCGGCATCGATGTCAAACCGCAACTTGCCATCGTCGCCGCTGAGGGCGGGGAACCCAGGATCATCACGGACGCTCCTCTTGGAGTGGATGAATTCGTGTGGTCCAGCGACTCGAGGAAGCTGGCTTTCGTTGCCAGGATGCCCGAGGAGGGGCGGTACGGGACTCTCGACGGTGTCCCCACTGACCGCGAGGATCCGAGGCTGATCGTGGGTAACAAATACCAGGCCAACGGCCTCGGATACACCCGGGACCGTCCCCGGGGGATCTACCTGCTCGAAGTTCCCTCCCTCGAAGAGGACCCTTGGTTGGAACCTCGGGGACGCGCGGTGACAGGGACCGAAGAAGACCCCAGGGACAGCAGGGCTCTTGGAGGGCGACGTGGAATCCCCCGAGCGTCGCTGCTCACCCCGATGGATGCCGACTGCCACCAACCGGAGTTCACCCCGGATGGGGAACGTGTCTATTTCACCGCTGCACTGCATGCCGGGGAGGACTCGGATCTTCGAACGATGGTTTACGGTGTGCCCGTTGCTGGCGGCGCGCCGGTTCTCGTGGTTGGTGGTCCTGAATCGCCGCAGGCTTGGTCGCGACCCCGGTTTAGCCGTGACGGCAGAACCCTGTTTCTGCTGACGGAGCACCTCGGCGAGAGCGGACTCGACTTCGTTGGACGCGCCACGGCCATCGCTGCTCTGGACGCTGACGCGAAACCCGGCACCGAACCCCGGATTCTCACGGATCCGGTCACCAGCGACTACGAGGCTCCGTGGGGTTTCCTGGAGCCTTGTGGACAGGGATCCGTTATGGCCCCCGCCAGAGTCCGGGGTTGCGGGGAACTGCATGCGATCTCCCCTGAAGGACGGATTGATGTTCTCGTCAGGGGACCGAGAGTGGTCAGCGCCGCTGCGGAACGTGAAGGCGTGACCGTGGCGGTCGTCAGCGAGGCTACACATCCCATGGAACTTGCCCGTCTCGCTGAGGGAAGACTCGTCCGGCTGACCGATTTCGCGCGACCTCTCATCGCTGCTGCGACCCCGGTGGAGCCGAGGGAACTGACTGTGCAGGGCGAGGACGGCAATGACATTCATGGCTGGGTTTTCGTGCCCAAGGGGAGAGGCCCCCATCCGGTTCTGTTGAACATTCACGGCGGCCCGTTCTCGAATTTCAACTGGGCCTTCTTCGACGAGGCTCAAGTCTACGTCCGTGCGGGATATGCCGTGGTGCAGTGCAACCCTCGGGGCTCCGCATCCTACGGGCAAGCCCATGGCCGGGCGGTCAAGGAACGCATGGGTGTGGTTGACATGGCCGATGTGCTGGCCTTCCTCGACAGGGCGTGTGTGCAGTTCAAGAGTCTGGACGAGGACCGAGTGGGAGTCATGGGAGGTTCTTACGGGGGGTATTTGACCGCGTGGATCACCTCGCATGACGATAGGTTCACCGCTGCCGTCGTTGAGCGAGGTTACTTGGATCCTGCTGCGTTCATCGGTACCAGCGATATCGGATGGTTTTTCTCGGACGGCTATGTTGGTGTCGATCCGGATAGGATTGAGCAGCAGTCGCCTATGGCGAGGGTCGGGCAGGTTAGGACCCCGACACTGGTCATTCATTCCGAACGGGACCTGCGGTGCCCGTTGGAACAGGCGCAACGTTACTTCACCGCGCTGCGGCGCAATGAGGTCACCGCCAGGATGTTGGTTTTCCCCGGTGAGAATCATGAGCTCTCACGATCCGGGACACCATGGCACAGAAGACAAAGATTCGAAGCAATTCTCGACTGGTGGGCCGAACAGCTCCCGGTACGGATGAAAGAGGCACGACGTGGAAGGTGAAGCAGCCTTCGAATTGAAGGATGTGCAGGTTGGGTTGGGGACACGGGCGGTGTTACAACAGGTGAACCTGTCAACGCCCATCGGTTCGGTGACAGGCCTGATCGGGCGGAACGGAGCGGGCAAGTCCACATTGTTACGGTTGCTCGCCGGCCGTGAGGCCCGGTATACCGGTAAGGCACAGGTCTTCGGTAGGAAACTCCCCGAGGCGGCATCTGGAACGGTGTACCTGACCGCGGAACACTGGCCCTTCGGGGGGGATCAGCGCCTGCGTGACCTCGCACACCATGTCTCCCGGGTGCATCCGAATTTCGACATGGAACGCGCCAAAGAGCTGCTGGCCTGGTTCGATGTCCCCGAGAGTCGTCATCCCATGGCCCTCAGCCGGGGACAGCGTACAGCTGCTTTCCTCAGCCTGGCGTTGGCGGCTCGTGCCCCACTGACCCTACTGGATGAGCCCTACAACGGCCTCGACGTACCAGCACGACAGCGGTTCACGAGGGTTCTGCGGGAGGAGTTACGTATGTTTCCCCGCACCCTGCTGCTTTCCACGCATCTTGTCGACGAGGCCGAACCACTATTTCAGTACGTGGCCCTCATGGAGGGCGGGCGAGTGACAGCAGCCGACACGGTGAGGGGAATGATCACCTCGTTCACCCGGGTGAGCGGGCCGATCGTGGAGGTGGACGCACTTCCCAGGCTTGGACGGCTGGATCGGGAGGGAGCGTGGGCCAGCGCTGTGGTGAAGAAAGGGTCAGAGGGTGACCTACTGGGGAAACCGGTGAGTCTTCGGGAACTGGCCGACCTCTTGATAGGCCCCAGACGTGACGTTCAGGTAGACGTCGAGAAAGGGAAGTGACGATGAATGGAGACGTCGGCGCAGTGCTGTCCGCCATCGGTGGGCGGTTCGCATGGCGCTACTGGTGGCCCGCCGTCCCGTGGCTGGCAGACGTCGCAATGGTCGCCACGTTCCGACAGGAAAACACCCAGGAGCCAGCTGGTGTGTTGTTCCTGGTCTGTTTGGCGACGGTGCCGCTGCTGTGGCTGTGGGGAGCACGTTTCGCCATCGCGCTGGGACATGACAGGCGGCGGGTGTTTCCGATGCTTGTCGCGTTGAGTGTCGGTTTGCCGATGCTTTGGCAGATCATCGGCAGCATCGCTCGGGTGACTGCGGGACAGGGTGATGGCGGTCGCTCCGAGGGGCTATTCCTGTTCTATGGCCTGCCCATCGTTGCCCTGTTGATGCTGGGGTGTGCGCTCTGGCTGGGGTATGGGTGGCGCGGAGCGGTTGTTGCTGCCCTGGGATGGGGGGCAGCGGTGGCTCTGTTCTATCTGGTGCTGTGGCCCCTGTTCGTCGGGTTCGATCTGGTCGCGTTCATCGTCGGGACCTGCTGGGTGATCCTCATGCTGGTTGGAGCCGCCTGGGGAGGCTGGGGAGGTTTCCGCATCGCACGGGCCTGAGCCGGACACGGGGCCGAGCAGCACCCGATAGGATGCAGGCCATGTGTTCTGACGTTCTAGCGGCGGTTGCCTGGCCTTACGCCAACGGCCCCCGTCACATCGGTCATGTCTCCGGTTTCGGCGTCCCCTCGGACGTTTTCGCGCGCTACATGCGCATGGCAGGACACAACGTGCTGATGGTCTCCGGATCGGACGAACACGGCACCGCAATCCAGGTGAAGGCAGACTCCGAAGGTTTGACGGCCCGCGAGTGCGCAGACAAATACCACCGGGTGATCGCATCCGATCTGCAGGGGCTGGGCTTGTCCTACGACCTGTATACCCGCACCACCACTCCCAATCACTACCGGGCGGTGCAGGAAGTGTTTACGGCGCTGTACGACAACGGTTACATCATCGCCCAGACCCAGATGGGAGCCATTTCTCCGTCCACGGGACGCACTCTGCCCGACCGTTTCATCGAGGGCACCTGCCCCATCTGCGATTACCCCGAGGCCCGCGGCGACCAGTGCGACAACTGCGGGAACCAGCTCGACCCGGCGGATCTGATCAATCCGGTTTCCCGCATCAATGGCGAAACCCCGCGATTCGTGGAGACCGAGCATTTCTTCCTCGATCTACCGAAGGTCGCGGAGCAGCTGACGACATGGCTCGACTCCCGTGAGGAGTGGCGGCCCAACGTCTTGAAGTTCAGTCACAACCTGCTGGAGAAGATCCGTCCCAGGGCCATCACCCGCGACCTCGACTGGGGGGTTCCCGTTCCCCTCGAAGGATGGGTGGACGCGCCCATGAAGCGCATCTACGTGTGGTTTGACGCGGTCATCGGCTACCTGTCGGCCTCGATCGAATGGGCCAGGCGCAGCGGCGATCCGGATGGTTGGCGACGGTTCTGGAACGAGGAAACCGCCCAGAGCTTTTACTTCATGGGCAAGGACAACATTGTCTTCCACTCCGTCATCTGGCCGGGCATTCTGCTGGGAGCCAACGGGCAGGGAGCTGTCGGCGGTGAGATCAAACCCGCCTTGGGGGAGCTGAAACTTCCCACGGAGGTGGTGTCGTCGGAGTTCATGACCATGCGTGGTTCGAAAGTCTCAAGCTCCCGGGGAGCCTCTATCTTCGTCGGCGACTTCCTGAAGGAGTTCGGACCCGACGCGCTCAGGTATTTCATTGCGGTGGCAGGTCCCGAGAACCAGGATACGGACTTCACATGGGAGGAGTTCGTGCGCCGGGTGAACTTCGAGTTGGCCAACGAATGGGGCAACCTGGTCAACCGTTCCATCTCCATGGCCCACAAGAACAATGGCGCGATCCCCCGGGCCGGGGAACTCACCGAGGCCGACCGTGAACTGCTCGACGCCTCCGCCGCGTCCTTTGCGACGGTGGGGGAGCACATCGCGGCCCGCCGCTTCAAGGCCGGCATCACCGAGGCGATGCGGATCGTCTCCCTGGCGAACAAGTACCTGTCCGATCAGGAACCCTGGAAACTGAAGGACGACCCGGTCCGCCGTGACACCGTACTGCACGTTGCGCTGCAGGTGGTCTCCGATTGCAACACCCTGCTGACTCCGTACCTGCCGCACTCCGCCCAGGCCATCTTCGAGGCCCTCGGCAACGAAGGGGTGTGGGCGGCCCAGCCGGAGCTCAGGGAGGTCACCGATGGCGACGTCACCTATCCGATCCTGACCGGCGACTACGCGGCCCAGCAGGCAGTGTGGGAACGCCGCCCCATCGTTGCCGGCACTCCGCTGGCGAAACCCAGCCCGTTGTTCCGCAAGCTCGACGAGAAACTTGCAACGGAAGGGCCGAGCTGGGCGCCGATCCAGGCGTAGCATTTAGCAATACCAGCCATCGACTCTCTTCGTGGGTTCGCTGTCGTGGGTTCGTACGGGCTTCATCTCACACAATTTCAAAGCGTCGCAGTGATACCAGCCAGTCAACCCTACTAGCTCGTTCAAGATCCGCGTTTTCTTTTTGTGATCATCCCCTCGGTGAGCAGGGCCTTCTGCGTCACAGCCTTGTGCCTGCTCATCGTCAACTCCATACCCCATCGTGACCGCGACCTCGTTGTCGGGGAAAATGTGTGAGGCGCAGGCCCTAGTCACACGGGACGACGAGGCTAATTCACAGCCATCCTCGAGTGCGCTCTACCTAGGGGCTTTGCTGTTCGGCATGCCGCTTGTGAATGAGGTCTACACATGAGTCTCGCCGAAGACTTGACAGTCAGCTATCGGACCTGTAGCATTCCCAAATGGAAAAGTTGCGGCGAAAAGCTGTGATATTGTGCGCAGCTTTGATATTTTCTCTCACGGCTCCCTTGGCGTCGGCGAATAGCAACGGCTGGGTGTATGTATCAGAAGGTAGTTGGTACAAGTCTTGGATTAGTTGCACATCGCGTGCTCTCTCTCTGATAGAAACGAGACAATATAAGGGTCCGCCTAAGTGTCGGCGCAATGAACATGGGCGCTACACTTTGTGGATCTGGAAATGGGCAGGCCACAGCGGGGGAGGTTTCAGCGGGGGGTCGTGGTAAATAAAGTGCCTCATCCAGCTGGTGTTGAGTTTGTACAGTGCTGAACGCAATTCCGCGAGTGGGCTTTCAAGTTTACGGACGTGCTTGGTTGAAGGCGCTCGGAGAGTCATCAGTTGCGATCTATAGCGAGGCTGAGTGCGATGGAATTTCTATAATAGCAGAAATCTCTCCAATGTCTTCAAGCTTTCAGTCTGGGGTGCGATACGATTTTTCGGGTATTTATCGTCGCAATGGGGTGTATATTAATGATTTGATTCCATCTGCGGCTCAGAGGTACTCTATTCCGAGATTATTTGATGTTTCGAGAAAGATGTCGAAGAGGAGGCTACTTGAGTATGTCCAAGAAATGGAGTCCCAGCCTTGGTTCTCGGATCTGTTTTTGAGTTCGTGGATCGATTATGACCCTGATTCGCGTATGGGTTTCTTGGGGATCGTCGTGGTTAAGTACTTCACGTCAGAGTTCTTGGATTGGTGGCGTAATCATCCAGCTGATCGGTGTCAGTTGTATCCATTGATTAGCTCAGATCCGAAGTTTCTCGCGCCCTGAATGTTCGCTACGACAACCCGCTAGAACCGTACTCCGAGAACCGCAGCGAAGGTGGAATCAAGATTCGTCCCTGCTGGGTGTGGGGCTGATTGGACTCTCATCCACTGACGGCGCATTGGTAGGGGAAACCACCCCTAGTCATGATGCGCTTAAAGGAAGCTGTGAATGAGCCTCATAGCCACTCCAAGCGATCATTCCGCTCGCGGTGTATCTGATCCGGTAGGTGTGTTTCTCATGGAGATATCGGGACGCGTCACCGAGCCGGATCTGGATGTTGCCCTCCTTGTCCTCGGTGGTCTAGGTCTGGTCCGGGGCTGTGGAGGAGCTGACCTGGCTGCCGGAGATCTTGTAGCGGTAGAATTGGCCATCTTCTCCACCCGGTTGCCGGGTAGGCAGGACGAAAACCGGGCCGCGCCCGCGGGTGTTGGAGAAGTCCATCTCGAGTTCGGCGTTCACGTGCGCCACCCCGTCCCGCGACAGGTTGACATCCACGTTCCAGCGGTTGATCGGGGCCGACTCGTCGGCCCACGCCCGAGGGGCGGCCAGGAAGGCGGTCAACAGGATGATGATCAGTGCCAGCAACCCTTGCAGTCCGTGTCGTTTCATGCGTAACTGTTTCTTTCCATCACCATGAACCCACGCTGGCACCCCCGCCGGAAAATCCGCCTCCTCCGGAAAATCCCGAGTCTCCGGAAGAACTGCTTGAGGCTGCCTGCGCTGCGGTCGCAGCGGCTGTGGCCTGTGACAGTGAGTGCGAGAAATCCTGGGAGAAGCTGTTGAGGCCTGCGTAGAAAAGGCCTGTGGAGTGGTAAAGATCCGTGCCGTGGTACCAGGAAGTGTCAGCTTGGTAGCGGCCCTCGGCGCCGAGCTGGGCGAATAGTTTGGTCCAGCGTTCGGCGACACCGAAGATCATGGCGTAGGGCAGGTATCGGCTGAAGACATCGATACCTTCTTCGAATTTGAGTTGGTCTTTTTCTGCGGTACGCAGGTACAGCTCGAAGCCTCGCGCCTGCTCGAGCACCGCCGATCCTTGGGCCGTACGGCTCCCGAAACGGCGGGAAAAGACGATCAACCCGATGCCGAACAAAGCGATCGGTAGGGGAATCAGACCCCAGCCGAACACCAGCCCCAGGAACAGGCTGCCAGCCAAGCCTGCAACGGCCAGGACAATCCCCAGGGCCAGCGCAGAGTTGCGCGCCTTTCGTGGATCATCGCGAAACCATCCGAGCGACATCACCTGGGCGTAGAGATTCTTCTTCGTCCTGCTCTGCACATCACCGTATTGCTCACTTCTCAGCTCCTTGAGGGTGACGCTTTTCCCGGTTTTGAAGATGCTGCGGAGGAGTCGCCGTTCATAGTCGGCCAGCTCGTGTGTGCTGCGCTTGTCGGTGCGTTTCAGTACGTGGCCCTTCTTGTGGAGGGGGGCTAGCGTGAGGTAACCACGGACGGCCAGATCGATGATGGTTGCAGAGATGTCCACGGAGTTGGCGGTGGCGTCCATCAGGGTGCCGATCTCTCCGGGGCGGGTACCGTGGGGCGGTTGGAAGGCGACAGCCACGTTCGCCTTGCCCCGGCGTTTCCCCACTCGGGCTGTCTCGCCATCGGCCGGGGCCAGTCCTGGAGCGAGATCAATGAATACCTCGTCCCGGGCCTTCCGGTTCCGTATTGCCAACAACCCCGCCACGGCTCCTGCTCCCAGCGCTGCAGTGGTGGCGCCCGTCACCGGATTCAGCGAATAAGCCTCTGAGGCAAGCTCCACAAGAGTGGGGTCCTTCGTCACGTTCTGGGTAACCCCGGGGAAGGTGCCTGCCGGGAAGCCAGCCACCACCTGAATCGGCTCGTCGCTCGGGATCGTGTCCACGGAGTACGACGCTGTGGTGCCGCTGGCGCTGGACGTGCAAGGGGTTTTCAGGTCTCTGGCACGCCAGCAGGCGGTCTTCGAGATGTCTGCTGGGCCGGTGATCATCACCTGGAAATTCCGGATTTCTGATTTTCCACCTGCGATGGGGTTCCAACTGAACTCATCCAAACCGCTCTGTGAGTTGTTTGTGGAGATCAACCCAGTGATGTCATAGCTGATTCGATAGGTCTGAGGGATGTGGTAGACCGTGTTCTTTTCTCCCACTCGGATGCTGACGTTTCCGTCCTCGTGACTGATCTTTGTCTCGGAATTGGCGCCACTGGGAGAACTCACGTCAATGTTGGAAATCCCAAAGTTCAACCACTCTCGCTCAATGTTGGTTCGTTGCCTTTCAGGGAAAGCGATGACAGGTCCACGTCCTTCGACCTTGGAGAAATCCATCTCGAACTCATACCCGATGTGGGCAATCCCGTCGCTGGAAAGATTGACGGTGGTTTTCCACCGGTTCACGGGCGCGGCGTCTTCGGCCCAAGCTCGTGGGCTGTTCATCAGCCCCACGAGAACCACCGCTATGACGAGGAACAGGACCCTAAACAACCTACGCATGGTTCCCAGAGTAGAGCCCCCCGGGAGCAGGTGGACCGTGCCCCAGGGTTCGTGGAATCCCTCAGCCCAGGCCGAGGACGGACTGCATCTGCCCCCGTAGGGTCATCATCCGGTTGTCGGCGGCTGATCTGGCCTCCGCGCCGTCCCGGGACCTCTCGGGGGGCAGCCGCACCTCCAGGTAGCATTTCAGTTTCGGCTCGGTCCCGGATGGACGCACCACTACGTGCACCTCGTCACCGGACAGTTCCACCGCGTCGGTCGGGGGAAGGCCGGATGTTCCCTCAGCCAGGTCGCGGTAGGTGACGGGCGCATGCAGGAGGGATGTGGGTGGGTTCTGGCGCAGTCTGGCCATGGCGTCGGTGATCAGGGAGAGATCACTGACCCGGATCGCCAGCTGGGATGTGGCGTGGAGCCCCAGCTCGGCGGTCAACTCGTCCAACCGGTCAGCCAGGGTGAGGCCCTCGGCCCGCAACCCGGCTGCCATTTCGAGAACCATCAGAGCCGCGGTCAGGCCGTCCTTGTCCGGGACCGCTCCGGGA
>ERZ773010.1728-NODE-1728-length-13338-cov-13.922081_pt1 | contig 13338 bp, 8 predicted proteins | sample MGYA00580842_ERZ773010 | MGnify/ENA primary metagenome ERZ773010 (study PRJEB29015, sample SAMEA2737982) | human oral metagenome | biome: human oral; feature: human-associated habitat; material: dental | place: China | collected 2107 ...
GTTTTTGCTAAATTCCAAGCGGCAAAATTGCGGCGAAATATTCCAACAATGGCCGGAGTTATCGGTGTTATTTCAATTTTTGTGGTGACGTTCTTTTGTAATTTAGATCGAGCGCAGACATGGCTGCCACTAGCGGCGTTGATCGGCGGTGCCGTGGTTGGGCTCATTGATGACGTTATTAATCTACGCGGGCTGGGCGGTGGTGCAGCCGGCTTGCGCAGTCAGGTGAAATTTGCGCTGATTATGCTTATCGGCATCGTCCTTGGCTGGTTTTTCTATGTCAAGCTGGGCGTGGCCAGCTTCCATGTGCCATTCATGGGTGACGTGGCGATTGGTTGGCTGATCATCCCATTGTTTGCCTTTGCAGTGGTGGCGACTGGTAACGCGGTTAATATTTCTGATGGCATGGACGGACTGGCTGGCGGGTTGTTGGGGATTAGCTTTGGGGCGTTCGGGGTGATTGCCTTGCTGCAACAACAAGTATTGCTGGCGGGATTCTGTTTCACTGTAGTTGGTGTGCTACTGAGTTATCTCTGGTTTAACATCTATCCAGCACGGTTTTTCATGGGCGATGTTGGTAGCTTTGCCTATGGGGTTAGCTTGGGAGTGGTGGCGATGCTGACTAACTCGTTGCTGTTATTACCGGTGATTGGGCTGTTGTTTGTGATCGAGGCAGGTTCGAGCTTGATTCAGATTGTGAGCAAAAAACTCTTTAAGCGCAAAATTTTCTTGTCAGCGCCAATCCATCATCACCTAGAAGCCAGCGGCTGGCCAGAAACTAAAGTGACGATGCGGTTCTGGGTGATTGGCTGTGTGATGGCGTTTATCGGCGTGATGCTGGCTCTGGCGGGGGGCCATATTGCGTAACCGCACTGCCACCTCAACCGCCAAGGCGGTGCGTCGACACCGGCCGATGTATCAGATCGTGCTGTACATGGGCTTGTTATTGATGCTCGGGTTGGTGGTGATGTATGCGCTGGGGCCGCAGCGGGCAAATGTGTTGAATCATACGCACGGTGCAAATTATAGCGATACCTTCTTTTTCAATAAGCAGCTGGCCAGCGTCATCACTGCTGTGGTGGCGTTTGGCGTGGCAGCGATGGTGCCGTATCGGTGGTTGACCGAGGTGTGGGCCAAGCGGCTATTTCTGGCAGGCTTGGCGGCGTGCTTCTTGTTGGTGGTTTGTGGGGCACTGCTTCATCTGTCATTTGCATCGGATACCAATGGCGCGTACCGCTGGTTTTATCTGGGTGGACTGGGCAGCTTTCAACCAGCGGAGTTATTGAAATTTGGCTTACTATTGTTTATAGCTGGGTTTTTGGCTAAACGGGTGCGTCAAGGCAAGATCAATGACATCAATGAGACGCTGGTTCCGCTTGGCATTATTATGGCGGTGTCGATATTCGTGGTGGTGGTTTTGCAGAAAGATCTGGGGACGGGCGTGTCGCTCGTGGCGTTGGTGCTGTCGGTGTTGGTGGTGTCGGGATTGGATGCTCGGCTACTGCGGCGCATCGTGCTGGTGATCGCGGCTGCAGCGCTAGTGCTGACCTTCTCGTCACCGCACCGTATCGAGCGCGTAATGACCTTTATCCAGGGCGATACGCATCAATCAGCTAGTCGCGACGAAAATAGCTATCACATCCAACAGGCGCGCATCGCCATTGGCTCGGGTGGTTTGTTGGGTCTCGGTATCGGTAAAAGCGTGCAGGCGACGGGCTACCTGCCGGAGGCGATTAATGACTCGATTTTTGCGGTAATGGGCGAGACATTTGGTTTTGTTGGTTTGTTGGTGATCTTGGCGTTGTTTTCGGCGTTGCTGCTGAGCCTGCTCAAGGTTACGTCGCGGCTGGCTGATATGCATCTACGGCTGGTGGTGGCGGGCGTGTTTGGCTGGGTGGCATCGCATGTGCTGATGAATATTGGCTCGATGACCGGGATTATTCCGATGACTGGTATCTCGTTGCCACTGCTCAGCTATGGCGGTACGAGTATGTTATTTATCGCAGCGGCGCTGGGTCTGGCATTTCAACTGTCAGCCTATACGGCGCACAAACCATTAACGGAAGGAGAGGGAAGTGGCAAAGATCTTGGCAGTCGGCGGCGGCTCGGGCGGACACGTTACGCCAGTCGTGGCAGTGTGTAAGGAGTTGCGCGCATCGGGTGAGCACGAGTTGCGGTTCTGGTGTGATCGGAAATTTGGCGCTAGTGCTCGCGGTATTTTTGGTAAATTTGACGAGACGATCCCAGTCGAGCTGATCATCGCTGGCAAGATCCGTCGCTACCACGGTAAAAGTATGGCGTTTCATCTCCATCCGTCAATTTTACTGCCAAATATACGCGATGTTTTTCTGGTGGGTATCGGGTTTATCCAGAGCTTTTGTAAGTTGCTCAGGTGGCGACCGGACGTGATTCTTATTAAGGGCGGCTATGTGTGTCTGCCAGTTGGCTATGCGGCGCGGCTGCTGAAAATTCCGCTGGTGCTGCATGATTCGGATGCGCATCCGGGACTGACCAATCGGCTACTAGCGCCATTTGCTGCCAAGATCGGTACCGGTGCGCCACTGGAGCACTACAATTATCCTGATGTTAAGGCGGAGTATGTCGGCATCCCGGTGGCTGAGGAGTTTCGACCATACAGCGCGGCTGAACGGCGGCAGCTAAAGGCCAAGTTTGGCTTTGATCCGGCGCGGCCGCTGGTGGTGGTGACTGGTGGCGGCCTGGGGGCCGCGCGCCTCAACGAGGCGGTGGTAGCCACGCGCGAGCAGCTGCTGGCCGAGGCGTCGGTGTTCTTGATCTCTGGGAAGCATCAGTTTGATGAGCTCAAAGAGCGCGTTGATGACCGAGCAGGCTGGCGCTTAGAGGCGTTCGTCCATCACGGTATGGCCGAAGTGCTAGCGGCAGCAGATGTAGTGGTAGCGCGGGCTGGCGCGACGACGCTGCTGGAGCTGGCGGCGCTGCATAAACCAGCGGTGATCGTGCCGAATGGTATGTTGACGGCTGGTCATCAGCTCAAAAATGCCAAGGTGTATCAGGACGCACTGGCGGCAGTGATCGTTGAAGAGTCGACGCTGGAGCAATCACCAGAAGTGCTGAGCAAAAAGGTCATTGGCCTGGTCAAGTCGCCGCGGATTTTGGCCGGCCTCGGGCGAAACATCGGTACATTTGCCAAGCCCAACGCCGCCAAGGATATGGCAGCGATGCTCCTCACCGTTATCCGCCGGCAGGGGAGGCGTCGGTGAAATTACCCTTTTCTCGGGCAAAATCTACGCCAACCACACGCCGCGAAATTGCGGCTCGTCGTCAAGCGGCGCTGATTAACGAGGATAGCTCATTTGAAACAGCCTATCGCCGTAATCGCAATCTCAACACTCGCCACACCGCCTCGCCAGTCGAGACCTCAGAGCGCACGGTTCAGCATGCGAAATTTCGGCGTCGCCGGACGCGGTGGATTATACTAATCAGCAGTGCGCTGGTGTTTATCGTCATTGGTCTACTCACGTGGCAATGTACCATCACAGTTTCGGTGCAAACGCCAGATGCAGCCAGCGCCAAAGAGGCCGATCGTTACCGTAGTCTCGTCGATGAGTATCTCAGTGCGCGTCCGGTCGAGCGATTCTTGTTTGTACTAAATCATCAGTCGCTGGCTAGCTTTTTCCTCGAAAAAGCCCCAGAAGTCAAGACGGTTCGCCTCGAGGCCGATCAGCTCACCAGGCCACGCCTCAAGCTTACCTTTCGCCAGCCAGTCGTCCAGTGGACCTCTGGTGATAAGAGCTATTTTGTTGACGACGCGGGCGTGACATTCTCGACCATCTACGCGAGCTCGCCATCCGTCATCGTCAAAGACCAGAGCGGCGTACCGACCGCTGCCGGCCAGGAGGTCATCAATCGCCACTTCCTCAGCTTCCTCGGTCAAGCTGTTGCTGGCTTTCGTGAGCACCAGCTAGAAGTTACGGAAATCATCCTGCCGCAAAACACCGTTCGCCAGGCGCTTCTGTCAATCAAGGGCCGTCCATACAGTATTAAAATGACCACCGACAGGGAGGCAGCGGCACAGGTAGCACAAGCGGTCAAGGCTATGGCGTTCTTTCAGAGTAGCGGTGCGGCACCCGCCTATATTGACGTGCGCGTTAATCAGCGAGTATTTTATAAGTAGCAGGTTATCAGTAGCGGGCAGGGATGGTCTCTGTCCCGCCAGGTCGTATAGGCTACACTGCCAACGGGGTAGAGACAAGGCTACTCGACGATATTAGTTCGCTTTTTGTCCGTTTATCAGTGGCTTAGAAAAAACATAGTTATAATATCAAAATAGCAAAAAATCAAATAGGGTACTTGTGGAAAAATAGAGCAGGGAAATAAAACAGGAAAAAGTCAAATATGTATCGCGAGCTTAACCAACGAGCCGTCATGTGTCTCGTAAACGAGTGTGGTATGTTTGGTGCCAGACGTCTTTTGATGTGGAAAAGTCTACGAACTATCAGCTTGAAGCTAAGGCGTGGGCGCGGCTATGCTTAGTAAAATGAATAATGCAATGCGGCGTGAGCTCATACTAACCGAGGACACCCCGCCGCCAAAGTCCCCCGATCCCGAGCATGGTCTACATGCCCAGTGTTTGTTTATGATTATTTGAACGGGCTCATCCAGCAGACGTCGTATGGGTACGGTGATAAAAGTCGGGAGACCTCCCCACTAAAGAGATAGTTATCGAAAAAGCATGAGATAGCACGCTAAGCCCATGATATTTGTATATTACAGCTCGTGTATAATATAAATACGTAAAAGCTATCTTGTGCGACATTAAATTATCTACGAAAAGACGTATTCTCTATCGTCTCTTCACGATGATATTTTTTGTTTTGTAATGTAAGCTAGCCTCTAGTTTTGACTGCCCTTTACTGGACGCCCCCTGTGCTGTGATTTATAGATAAATCTATTATGAGATTTTGCGTAATTCATGAAATTTAGATCTGTCTTACTTACCTTGGCGTGTTTTGTGTTTTATGGTGATTAAGTATGCCTGCCACATCGTACCTATTTGCTGTCTTGCTATGTTGTGTGGACCTTGTGATACAGCCTGTATGTGTGGTAATCTCGGAAGCCTGAAGCCACCTAGGCTGCTAATCTAGTAAGTTCTCTTTTTGTTCTATTATTTTTCAAATACTGATGTGTGCAGAGCATGGGCAACTTGCTGCTTGATAGTGTCAGTATTCCAGCCACTGGTAGTGAACCGTAGCAGGGGTATGTGCGCAGTAGCGATGATCGTATTAACAAAAGCGTCTCGCTGTTGACGGTCGGGGCGATTGTGGGTAATATCATCAAGTTCTATGGCGAGAAGTGGTCGCATGTCATTGGTGCAGATGAGGAAGTCTACTGACTTGCCATTGATTCTCGAGAATGCCCTGCTCCAGTTTTGTCCATGTATCTTATGGTTCAGGAACATGCTCAGGTGGGCTTGAGGAATAATGATACAGCCACTGACCGCTTCATGTAGGGCCTGATAGAAGGCTAGTTCGTGCTGTGTTATGATGCGCTCCTTTTTGATATAGGTGTACTCCCCTGTTTTTGACTTAGAAAAGGTAGTCGGCTTGCTTGTTTTTGTCCCGATCATTCCTAGGATGGTAATGATGACGAGAGCTATTATGATTATCTCCATAAGGAGAATTATAGTACGTTATGATGAGTTAAGTAAGTGGGTTTTAGCGTCGCCCGTGTTGTTAGACAGCACTCTTCTTCCGTCGTCGTCGACGTTTCTTTGGTGCGGTGGTGTCGGTAGTTGTTGATTCAAATGCGCTATTTCCGCGGATTTGCAAGATGACTTCGCCGCTGTTCGTGGTGGGCGTGGCAGGTTCTGGCTGTGACGCGGCACGTTGGGCGTTAGCGGCGGCGCTAGTCTTTTTTTGAGCCGGTTGGTTAGTGGCCATTTGAACGGGCTGGGCTAATGCAGCTGCGGCGACGGCTTGTGGGCGTGGCTGGTTGGGCTGCTTTTGCGGGCGTGGCGGCATAATGACGGCGGCAATTTCTCGCTCGACGTCTTCCCGGCTCCGTGAGTACATGCGCCGTGAATGTTCGATGATGTGCGGTGTGTTATCGGCTTGGCTTGGCGGGAGCTCGAGGGTACGCGCGGAGAAGGCTGGCGTCTTCTCTCCCCCGATGACCATGTTGATGACGAAGTTACGATTATGCATCTGCAAGAGGTCGACGGCTTCGAAATTCGGTTCAAATTGCTTGGCGAGAATTGGCGCATCATCAGCGGAGACGCGGAATGAGATCATAGTGCCGACATTGCCAAAAACTGCGTCGCGCACGGTCTCGTTCATCTGTGAGATGTACTGGTTGGCGACGGTCAGGTTGAGGCCATACTTGCGGGCTTCGGACAGGATGGTGGCGAATGAATCGGTGGCAAAGTTCTGGAATTCGTCGACGTAAAGATAGAATGGGCGGCGGTCGCGGATGTCTGGGATGTCAGAGCGCGACATGGCAGCCAGCTGAATCTTAGTGACCAAGAATGAGCCGAGGATGGCGGCATTGTCTTCGCCGATCAGGCCCTTGGATAGATTAACGATGAGAATCCTGCCCTCGTCCATAATCTGACGGATGTTGAAGGTGGACTTGGGCTGGCCGATGATGTTGCGGATGATCGGATTGGCAGTGAAAGCGCCGACTTTGTTGAGGACCGGCGCGACTGCCTCGGCGACGAACTTATCATTCCAGCTGGCGAATTCGACGTTCCAGAACTGCAGGACCACAGTGTCGCGGCAATAGCCCAGCGTTTCTTTGCGGAAGTTTTTATCAGTTAGCATGCGGGTGATGTCCAGCATGGTTGTCTCTGGCCGGTCGAGCAGTGCCAGGATGGTGTAGCGCAAAATGTACTCTAGTCGCGGCCCCCAGCTCTCGCCAAACATGCGCTTCAAGACGCCGATGACCTCTGATGAAATGTTGGTTTTTTGGTTCGGGTTAGTAACTTCCAGCGGGTTGAAACCGAGCGGATAGGCGGTGTCGGCCGGGTTGAAATAGACGACGTCGTTCAGCCTTGAGCCAGGGATGAATTTCATGTTGTTGATGGCGAAGTCGCCGTGCGGGTCGATGATGGCGTAGCCTTGATTGTGAAAGATATCACTGAGCGCGAATAATTCGAGCAACCCAGACTTACCCGCACCCGTCTGGCCGATGATGTAAACATGGCGCGAGCGATCATAGCGCAGCATGCCGAACTGGTGGTTTATACCGCGGAAATTGGTGACGCCAAAGGCGGAAATTTGGTCGTCATTGGCGTCGCTGCCGGTCAGGACGGGCAGCTTGGACGGCGGTTCGGCGGTTTTGGCGCTGGCCCAGACGATATTTGGCGTCTCGACATTGGTGTGTGGCAAGTGGAAGACGGAGGCTAACTCCTCAATATTCAGGACAAATCCTTCGCCGTAAAATGCCCGCCGCCGATATTTATTTAAGAATTCTTTGCCGAATGCTGATTTCGTAGCTTTAAATCCGTTCAAATTGGTTGAATTAAATTGTTTGAAAGTGCCGACCAGCGCCTGCATGCGGAGCTTGGCGTTGGTTTGGCTTTCGCCTAGATACGCTAAGCGGATTTTTACTTCGTAGCCTAATTTCTGCGATTTTTTCTCGGCCTCGGCGATGCGGGTTTTATCGCGCTCGGATAATTCTACAGTTTTTGCGCCGTTTTCTCCAGGCTCTGGCGGCTGCCATAATGCGCCGATCAGACTGACAAGCCACTGCATGCTGTCGCCGAAACCTGGCAATGATAGTACGCGCCCATTTTTCAAATTATCAATATATCTATCTGCGGCATGCTGCCAATCATCGGTAATTGGCCGCGTTAAAACTTGAATCCATAATTCTTCGCCGGTCGTTTCCAATTTTGCCAGCGTGCCGGTAATGCCTGCCAACGGGTCGACTTCAAAGCTTTGAAAGGTGCGAATCGGTAAAAATTCGGAAGCGGTCATCGTCAGTTCGGCAGAATAGGCAATTTCATGGCTGCGTTCATGCTCGGTATAGTCTTCATCGGCTTGATGAATCTGGACAGTTGGATATTGCGAGTAAATTTGCCCCTCGACGAAACTTTGCAGCGTCCTTGGCGTCCAAACATAAAAGCGAATCTGACCGTTAACCGAGGCGATCTCAAAGCTAATATGCTCTTGCTGCCCGCCAGATAGGCGCAATTCTTTTTTATCGCGCAAAATGCCGTGCAGGCTGGCGAATAGCTGCTCGGCGGCTAGTTCTTTTTTATCGTTGGCTTTAGGAATTTCCAGAATCAACAGGACGCTTTCGGCCGGCTCAAACTCATCGGCGCGCTGGTAATTGCGCCAAGTTAAGAAAGACAGGATGGCAACAATTGGCATCCAAACATACCATTGCAGCAGCATCTCAATAGTCCATGAAATAATTTGCATGCTAGTTAAATTATCTCACCTCTTACAGGAGTTTGCAACTTAAGCTTTTTCGTCCAAAACGTATGTGGCTTTAGCGGTGCGTTTGAACTGCGGTTTGGATTGCAGATTGAGCAAGATGGTGGTTTCTTTAACGCGCCGTTTGTCCAGAACGCGACGGACAATTTCGTCGCGGTGTAGCGGCTCGCCAGCTTCTCTTAAGATGTCGGCAATGATGTCGGAAACCGTACCGCGGCTATAGCCCCAGCTGCCCAATGCGTAAATGCCGCGGCCGATAAGAATAAAGCGGCTATCTTTGATAAGTTCGTTGTGGATTGCCTGTGTGGTGACGTTCTTGCGCTTAAAATCACTGTCTTTTATGGCCTTGGAGATGTCTGAGAAGTGCATCGGCTTGCCGTTGTCTTCCAGGATAACGAAGATTTTATCGCGGATGTTTTTCGGGTTGACTGTCGGCCACTTGATTAGTCCCCAATTTCCTTTCAATTGAGCCAGTTTTTTACTGGTGCTTGCCAGCGCGGCGATGTTCGACGGATGTTCGTAGCTTAGCTTTTTATGCATTTCTTCGGCAGTAATCGGCTGACCGTGCTTTTTAATAAACTTGACGATTTCTTCAATTTTCGTTTTGATAGTCTTTTCGTCGCCTAGCGAGCTAATGGCTGCCGATTGGTAATAATCGTCATTTTCATTGATAATAGTGATGTTTTGCGCTAGCTCGGAAATAAATGCCGTGTGGGCTTTTTCAATCGGCGTAGCTTGCCGGCCCAAAAAATGCGACGCTAAATCTTGCACGCGCGCTATCCGCCCCATCTCTGACAAATGAGATGTCAATTCCTTCTCTATATCAACGACCGACGGTATATTGCCGTCGGTGATACTCAGGCGCAGGCGCACCAGAATCGCCTTCTCTAGCTGGCGGACGCGCTCGCGGGTAATTCCTAGCATATCGCCAATCTGTTCCAGCGTCTCCTTGCGGTCATACAAACCGAAGCGCCGCGAAATAATTTCTTTTTCACGCTCTTGGCTTACATTGGAAAGAATATCTTTGATGACAGAACTTAGTACAGATTCTTGTTCGGTTTTTGTTGTTTCGTTCATACTATAGAAACGTCCTCTCTGCCTCACCACAGGTTAATTATTGATTGAATTATGTTTTTGATTATACAATGACAATTAATCAATGTCAAGGACTAATTGCTATAATTGTCTGGTCAAATTATAGCATGTATTTTACGTTTTTTGCAATGGATGATATGAGACTTTTTATTTTTTCTGATTATGGAATTATCTATATACAGTATAAGCGAAATGTGGCGCGGCGATTAAAGCTGTTGATTAAAGCTGCTCTTTTAGGCTATTTTTTACGCCGAGCAGATGTACTGCTGCGCCGCCCTGGACGCCGTGTGTTCTTTGCCGGTGCGGCTTTTAGGATCTCTAGGGCTTGCTCATGGGTAATGGTTTTCGGGTCGGTGTCTTTAGGGACTTTGGCGTTTTTCGCGCCGTCGGTGATGTATGGACCAAAGCGACCGTTAAGAACTTTGACGCCATCGCCAAAGTCAGCAATATTTTTCTCGGCTTCGGCTTGGAGTTTGGCGGCATAGAGTTCGCGGGCTTTTTCCAGCGTGATGGTATGCGGGTCTTCAGGCTTGATAGAGACGAATAGCTTGCCAACTTGGATGTATGGACCAAAGCGGCCGATGTTGGCTTTGATGTCTTGTCCATCTTCGGTTTGGCCGACGACGCGCGGCAATTTGAACATTTCTAGTGCCTGCTCCAAGGTGACGGTTTCAATTTTCGCTCCCTTTGGCAGCGGCGCAAAGCGCGGCTTGTCCTCGTCGTCAGTGGCACCCAGTTGCAACATCGGGCCAAAGCGGCCAAAGCGCGCCAGGATTGGCTTGCCGGATTTCGGATCAATGCCGACTTCGCGGTTGGCGCCGACTTTGCTGCGGTCGATGCCGCCTGACTGTTCGATTAATTTGTGAAACGGCGTGTAAAATCCGTGCAGCATGGCGCTTTTAGCCAGGTTAGCGGCGGCGATTTTATCAAATTCAGTTTCGACATTGGCGGTGAAATCATAGTCAACGATTTGCGTGAAATGGTCGGTTAAAAAGTCGGCGATCAGTTCCCCGCTCGGCGTTGGGATCAGTTTGCCGCGGGTGGAACCGGTTTTTTCTTGGATAACGTCGCGGCTGACTTCCTCGCCGTTGTAGTTCAGGACGATGACGTCGCGCGGCTGGCCCTCGCTGTCGCCCTTTTCGACATAGCCGCGGGTCTGTACGGTGTCGATGATGGTGGCGTAGGTGCTTGGCCGGCCGATGCCGAGGTCTTCGAGTTTCTTAACCAGTGAACCTTCGGTATAGCGGGCTGGTGGTCGGGCGAAGGTTTGGCGAGCGGTGACTTCGTGGGTTTCAAGTGTGTCGCCGGTGTGGAGTTTTGGCAAGATTTCGTCTTTGCCGCCGCCATAGACACACAAGAAACCGTCAAAGGTGATGACTTCGCCTTTGGCCTCAAAATGCAGGTCTGTTGCGGTCGCCTCCCGTACATCATCAGCAAAGCCAGCATCACCAGCGTCACGCTCCTGTGCTGGAGTACTCTTTTCGCTTGTATCTCCACTGGAGATACTACGCGAGCGTTCGGCTGAAACGTCCGCTCCTCGTGAATGCTCCACAGTCTCCAATTTAGCGTACTTATTGCCCATCTCTCGGGTATCGTCATAAAATAATCCGGGACCCGCTAAAGCCAGCCCAGATTTTTTCTGAGATACCGCTCGAGATGCCCGAGCGTCAGTGTGAGCAAAACAAAACGGATCGCTAAAAACTCCCCGTCCGATCATGATGCCATTGACGCCGGGGTGCTGGCGGGCGAGCTCTTCGCCGTGGGTTCGGTTGCGAATGTCGCCGTTGATAGTCAAGAGAGTCTGTGGGGCGATTTCATCGCGTAGCTTGATGATGTCGTCGATGAGCTCGTAGTGCGCTGGGACTTTACTCATTTCTTTTTTGGTGCGTAGGTGGATGGTTAGGTTGGCGAGGTTTTGCGTGAGTAAGGTGTTAAGCCATTCGCGCCATTCGTCGATATAAGTATAGCCCAGCCGTGTTTTAACACTGACTGGTAACCCAGCAGTTTTAGCGGCGGCGATGGCGGCAGTTGCTATCTCTGGCCGGCGGATCAGCGCTGCTCCCCCGCTTTTGATGGCGGATTTGGCGGGGCAGCCCATGTTGATGTCAATGCCGTCAAAGCCGAGCTCCATACAGTGAGCGGCAAATTGCTCCATGTCGCCCGGCTCACCGCCCCAGATTTGGGCGACCAATGGATGCTCATCGTCGGTCTTGACGAGCCGCCCAGCGATGGCTTTGTCTCCGGCGTGCACCCAGCCAGTGGCGTTAGCGAACTCCGTGAAAAACACGTCGGGCGAGCCCGCCCTTTTCACGACATGGCGAAACACTACGTCAGTGACGGCTTCCATCGGCGCCAAGATGAAAAATGGCTGTGGCAAGTTGTCCCAAAATGATTTCATCCCTGTTATTTTAGCACAAAAAAGAAAAAGCCCCTATCTCGCCATTGAGATAGGGGCGGCTGGGGACTCTAGCGGTTCTACTGGGAATAAGCCAAAGGCTGGCCTAACCTTGAGTAGAAACGCGAGTCGCGCCATGGGCGAGCGTAATGCTCTAGCCCTGAAGTTTAAGAACGGCAGCGATCCAGGCACGCAGATTCCGTTCCGATGGTAGACCAGGTCGTTTATGGATACGACCATCAGTGCCTACCATTCCGCTGACTACCCGGAGGTGATAAGGGGCGTCGCCTGTAGCGGAGGTATAGGGGCGGACGGACGCCCTTTGCTGGCCTAGTGCCAGCGGTTCTCGGGGTGCACGCCCCGAGCCGCCGGTTAGCGAGCGGTCATCTCATAGACCACCCGCAAAACGGGCACTTAAATTCAGTGCCTGCGTCGGCCGCCTTGCGGTAGCCGACGTGACGTAGGGGTCCATTGCAGACCATTGTGGTCTGATACGGGCCCCAGGCGGATCGCTCCGCCTCTGGCTTAAAAATTTTTTTCACCACCTTCCCGCCCCGACTTGGGGCAAAAAGAGCGAACCTTTTAAATAGCGCTTCCGTGCAAGAGCGCTACCACGACCCGGCTTTTCACCGGATCAGGTTCCGCTCCGTGAACAAAAGCATACCAATATTAGGATAAAATGTCAAACAAATTTGTCAAAATTACGGTATAAAGCGATGATTGGCGAAAAATCAGCTTGTCGAGTAACTAATTTCGGCTATTCGCGAGCTGGGTATTCACTTGATATTAAATCTTTCTCGAATTGTATCATTCCCTGGTAGCTTGCTTGGTAGTTGCTGATGTCTGGCAGCTCTAATGTAGTAATGCAGCGCCAAACGGCGGCAATTAAGCGCTGGAAGTCGGCGAGCTCGTCGTTGGAGAAGCGGTCGTCAAGTGCCACGATGTCGCCTGTCGCTTGGTCTGGTTCGACAAATTGTAGCCGGGCGCCGGCGAATTTGTAGCGGGCGTAGTCGCGCGAATTGGCGCAGAGCAGCTCGTAAAACATCAGCTGCTGGCGGTATTTGTGGAGCTTGATTTTTTCGTAATCGGATTTGCCAGTCCATGAAGTTGACGGCTTGCCAGTTTTGTAATCGGTGACGGTGATGGCCTGGCCGTTGATATCGACTAGGTCGAGCGAGCCGGTTAAGCGCGCTTGGCCGAGCATAACGCCTTGGTTAGCGAAGCTGAGCTCGGGTTTTTGTGACGGCGCGAAAGTGTCGTATTTGGCGCTCAGGAAGGCTTCGAGCGCCTCAATGCCGCGCTTGCTATAGAATGCCAGATCAGCGTTGCTTAAATTTTGCTGGTGTAGTAGGCGGATAAATTCGCCGGTAATATCCTCGATTGGTTTGCGAGTGCCGCTGGCCGCCAAATGGCTGTGCGCGTGCTGCAGAA
>ERZ773010.1741-NODE-1741-length-13298-cov-12.842105_pt1 | contig 13298 bp, 14 predicted proteins | sample MGYA00580842_ERZ773010 | MGnify/ENA primary metagenome ERZ773010 (study PRJEB29015, sample SAMEA2737982) | human oral metagenome | biome: human oral; feature: human-associated habitat; material: dental | place: China | collected 2107 ...
ATATAAAAAAGAATAAAAAGCAACCCTTTTATTCTTTTTATTAAAAATATACAGAAGAATGTTCTATTATATATTTTATTTATACTATTAGTTTACCATGAAACTCATTAGCAGAAATTAAATTAGATAATTCATTCAGATTTTCTTTTGTAACTTTTCCTGCAACAACAACCTTTAATCTTTCATTAGATTTTTTTATCATCTCATTTATTAAGTCTTTACCTTCAAGAGCTGTTGCTTTTCCACCAGAAGTTAAAATTCTTTTTATACCTATATTTACTAAATCATCAATATAATCTAAGGGATTAGTAATCTCATCTATTGCCTTATGGAAAGTTACTTCCATAGGATAAGCTAAGTCAACTAATTCTCTTGTAAGTTCTAAATCAATTTTATTGTCAGAAGTTAAGCATCCTAAAACAACTCCTTTAACTCCTAGCTCTTTAAAGATTTTTATATCTTCCTTCATAATTTCTATTTCATTTTTTGAATAAATAAAATTTCCTCCTCTAGCTCTTATCATGGGAAAAATAGGAATATTTAATTTTTCTAAACAAATTTTTACTGTTCCATAAGATGGAGTTGTTCCTCCAACTGCTAAATTTTCACAAAGCTCTATCCTATTTGCTCCTTTATCTTGGGCTTCTTTTGCTTTTTCAAAAGATTCTACACAAGCTTCTTTTATCATAATTATTTATCTCCTAAACTAAAAATTTTAAAATTGGTGCCCAAACAAGAGTAAGTAAACCAGCAAAAACTATTGACAAAGCACTCATTGAACCTTCTACTTCCCCAATTTCCATTGCCTTTGATGTTCCAACAGCATGACTTGAAACTCCAATTCCTATTCCAACTGCAACTGAATGTTTTACTCTAAAAATTTTACTTATTAATGGAGCTGTTACATTTCCTGTTATACCTGTCAGCATAATACTAACAACAGTTATAGCTGGAATTCCACCAAGCATTGAACTAATTTCTATTCCAAAAGGAGTAGTTATAGATTTAGGCATAAGAGAAAATATTAATTTATCTTCCATACCAAATAACTTTCCTAAAATAATAACTGACACTATTCCTACAAATGAACCAACTACCGCACCTGTCATAACTGGTACAAAAAATTTTTTAAATAAATCCCATTTTTTATATAATGGTATTGCTAAAGCTACTGTTGCAGGCCCTAATAAAAATAATATCATTCCTGCACCTTTATAATAATCATCAGTTGAAATATCAAAAAACTTCAATATAAAAATCACTATACTAGTCCCTATTAAAAATGGATTAAACAAAGGAGTTTGTGTCTTTTTAAAAACCCATTTACCTATCTCAAATGCGAAAAAACTTATAATTAAACCAAAAAATAAATTTCCTACTATTGCTGCTTTCATTATTTTAACCCCTTCTTTTCTCTATAATCTATCATCATTTGAACAACTTTTCCAGTAATTCCCATAGTTAAAAATGTAGAAACAACTATAATTATTATAATTTTTACTAAATCCTTTTCTAATAAATCATAAGAATCTATAATTTTAACAGTAGGTGGCATAAAAAATAATGTCATATTAAGTAAAAGAAAATTTGCTGCATTTTCAATTTTTTCTAATTTTAAAATTTTAAATTGTAATAATAAAAATAGTAATAATAAAGCTGTTATTGTTCCTGGTAAAGGAAAATGTAAAACAGTAGAAATAAGAATACCAACATAGTTAATTACAAGAATTAACATAAACTCATTAATCATATCATCCTCCAATATATAGAAATATAGAAAGAGTGGAAACAAGTTCCACTCTAAAAATTTTACTTATTAGTCTCTTGGTTTCATTTGTGGGAAAAGAATTACATCTCTTATAGAAGGTGCACCTGTAAGTAACATTACAAGTCTATCTATTCCTATTCCCATTCCACCAGTAGGTGGTAAACCATATTCAAGAGCTTCAACAAAACTTTCATCTATTTCTGGCGTTGCTTCTTCATTTCCACGCATTGCTTCCTCAACTTGGGCTTCAAATCTTCCTCTTTGATCTGCAGGGTCATTTAACTCAGTGAAAGCATTTGCATATTCTCTTTTATTGATAAATAATTCAAATCTATCTGTGAAGTTTGGATTTTTTTCATTTCTTTTTGCAAGTGGAGATATTTCAACAGGGTGTCCGTATACAAATGTTGGTTGAACAACTCTTTCTTCACATTTTTGTTCAAAGAATTCATTTATAATATGTCCCACACTGTTCATATGGCTTGCTACTTCTACATGATGTTCTTTTGCTATTTGTTTAGCTTCTTCAAAAGTCATTTCCTTCCAGAAATCAACTCCTGTAACATCTTTTATCATATCAACCATATGTACTCTAGCAAAGTTTTTAAGTGATAATTTAACTCCATCATACTCTATATCAGTTGTTCCATTAACTTCTTGACATACAGTTGAAATTATTCCTTCACATAAATCCATCATATCATTAAAATCTGCATGAGATTGGTATAATTCAACCATAGTAAATTCAGGATTATGTCTTGTAGATATTCCTTCATTTCTAAAATTTCTTCCTAATTCATAAACTCTTTCAAAACCACCAACTATTAATTTCTTTAAATATAATTCAGGAGCTATTCTTAAAAATAAATCAAGATTTAAAGCATTATGGTGAGTTATAAAAGGTTTTGCAGCAGCTCCACCTAGAATTGGGTGCATTAAAGGAGTTTCAACTTCTAAAAATCCTATGTCATCTAAATATTTTTTAACACCTTTTATAATTTTTGTTCTTTTTATAAAAGTTTCTCTAACTTCTGGGTTCATTATTAAATCAACATATCTTTTTCTATATCTTATTTCAACATCAGTAAGTCCATGATATTTTTCAGGTAGAGATCTTACATTTTTTGTTAAAAGAGTAACACTTTTTACCCTTAAAGTTAATTCTTCTGTGTGAGTTATAAATAATTCTCCTTCAATTCCAATTATATCTCCAACATTTAGCATTTTAACAATGTGGTCAAATTGTTCTTCTCCTAATTCATCTTTCTTTATATATATTTGAATTTTTCCAGATTGATCTTCTATATGAGCAAAATATACTTTTCCTTTTCCTCTTAAAGACATTATTCTTCCAGCTGTTTTAAATTTTAAATTTTCTTCTGGATTATGTTTTAAAATGTCCCCTATCATTATTTGTTTATCATACTTTTTACCAAATGCTTTTACTCCATAGCTTTCTAATTCTTCAATTTTTTTCCATCTTTCTGCAATTAGAGGTTCTTTCTCTAATCTGTCAAAATATCTATCCATTTCCCTATATCCTCCTAAAAATTTATTTTTTATTTTGTGAGTGCTTCACTTCTTTTTACCCATTCACTATTAGGAAATTCTTGTTTTAATAGTCTTAAATATTTTGTAACTTCTACTTTGTTACCAAGTTTAGCATAAGAACTTGCTATATTATAATAGATTTCTGGCTTTTTGTCTTGTATTTTTTCAGTAGAAAGAGATTTTTTAAAGTTTTCTATTGCTACTCTTGGATTTGAATTCAAGTTTTTCATAGCCTTATCATAGTAACTTTCTCCATTAGTTTGAGTTTTTGAAGCTGTATTTTTTACAGTTTTTGTACTTGTTCCTGATAAACTTCCTACTTTTATTGGTACTGTACCATCTATAACTGCTTTTACTTTATCTCTTACAATTTCATTTGTATTTTCTGTTTTTGGTGTTTCTTTCTTAGTTTTTTCTATAAATACTTTATCATTTTTATCTAAACTTCCCTTATTTCCAACATATTCTTGTAAAGCACCCTTTAATTCTGAATTACTTGTCTTATATGCTTCAGATGGAACAAAAATTTCCTTATTAGTTAATTTTGCTACTTTTAATATAGTTGCTTTTTCACTATCTGAATATGAAGAAAAATCATTTTTTACTCCAGCTAATGCTTCATTCATCAATGATGTATTTTTAATGTCATAAGCATATTGCAAGAATAAATAATTTACTTCTTTTGCATATCTTCCTGTTGGGAACATCATCTTATATAAAGTAACTGCATTTTCTAAATCTTTGCTTTTACTTTCAAAATTTTGCATTATTACATCATATACTTCTCTTTCAGAAAAATCATATTTTGCTATAACTGCAATAGCTATTTTTCTATTTAAACTTCCATCTACATAAGTAGATAGAACATATTGTCCTTGATATACACTTCTAAAGCTAACTTTTCCATTAGAAAGGTTAATTTTTGTATTTGTATTTTTTGGAGAAGCTGTAAGTTTTATTGCTCTTTCATTATCAAGAGGGAATACTAAAGTTTCTCCTAAACCAACAGTATAATTGTTTTCCACACTGTCCTCCACTTTCTTTACAGAACCTTTAAGGTTTCCTTTTACTATTGAAAGGTATTCTTTTATATTTTCATTATTAGCTTCTTTATTTACAACTTTTCCATCATCAACAGGAACATTTTTAACTACCTTAGTTTCAACTGGAATTTGTGGTTCTCCCCCAATTTCTCTAATTGGTCCACTATCTCTTTTTCCACTAACTAAGTCATCAACATTTGTACAACCAACTAAAATCCCTGCAACTAATAATATTGATAATTTTTTTAACATTTTCTCTCCTTTCCTTTTTAAATATTTTCTATGCTTATTCTTATTTTATTGATTTCATTATGATTTTCATCAAATAAAATATATGAAAATTGAAAACTCCTATTCTTATTATTATAAGAGTATTTTTCTCCTAATACAAGAAAATTTTGTTTAAAATTTTCTATTTCATAAAAAAAATTATTTTTTTCCCCATTAAATTTTAAATTTATATCCAATTTATTTTCAGATTTTCTAATTAAAGATAGCTCCTTATTTTCTAATTTGATAGAATACTCGTTTTGAGAATTTTTTAAAAAGAAATTAATATTCTCAATATCTTCTTTTAATTCTCCTTCAATCTCCCCAATCAATTCTTCAAAACTTTCTTCATTATAGCTATCTTTAATTTTTAAAATAAAGTTTCCTTTTATAGCTTTTACCTCCTAGTAAAATTACTTGTGATATTTTATATTATTAGATATTGCAAACCATCTATATACCTGTTCCAAAAGTATAAGCCTCATAAGTTGATGAGGAAAGGTAAAATATGAAAATTTTAATTTCATATCAACTGAATTTTTTACTTCTTTATTAACCCCATTAGAACCACCAATGATAAAATTTATACTGCTTATTCCTTTTTTCTTTAAATCATCAATATATTTAGACATATTTTCAGAAGTAATTTCTTTCCCATCTAAATCTAAAAGAATATTGTATGAATTAGACTTTGAAATTTGCTTTAATATCTCTGAACTTTCTTTTTCAATAGAAATATTAATACTATCCTCTTTGTTATATTCTTTTAATTCAATGATATTAAGAGTGACAAAACTTGTCATTCTTTTAGAAAATTCAGCAATACCATCATTAATATATTTATCTTTTATTTTTCCAATACAAATAATATTTATATTCAAAATTTCACCTTTATTTTCTTTTAAAAAGTTTTTCTAAATCTAGTAAAGACATCTTTACTATAATTGGTCTACCATGAGGACAAGTATATTCCCCAACCTCATGAAGTTTTGCTACCATAGAATACATTTCTTCAATGGTCAATTTATGATTAGCTTTTATTGCTCCTTTACAAGACATTGAAACTATTATATTTTCCCTTATATCTACATCTTTATTTTTTGAGATATTATCCAGTATTTCTCTAAAAATATTTTCATAGCTATCTCTTAAATTCATAGTTGGTATGCTTCTTAGTAGTATTTCATTCTTATCAAAATCATCTATATCAAAACCAAAACTTGAGAATATTTCAATATTTTCTAAGGCTAACTGCTTTTCTCTTGGATCTAACTCGAATCTTATTGGTACTAGTAAATTTTGCTTAGACATAGAATGATTGTAGTATTCCTGTTTTAATTTTTCGTATAATATTCTTTCATGTATTATATGTTGGTCATAAATTTCAAGTAGTCCATTTCTTTCAACTAAAATAAAAGTATCAAATACCTGTCCTATAACTTTAAAATCAATATTTTTTAAACTTGAAAAATCATCAAATATTTTTCCTCTATTAGTATCTTCTTGATTAAAAATATACTTGCTATTTTTAGAACTATCTACAATATCATTATTAATATCAACTTTATTATTATCTATTGAAATTATATTTTTTACAGAACTATCAAAATTTTCAATATTTTTACTATCTTCTTTAATTTCATTTAAATTAAAATTATTTTCTGTATCTGTTCTGACACTATCAAAAGTTTTTATTTTATTGTTTACATTAGTAAAACTTTCTTTTTCAACTTCTATATTCTTATAGTCTTTCTTTGCATACTCTTCTTTTTCAACTACTGATAATTGTGAGAAATCTTGAATACCATCTTTAAAATCATTTATATCTAAAAAATTATTTTTAGTATTTTCAACTTTTGTATCAATTTCTTCAAATTCATTTTCTATTTCTATATATGGAGAAATAAACTCTTCATCATCTGTAAAAAAGTTTTCAATTTCTCCTCTTACTAAATCAAATATAGCATTCTGATTAGCAAATTTTACAATCTTTTTTGAAGGATGAACATTGACATCAATTTCAGATGGTTCTACCTCTAAAAATATCAAGGCTGTTGGGTACTTGCCTTTCATAAGTTTTGTATGATAAGCAGCTATCACAGCTTCTTCAACTATTTTTGATTTAACAGAACGGCCATTGATAAAAACAAATATAGAATCTCTATTAGCTTTAAATAAATTGGCATTTCCTAAATAACCAAGTGAGAATTTAGAGAAATTCTTTAAATAGTTTTTTCCAAATATCTCAAGTATAGTATTTTCTATCCCATTTCCACTTGTTTTTATACTTTCTTTTCCTTCAATATTTAAAATAAATTTAACATTAGGATTAGCCAGTGCCTCTCTTAAAAATATATCCTTTATATTTAAATATTCAGTATTCTCTTTTCTTAAAAATTTTTTTCTTGCAGGTGTATTATAGAATAAATCTTTTATTTCTATTTGTGTTCCAACATTTTTTTGAATGTCTTTTAGATTAGTAACTTTTCCACCTAGAACATTCATTTGAGTTCCATTTTGCGTATCTTCTGTTCTTGAAGATAAAATCATCTTTGAAACAGAAGCTATTGAAGATAATGCTTCTCCTCTAAAACCATAAGTTCTAATATTAAATAAATCATCTTTTGTAAAAATTTTACTTGTTGCATGTCTTTCAATAGAAAGAAGTAAATCCTCTTTTGACATTCCACAACCACTATCACTTATGGAAATATCAAGACCTCCATTCCAAACTTCCAGTTTAATTTCTTTACTTCCCGCATCTAATGAATTTTCTATTAATTCCTTAATCATACTAGTAGGATTTTCTACAACTTCTCCAGCTGCTATTGCATTAGAAACACTTTCATCCAAAATTCTAATACGACTCATTTTTACCTCCAGTATACAAATATATTATTTTACAGTATAACATTGTAAATAAAGATTTACAACTATATTTTTAAGAAAAAAAGCTATTGTAAAATTAATTACAATAGCCCTTAAACTTTTTATTTATGATTTTTTTATTTAAATATTAATCTTCAATAACTCCATAGTCTCCATCTTTTCTCTTATAAACTACTGCCATTTTTCCTGTTTCAGAGTTTGTAAAAGCAAAGAAAACTCTATTTAGATATTCAAGTTGTAAAATAGCTTCTGAAATTTCCATAGGTTTTAAAGGTAAGTAAACCCTAACTAATTTCTTTTCATCAGAAAGTTTTTCTTCTGCTTCAACTATATAATCAAAACTATAAGATTTCTTTCTAGTATCATCTTGAACTTTTGCTCTACTTCTTTTTTCTTTATGTTTTTTTAATTGATTTTCCATAATATCTACAGCTTTATCTATTGAAGCATATAAATCTGTTTCAGTTGCAGTTGCTTTTAATGTACTTCCACTTAGATAAGCTAAAATTTCTGTAACATGTGCATTACCAGTTTTTAATTTAGAAGCAGCTAATGTGGCATCTATCTTTATGATAGAGTCATTAAATTTTTCTACCTTTGAAATTTTTTCTTCTGCATATTTTCTAATAGCATCAGTTAAAGTAATTTTTCTTCCATGAATTGATAATTTCATACTACCACTTCCTTTAATCATTTTGGTACTTTTATTATACAATATTTTTTAAAAAAATGCTACATTTTACTTTAATTAGACAACCATTTTGCAATATCCTTTGCATGATAAGTAATTATTATATCAGCACCAGCTCTTTTTATTGCATACATATTTTCCATAACAATTTTTTGTTCATCTATCCAATTATTTTTTGCTGCTGCCTTAACCATAGAATATTCTCCACTTACATTATAGGCAACAATTGGTAAATCAGTAACTTCTGACACTGATTTGATAACATCTAGATAAGCCATTGCAGGTTTTACCATTATAAAATCTGCTCCTTCTTCTGTATCAGCCTCAACTTCTCTATAAAAATTGTTATAACTTCTAAAATCCATTTGATATGTTTTTCTATCTCCAAAACTTGGTGCTGAATCAGCAGCATCTCTAAAAGGTCCATAATAAGCAGATGAGTATTTCACACTATATGCCATTATTGGAATATCTTTAAAATTATTCTTATCTAAAACTTCTCTAATTTTTGCTATTCTTCCATCCATCATATCAGATGGTGCTATTATATCTGCTCCTGCTTTTGCATGAGATAAAGCAATTTTTGCTATATATTCAAGTGTTTCATCATTGTCTACATCATGATTATGTAAAATACCACAATGTCCATGAGAAGTATATTCACACATACATACATCAGTAACTATCAAAAATTTATCTTGATAATTCTTTCTAATGTGTTTTACAGCCTTTTGAACAATTCCATTTTCATCATAGGCCTGACTTCCTATTTCATCTTTATGATTTGGTATTCCAAAAAGTAAAATATTAGTAATTCCTAACTTTAACAACACATCTAATTCTTCATTTAACTTATCCAAAGAATACCTATATTGTTCAGGCATAGATTCTATCTCTGACTTTATATTTTCTCCATCACATATAAATAATGGATATATCAATGAACTTTTTTCTATACTTATATTTTTTACTAATTCTCTTGTTAAAAAATTTCTTCTTAATCTTCTTGTTCTTGTAAACATTTTTCCCTCTTTTATTTTATTCTTTTTACAACTTTATTATTTTTATATATAACTTCTTCTACTGTATTTCCATTTTCATCAAATAATCTTGCTACTCCATCTAGTTTTCCTTCATTAGCAGTAGCCATACCAGAAACTTTTCCGTTTGGATTAAATAATTTTATTTCTCCATCAGGAAGTAAATTTTTAATTTTTGATTGAGATATAAGAACATCATCAACAAATATTTTCATAGCCCCACCCAAGAAAGTATTATCAAACTTATATACTATCTTTATTTTCTGTCCATCTTCTTCTCCTGTGATAGTCATTGTTCTATCTCTATATTGTTGGATAGAAACCATCTTATCTCTAGCTGCATATATACTTGCAATAGAGGAATTTAAAACATCATATGACTTTAATAGTAATTTAATGTTATTCTCTAGTTTAGTTAATTCCGTTTTTTCAACTTCTTGAACTTTTTCTATCTTTCCATTTTTAGATTTCTGTTTTTTAGGTTCTTTTACCATATAACTAGCTTCTAAATATGTTTTTACTAAACCATTTTCTTCAACTTCTCTGATTTTAGTTTGGTAAGTTGGAAAAGAATTTACTACTTCTTTTGAAACAACTTCATCAAAAAGTACTTCTTCATTTTCTGTTAAAATAGTTATTTTATTTTCATCTCTATTTACTTTTATAAGATAACTAACTTCTTTTTTTCTTTCCATTTCATTTTTTAAATAATTAGCAAATTTTTCTGTCTTTTCAGGTGCTAATGAAGTCAATTTCTTTAAAAAGTTTTTTGAACTAAAAGAATTTGAAACACTTTGATTATTTATTTCATCTGAATAAATTGCTATACAAGATAATAAAAACATCAATAATACTATTAATCTTTTTTTCATATTTCCCCCTTAATTTTATTTTAAAAATTTTATTTTATTTATCTCTATTCCATCTTTATAAAAAGTTTCTTTTTTTAAACTTCCATCTTCATTATACTCTTTATAGTTTCCATTTAAAATATTATTTTTATAAACTCCAATAAATTTCAATTTCCCACTTGGATAAAAAGCTCTTATTTCTTGTCCATTTTCAATCTTTTTTACTTTCATTTTTATAAAAGTTTTGGTTAAATTTTCATAAAAATCTATATCCATATTTTCATCTTGGATAGAACCTTTATATTTAGCTATTGTTTTACTTAAAATTTTTCCATCACCATATGTAAGCATAGTTATACTTTTTCTATCAAAGTCATATTCTGTCTTAGAATTAACACTTCCATCATCATAATATGAATAAGAAACAAAAGATTTTATATTTTCTAAAAACTTATCACTAAATTTATTATTCAAAATATCTGATTGATTACTAGCTTCATTATCTTCAATTTCTTGAACTAATTTTTCTATTTCATTAAATAAAAGCTTTCTTCTTAATTTAATTTCTGTTTTTACTGCTAAATCTCCATCTGGAGTATATATTTCTGCCAATATATCTGATTTATTTTTTTGTGTATATTTGATTGTAATTTTTATACGATTATCATTTGAAATATTAAATTCTTCTTTTGGAATAATATTTTCAATATATTTTTTAGGAATGGTATCTTTAATGCTAGCCCTATAAACAACTATAATTTCTTTATTCTTATCAAATACTTTTTGTAGTTCCTCATCAGTAGAATTGTTTGTAGAAGAATAAGAAAAAATACTATTTACTAAAAAAATTAAAAAAATAAATAAAAAACTTTTTCTCATAACTAACTCCTCTTTTTTAAATCCAATGTAAAAAAATTTAGTATCATTTTACTTTAAAATATTTTAAAAGAATTTTTCATATCTATTAGTAGGACTCCATAAAATATATTCATCAACACCTAAATCTTTCATTGCCTTAACTTGATCTTTAATTTCATTTGGTCCATAATTTATATGTCCTTTTACCCAAGTTGCAGTGAATGCTTGTATCCAAGGTCTTATAATAGCAGGGCTATCTATATTATTATTTCTATTTATAGAATCTTTTGTTGATGCATAAATTGTTTTATATGGATTAGCATCAGGAACAGCAAGTCCATAAACACCTTTTCCATAGTGGCTAGGATACATCATTGGAGACACATAATCTACTTCTGAACTGACTGCTTCCCAAAATTGTCCTAATGCCATATCATCTAATGAACTTCCAACTTGTCCATAAATATCAGCACTTATATATACATTATATGAATCTAGCTCTTTTTTTGCATAGTTTAAATATTTTTGAATAGCTTCTGACTTTGTCATATTATCTGTATTTCTGTAATTTAAGACTTTATCAAGTTTTCCACCATTAGAAGCTGGAAATCTTACATAATCAAATTGTATTTCATTAAATCCTGCTTTTGCAGCTTCCTTTGCAACTGTTACATTGTACTCCCATAAATTTTTATCATAAGCAGATACCCAAACAAGTCCATCACTATTTGTAAATGCTTTTCCACCATCTTTATACACAATTATTTTATCAGGATTTTCCTTAGCATAGATGGTATCTTTAAAAGATACTATTCTTGCAATAACATAAATACCATTATCTTTTAATTTTTTTATTACAGGTTCAATATCTTTTATTATTGGGCTTTTATTAGCTGATTTTGTATATTTATTTATCTCATCTGACATAGGAAAAGTCAATTCTCCATAATCTCCCTTTACATCAATGACAAATGCATTAATATTATTCTTTTTTGCAAGTTCTATAAGTTCATCTAACCTATCTTTAAGCGCAACAGAATGTGCTGAAACATATAGTCCTCTTACTTTAACTCTTTTATTATCTTTATATTCTTTTTTTACTTTTTCTGAAAAATCTAAATTTTTAAATCTTTGATCAACTGCTTCATTTAAAGTTGGTGCTAAATAACCATCTTCTATCCAAGCAACTTTTGTTCTATTTACATCTTTATATGTTATTTTTTTCATAATAATTGTTATATCAATTTCTTTTCCTTGTTTATTTTTAATCTTTTTTGTAATTTTCTTTGTGTCATAAACATTCACACGAGTTCCTTTTATTAAAGTTCCAATATTTTCTTTCTTATTCTCATCTGAATAAATATTAATTTTTTCTGTAACATAACTGTAATCTGTCTTTAATTTTTTTTCTTTTGAATAAGTTTCTTTTGAATAAAAAATTCCTAGAAACATAATTGTAATTACTGATAATAACTTTTTTGTAAATTTCATTTCTTAAAATCTCCTATAATTTTTTATCTGTGCTTAATATTATATCATTTTTTTCAATTAAAAAGACACTAAAAACTTTTTTATTTTTAGTGTCTTTCTTATTATTAACTTTATAATATTAATAATTAACTGCTCTTCTTTTGAATTTAGCTTTTTCTGCTCCACAAACAGGACATTTACCTGGTGCATCATTACCATAATGTAGATGTCCACAATCCATACATTCCCAAGCTACTTTTTCTTCTGAATGGAAAACAGCTCCATTTTTAATATTTTCTAATAATTTTCTATATCTTTCTTCATGTTCTTTTTCAATTTGACCAACCATTTCAAATTGTTTAGCAAGTTTTAAAAATCCTTCTTCTCTTGCTTCTTCTGCAAATTTAGCATACATATCTGTCCATTCATAGTTTTCTCCTGCTGCTGCATCTGCAAGGTTAACTATTGTTTCAGGGATAGTATCTCCATGTAAAGCTTTGAACCAAAGTTTAGCATGTTCTTTTTCGTTGTTAGCTGTGATGTCAAATAATTCAGCTATTTGTTCATATCCTTCTTCTTTAGCAACTTTTGCATAGAAATTATATTTATTTCTTGCTTGTGATTCTCCAGCAAAAGCTGTCATTAAATTCTTTTCTGTTTTACTTCCTTTTAAATCCATGTCGTATCTTTCTCCTTTTCTTCAAAATAAAATATATTTCTAAAAATATCAATTATAGTTTAAAATATTGTATCACTTCTTAAATTATCTGTCAAATTTAATTAATTTGAATAATAAGAATCATATTGCAAAATAAAAAGAAAAAATAATTCGTCACTGAGTAGATTTCTTAACGATAAAAAAATCAA
>ERZ773010.1744-NODE-1744-length-13273-cov-15.281207_pt1 | contig 13273 bp, 10 predicted proteins | sample MGYA00580842_ERZ773010 | MGnify/ENA primary metagenome ERZ773010 (study PRJEB29015, sample SAMEA2737982) | human oral metagenome | biome: human oral; feature: human-associated habitat; material: dental | place: China | collected 2107 ...
AGCCATCCTCCTTCTTGAGGACGCCGACGGTGACGACGGCCTGTCCGTCGCGACCCGGATAGGTCTTCGTCATCGAATTCGACTGGTGGATGAAACCGTAGCTGACCGGTGATGGGGAGAAGCCCTGTATCGCCGGATAGCTGAGGCCCCCTGGTGACATGATGCGCCCCTCGGTCAGCTCCCCTTGGGCATCGTTGGCAGTTGCCGGACAATTGCTCTCCCCGCGCAACACATCGCCCACCTTGATTCCCACGCTGGAACTTCCCGAGGCGTCGGGGGCCGTCGGGGCGCCGGCGGAGGCCCCCGACGCCGTGTTCTGTGATGCGGGAGAGCTGGGCTGGCTCGTGGACTGTGGCCTGTTCACCAGCAGCAACAAACCGCCCCCGATGAGCAGGGTGATGACCATGCCCACTGCCATCCACAACACGATGTGCCGGGAGTTTCTGGGCGACGAGGACACGGCGGCCGACTGAAGCTGGCCCTGCGGGTAACCGGACGTCTGCGGTTGCGTCGGGTAACCCGACTGGGGCTCGGGCGGCGTGGCTGCTGAAGTTGCTGGCACGGTTGGCGGGTTCTGCACGTGCACGGTCCAGCGGACGCCGTCCCAGTAGCGTTTGCGGTGCGGATTCTGCGGATCTGGATACCAACCGGGGGGAGCAGCCATGGGGTCCATGGTAGAGGGCGCGTTGGATGCTGCCGGGCAAACCCGTGAAAGATGTTTCGCCGCCTGACTCTTTCAGGAACGGCTCAGGGAATCCAGGCTCCTCCCGACCAGCTCTTTTCGAGAAGAATCGCCGATGGGTGCCTGGGTGTGGAACAGCGTGACGGTGTCGGCGGCTCCTTGGTCCAGGATGACCACCACCACCTCGTCGCCGAGCACTTCGTAGTAGCCGGGTTCATTCCAGAAGTTGGCCCGGATCAGCCATCCCTCCACGCCGTCCGCGGTGCGGAAGGACTTGTCCTCCAGGACCTCGACCCGATCCAGGTGGCGGTAATAGTAGGAGGTCGACAGGCAGCTGGTGAGTTGCTTGGCAGCGGTTCTGGTGTCCGCGCTGTAGTCCTTCTTCGACAACTGCCCGATTGCGGTCACAGCCACCCAGGAACCTGTCACCGGGTCGTCCTGTCCGGAACGCTCCGAGGTGAAGTCAATGAACTGTCCTCCGTTCTCCCGCCAGCCGGGAACCCCCTGGTACTTCACACCTCCGGAGGAGAACCAGCCGTTCTGGGATGTGTTCGGGCTGGTCCCCCGAACTATGGGGCATGCGGTGGGGCGTCCCTGACCGTCGGTCGGCTGGGGAGATGTTGGAGTCTCTGACGGCGCGGTCTCGTCCCATTGGCGACCGGATGGGCGGGCCGAGTTCGTGTCCGTGGGGGCGCTCCAGGGGTTGTTCTTCCAGGGTTGCCAGAGGACGACGGAAACCACGATCAGGACCACGAGAATCCCTGCTCCGAGAGCCCACGCGCTGCTGCGGAGCAGGGTGCGTTCATCGGTTTTCGCCGCGGCGGTGTCCTCCCAGCTTTCCCCGTTCCAGTAACGGGGGGTCTCGGAACCGTCGGGATCGGGGTACCATCCGGGCGTCGCCATGAAACCCATTATGGGGCTCCGGTTGAGTACGTTCATTCGGGGTTTCCGGCAGGGCGTGGCGCCTGAGGAGGGGAAGGCTGCGGCACACTAGTGCCATGGACAGGCAGACAGAGTTCGTGCTGCGCTCGATGGAGGAACGAGGCATTCGTTTTGTACGCCTCTGGTTCACCGATGTGCTGGGATCGCTGAAGTCGGTGGCCATCGCACCCGCTGAGGTTGAAGGAGCAATAGCAGAGGGAGTTGGGTTTGATGGTTCGGCCATTGAGGGGTTCGCCCGAGTCTACGAATCAGACATGGTCGTTCGCCCGGACCCGTCAACTTTCCAGGTGTTGCCGTGGCGGCAGACGGATCGTGGCACAGCCCGGATGTTGTGCGACATCCAGCTGCCGGATGGATCCCCGAGCTTCGCCGATCCTCGGCACGTGTTGAAACGTGCCTTGAAGAAGGCTGCTGACCTGGGGTTCACCTTCTACATCCATCCGGAGATCGAGTTCTTCCTGCTCGGCCAACTGAACCCGCCGGTTCCCCTCGACGACGGTGGCTACTTCGATCACACCACCCTCGGCGACGGAACCGACTTCAGACGCGACGCCATCACAATGTTGGAGCAGATGGGCATCTCCGTAGAGTTCAGCCATCATGAGGGGTCGCCGGGGCAGCACGAGATTGATCTTCGCTACGCGGATGCCCTGACCATGGCAGACAACATCATGACTTTCCGAGTGGTGATCCGGGAGGTGGCCGTCTCCCAAGGCATCCACGCGACATTCATGCCGAAACCGTTCTCGGAGCATGCGGGGTCCGGTATGCACACCCATATGTCGTTGTTTGAGGGGGACACCAACATCTTCCACGACGGTGCCGATGAGTATCGATTGTCGAAGACCGCCAGGCAGTTCGTCGCAGGGCTTCTGAAACACGCCCCGGAGATCACTGCGGTGACGAATCAATGGGTCAACTCCTACAAACGCCTGATGGGTGGCTCCGAGGCCCCCACCTGCGTTTGCTGGGGGCGAGCAAACCGATCTGCATTGATCCGCGTTCCCCAGTTCTCGCCTGGCAAGGCCAGTTCGGCACGCATCGAGTACCGGGCCCCGGATCCGGCCTGTAACCCTTACCTTGCCTTCGCTCTCATGCTGAACGCTGGTATTGCAGGTATCGAGAACGAGTACCCGTTGCCGGAGGAAACTGAGGATGCCGTGTGGTGTTTGACCGAGAAGGAACGTCGGTCATTGGGCGTAAGTTCCCTGCCACGCAGCCTCGACGAGGCATTGCGGTTGATGGAGGGTTCAGAGTTGGTGGCGGAGACGCTGGGTGAGCACGTTTTTGATTACTTCATGCGAAACAAACGCGCAGAATTTGAGTCCTACCGGAGGCAGGTCACCCCGTGGGAGGTGGAGAGGCACATCAAGGTGCTGTGATCGGGAATATTGCGGCCACTCGCTCTGCTTGGGAGCCGGAGACTTTCACCTCGGCCTCTGCCCAGCAGAGTCGCCCCGTGGCCAGGCCCAGGAGGGCTGAAGGTTCCATCTCTACCACGTTCGGAGGCGTTCCCCGGGTGTGTTTCGGGCCATCCCCGAAACCAACTTGAACCGCGGCCCAGGGAGGAACCCGAACCTCGATCGAGGCACCTGGATGAAGTTCGCCCAGCCTCGCGCAGAAAGCGCGACAGCAGGCCGCCATCAAAATGCGTCCCAAGGCCAGGCCATGTCTGCCCGCAGAGTCTGCCGCCTTCAACAACACCCCTGTCAGATCCGGGTTGCGTTGATTCAACTCGCCGTCAAGGGCGAGGCCCAGGGCGGTGGCTTCGGTGTGGTCTACAGCGGCTAGGCACTCGCGGAGATCCCGCAACTCTGCGATGGTCTTCTCGTCGGCGCTGAACATGCGGCAATCCTAGACAGAGCCTGCGTGGTGAGGGCAGTTAGGGTGGAAATGTGAACAGGGTCAGTACCACGGTGGGGGAGTTCGCGAGACGTGGCTTCGAACATCCCGGAAATGCTGCAAAGACGTGGCAGGACTGGCGTGCACGGCTGGATTCCGAACCTCCGGTACCTCTTCACGTGTTCACCCGGGCTGCTGACAGGGACCAGGCTCTGGAATGCATGGTCGGTATCGGTGAACGAGCCCCCGCAGTGCTCGCACGAATCGCGGTCACCCCGGAATGGTTGGACCGAGTGCTGCTCGTGCTCGGAGGATCCTCCGTGCTCGCGCGTTTTCTGGTGAAGAATCCTGGGGAGCTCGAAGCGCTCGCAACTGCTCCCGGGGCGCGGAGAGAAGGCTGGAGAGAATACATCCGGTCGCGGGCCATGGATGAATCCGGTCACATCGACGCGGATCTGCTTCGCCGGGCGAATCATGCCGCTTTGGTGCAGGTCGCGGCCAGGGACCTAGCCAGCGAGGATCCTCTGTCCATAGTGGATGACATCGCGGTCGAACTAAGTCACGTTGCGGACGCAGTTCTTGAATGTGCTCTTGAATGCGCGCGGGCTGAAGTCTCTGGTTCCTCCTCGGTGCGGATAGCTGTGGTCGCGATGGGAAAGGCAGGGGCAGAGGAACTCAACTACATCTCGGATGTCGATGTGATCTACATCGCGGAACCCGTCGAAGGTGGTGAACACGATGAGGCGATGAGGGTGGGAGCAAAAGTGTGCGCCGCAATGGCTCGGATCTGTTCGGCACATACATCGGAGGGCACCATCTGGCCGATAGATGCTGCCCTGCGGCCCGAAGGAAACGCCGGCCCCTTGGTGCGCAGCATCGCTTCCTGCGCTATCTACTACGGCAAGTGGGCGAAGAACTGGGAGTTCCAGGCCCTTCTGAAGGCGCGGCCTGCAGCCGGGGACCTAGATTTAGGACAGGCATTCTGCGACATGGTGTCTCCGCTTGTGTGGGAAGCGGCACAGCGCCCGGGATTCCTGCCGGATGTGCGGGCCATGAGGAACCGGGTTATCTCCCTGATCCCTGCCAAGGAAGCCGATAGGGAAATCAAACTCGGTATCGGGGGGTTGAGGGACACCGAGTTCACCGTGCAACTTCTACAGCTCGTTCACGGACGGGGTGATGAGCGGGTACGTGCACGTGGAACCTTCGATGCGCTGCGTGCCCTGGTTGCTTTCGGCTATATCGGGCGCGATGACGGTGCCGAAATGGCCCGGGCCTACCGGTTCCAGCGAGTTCTTGAGCATCGGGTTCAGCTCCGCAGAATGCGTCGTACCCACCTGGTGCCGGAAGACGAACCGGGGTGGACTTATCTTGCCCGTGCCATCGGGAAAACCCCCGATGAGGTCAAGGACTTGTGGCGTGGCAGCACCCGCGCAGTTGAGAAGCTTCAGCAACGCATCTTTTTCTCCCCCCTGCTCGACGCCGTGTCTGCCATTCCCACGGCAGAACTACGACTTTCCACGGATGCAGCCCAGGAGCGCCTGCGAATACTTGGTTTTGAGGACGCCCGTTCGGCCCTGGGGCACATCCAGACACTGACAAACGGTTCCACGAGAGCGGTTGAGATCCAGCGGCAACTCATGCCAGCCATGCTGGGCTGGTTCGCCGAGGGTCCGAACCCCGATTACGGGCTGCTCGCCTTCAGGCAACTTTCCGAGGCGTTGGGCACCAGCTCTTGGTACCTGCGGGCGCTTCGCGACGAGGGATGGATGGCTCAGCGGCTGGCTCACATCGCATCCTCCAGTCGTTACGTGGTCAATCTGCTGATGCGGGCACCCGAGATGGTGCAGATGCTCGCCCACAGCGAGAATTTGGAGCTTCGGCCACGGGATCTGCTCTCCAGATCCATGAGCCGGGATATCGAGCGAGCCTCGGACAAGGCAGCAGCGGTGGCATCGGTCCGGGCGCTGCGTCGATCCGAGCTGTGCCGCATAGCCTTGGCCGACGTGCTGGGTGCGGCTGATGTCACCACAGTGGGTTTGGCGCTCAGCGATCTCGCAGGTGCCACGCTGGATGCAGCGTTGGAACTTGCTCGACGAGAAGTTGAGGCGCCTCCCGTCGGGGTGATCGGCATGGGGCGTTGGGGGGGATGCGAACTTGGCTACGCATCTGATGTTGATGCGATGTTCGTCATCCCCGATGGTTCCGGGGCCGAAGAACAGGTGGCAGCGGCCCGGCTCGTTCGGCTGGCCTGCGATCTCGTCGGAAAACCCGGACCGGACCCGGCGATGGTGGTTGACGCCGATCTGCGTCCCGAGGGAAAGGGCGGGCCACTTGTGCGAACCGTGTCCTCCTACCTCAGTTACTACGCAAGGTGGTCCTCCGCCTGGGAGGCGCAGGCGCTGCTGCGAGCCCGCCCCGCGGCAGGGGAGCAGGAACTGGCCTCTGCGGTGCTTGAGGGGGTGGAGGGATTGCGGTACCCGGATGGAGGTCTTACCGCCGCCCAGGTTGCAGAGATTCGCCGGTTGAAATCGCGGATGGAAAACGAACGTATTCCCCGCGGCACGGACAAGGAACGTCACCTCAAACTTGGTTCTGGTGGCTTGTCGGATGTGGAGTGGACTATCCAGTTACTCCAGCTGCAGCATGCTGGTGCTCGGTCCGCCTTGCGCACACCTTCCACGCTCCAGGCCATTGACGCGGCGGAAGGGCTCGAGCTGCTGACCGCTGAACAGGCCGCCGACCTGCGGGAAGGATGGGTGCACGTCAGTCGGGTGCGCAACGCCATCATGCTGGTGCGCGGTCGGCCCGGCGATGCCCTACCCGTCGACTACCGGGAGCAGTCAGCTGTTGCCGAACTTGCAGGATACGATCCGGGCCAGCGTTCCAGGCTTGTCGATGACACGATCCGGGTCATGCGCCGCGCGTCGCGGGTGGTCAACCAGGTTTTCTGGGATGAGCTACCGAAGGAGTAACCGTGCAGCTCCCAAAAGGATGGGATAGGGTGTTCCCGACGCATCCGGGGTCGGTGAGAGTCCGAACCGGCGGTGACAGTCCGCGACCCTCGCGGCCCTCATTTCTCGAACAGGGCCAACAGGTTGATCCGGTGGAATTCCGGGACCGACAGTGAAAGTCTGGATGGGAGGAGCGCGTCGACGGTCCGCACCGGTGGGGTGCGGATGCTGTGCGTGCACCCCGGACCGAGGAAGGACCGGGGTTTTTGACCGAGCAGCAAGCACGACGGGGCCGGCTCGTCGCCCGGGCCGGGCTGTGGTCCGCCTATCCCGCCCGCACCCGACCGGTTTCACTCGTAGCGCGTCTCCTTCCTCCCCTCGTGGCCGTGCTGGTGGCGCTGCTCACCTGGTGGCTGCTCACCCAGGTCACCCCTGCAGTGTTGCTCCCGGACCCGGTGGCTGTGGTCTCTCGCGCCGCCCGCTGGGTGGGTTCCGGAATCGCTTGGCGCTACGTCGAACCAACTCTGGTGGCAGCGCTTCTCGGATCCATCCTTTCCATCGCCATCGCCCTTCCACTGGGATATGCGATCGCCCACTCACGGCTGCTCGCGGCTGTCGCCGAGCCTTTCATAGCCTTTTCCCAGACGGTTCCACTCGTGGCCGTCGCACCTTTGCTGGTGCTGTGGATCGGGTACGGCACCATTCCAGTCGCCGTCCTTTGCTCGGTGATCGCGTTCTTCCCCATGGTCACCACCACCATCGTGGGATTGCGTGGCTTGGACATGCGAGTGATCGAGACTGCTTGGCTCGATGGGGCTGGAACCTGGCGGCGTCTCATTCATGTCGAGGCTCCAATGGCCGCTCCCGCGGTCCTGGCAGGGGTGCGTGGAGGAGTGGTGTTGTCCATGACCGGGGCGATCGTCGGTGAATTCGTCATGGGTGGGCAGGGACTCGGAGTCCTGCTTACCCAGTCTCAGCAAGCAGTGGACACGGTCGGGGTTTTCACCGTACTGGTCCTACTGGCGATTATCGCGAGCGTTCTCGTGTCCGTTATGGGGCTGGCCGAGCGCATCGCCAACCGAAACCTACAAGGAGAACACGCATGAAACCGAACCGCCGTTCATTTCTCTTCGGTGCTGCCGCTCTGGGCGGAGCGGCCCTTGCCTCCTGCGGTGGGCCGGCAGCACAACAGGCCACCAGGAACGAGGCAGCCATCACGGTGGGACTCACCTACATTCCAAATGTCCAGTTCAGTCCTTTCTACGTCGCTGAATCCGAGGGGCTCTTCAAAGACTCCGGGATCAATCTGACGCTCAGGCACCACGGAACCCAGGAAGGTCTGTTCACTGCCTTGGCTGCGGGGGAGGAGCAGGTGGTGTTCGCATCCAGTGACGAAGCCATGGTGTCGGCCGCCGGTGGCATGCCTGAACTACGAACCTTTGCCACCTGCTACCGGCAATACCCGGGGGTGATCCTCGGTGCCGGTGATATCACGGATCTTTCTAGTCTTGCTGGGAAAACCTTGGGAGTGCAGGGGCGTTACGGAGCAGGCTGGTACACAACCCTCGCTGCGCTGGACAGTGCAGGTCTCAGCGAGGAACAAGTGAGCATCACCGAAATCGGATGGACGCAGGTAGCAGCACTGACTACCGGTAAGACGGATGCTGTCGTGGGTTTCAGTAACAATGAGGCCGTCCAATTGGCAGCCGCAGGTTTCCCATTCAATCAGCTTGACGTGGTCGACAAGGAGAAACCGAACCTGGTCGGTCCCGGGCTGACAACTCGGGAGGGCGCTCTTCCCGTTGAGCAGCTCAAAGTGATCGCACAGGCCGTTCTCGAGGCGGAGAACCGGATCCTGAGCAACCCTGAACTGGCTCTCAAAGCCACCGAGGTGCAGGTTCCCGCTCTCGCGGAGGAAGCCCAGCGGAAACAAGCAGAAGCGGTCCTCGAGGCCACCAGTGAATTCTGGTTGGGCTCGGACGGAAAGGCATCGGTGAAGGTCGAGCAGGATGACTTCACTCGGATGGGTGAATTCCTTACCCGAGTTGGGATCATTGAGGCCGCCCCCGAGAACACGGTCCTGGAAGTGGGCTGAAGAGTTCCCAGGTGAAGCAACGACGAAAGCAGCCGGACCAGCGCCGCACATGAATCGCCATGAAACCAGGTTTTACGGTGATTCATGTGCGAGGGCCGTGGGTTTCGCATACTGGGTCACTCATTGCCCTGATCGTCTTCGCTCAGTCGGTGAGTACGGTTTCCAGGTCTGGTTCATGAGTGCTCGTGACTGCCACGGTCGTGACGTCCGTGGGTCCCGGCACGGCGCTGCCGGGTAGAGCAACCGCGGCAGCCCCCCAGGCGACTCCCCGGCTCAGCGCGGTTGCTGGGTCGTTCCCTGATGTGAGGGCGCTGAGGACTCCCGCCAGCAGGCAGTCACCGGCACCCACCGTGGAACGTGGCTCGGTGACGGTTGCCTTGGCGTGGTGGATGACATTGGGGTCCACCCACAGGGCACCGTCGGAGCCCAGGCTCACCACGACCACTCCGACTCCGTTCGCTAACAGTTCGCGGGCGGCGTCGACTACAGCTCGCAGGGTGGGGAGTTCTCGACCGGTTAACTTAGCGAGTTCCTCTCGGTTGGGTTTGATCAGCCAGGGTTTGGCCGTTACTGCGGCGGCCAGCGGGGCTCCGGATGTATCGACGGCAACCCTGCCGGGGTAGCCGACGATTATGTCCGCCAGGAACGAGTCAGGTGTACCAGGTGGCAGGCTTCCGCACAACACCACGGGGCCGGCTGCCCTGCCCACAGCGTTTGCGAGTCGGTTCACCTCGTTGGGGGACAACTCAGGACCCGGTTCGTTCACCTTGGTGGTGCCCCCTGTGGGATCGACGATGGCCATGTTGGTCCGTGTGGTCCCTGCGATGGGGATGGCGTCGAAAGGAATCCCGGCGTTCTGCAGCAGGGAGGCCAGTAGCTCACCGTCCGGGCCGCCCAAGGGGAGTATGGCACGGGCGGGATGGCTGTTGCGGATCAGGGCGCGGGCCACATTCACCCCTTTGCCGCCTGGGTCGGTTCGGCTACTGGCGGCTCGGTTTACTTCGCCCGGCAGCAGGTTCTCCACAAGCATGGTGCGGTCAATGCTCGGGTTCGGCGTCAGGGTAGTGATCATGTGCGGGCCACCTCCAAGCCTGCGCTGTCGAATGCCTCGGTGGTTTCATCGTCGAGGCAGGAGTCGGTGATGAGGAAAGAAACCTCCTTGAGGCCGGTGAAGCACTGGAAATGGTTCAGATTCGCTTTGCCAGCGTCCGCCAGCAGGATGGTGCCCTGTCCGGCTAGTTCCGTCAAGGCCTGGTGGGTGATGGGTTGTTTCTCACCCGCCGTCCTGACCTCGAGGTGCTGCAGATGCTTGGCTTGCGGTCGGCGGTGACGCCGCGTCGACGAATCTGAATGCACACATCAGGTTCTGATGCCCGTTCTTGAGGATCGTCACGTCGGTTTCACAGGGTGAGTAGTTCTTTGCCCAGAACAGCTTCCGTACAAGGAGCGGTCAGGGCCGGTTCTTGAGCAATCGGGATGGCCACCACACCGTGGGGCCGATGTCCTGGACCAGGGCGGGAACCAACAGGGTACGTACGACGAAGGTGTCCAGCAGCACCCCGAAGGAGACGATAAAGGCGATTTGCAGCAGGAACAGGATCGGGAGGACGGCCAGTGCGGCGAAAGTTGCCGCTAGCACCAGGCCGGCTGAGGTAATGACCCCGCCCGTGACCGCCAGTCCACGCAACATGCCCTCGCGTGTTCCATTCGCCAGTGCCTCCTCGCGCACCCGTGTCATGAGGAAAATGTTGTAGTCGATTCCCAGGGCCACCAGGAAGACGAACCCGTACAGCGGAACCGAGGGATCTGCTCCCGGGAGGTTCAGTATGTGATTGAACACGACGGCAGCCACCCCCATTGCAGTCCCGAAGCTGAGGGCCGTGGTCGCCACCAGCAGTACAGGTGTCAGCAGGCTGCGCAGCAGCAGGACGAGGATGACCAGGATTACCGTGAGAACCAGGGGAATGATGAGGGCCCTGTCGTGCTCCGTTGTGGTCCGGGTGTCCAGATCGGTGGCGGTGGCACCTCCAATGCGTGCGGCTCCGGACAGCTCTGTTCGCAACTCGCGGACGATGTCGATGGCTTCGTCGCTGTCGGCAGTGGCTGTCAGGGTGGCCAGCAGCATGACCTCGCCGTTGTCCACGGTGGGAGCCGGGGGCGGTGTTCCTGGCCGTCCTACAGATTGGATTCCCGCCCTCGTGACGGGCGCGGAACCCGAGGGCGAGGACTTCGAGACGACGCTGACAGAGGCCACCCCGTCGTTGTCCAGCAGCTGGTTTACTACTGATTGCAGAGTGTTCTCAGCGGTCAAGACATAGGCGGGCGAGCCGGCCCCACCCGGGAAGTGGCGCGCCAACTCTTCCTGGCCTGTTCGGGCGTCGGAGGATCCCAGTACGAAGCTGCTGACGGGAACTCCGTCGGCCTTGAGAGTGGGAACGAAGGCGGCGCCGATGCCCAACAAGATGACGCAGGCAATCCACACACCGCGGGGGTGCTTGGCAACGAACCGGCCGGTTCTTGCGTACACACCGGTGTGGGTCTGTTCCTCATCCGTGCGGTCAGGATCGAAACGTGGCATCCGGGGCCAGTACGAGGCTCGGCCCAGCAGGTGGGTGAGGCTTGGGAGCAGGGTCAGCGAGGCGAGCATCGCAAAAGCCACACCTATGGCGGCCACCGGTCCCAAGGAGCGGTTGGAACCCAGATCGCTGAACAACAGGCACAACAGACCAGCGATCACGGTTCCGCCGGAGGCGAGGATCGGTTCCAGGACACCGCGCAAAGCAGCCCGGGTGGCTTCCGTTCTCGATTCGTGGCGTCGTAGCTCCTCCAGGTACCGGGCCGTGTACAGCAAGGAGTAGTCCGTGGCCGCGCCTATCACCAGAATAAAGAGGATCCCCTGGGTTTGTCCTGTGATGGTCAGCACCCCCCATTTGGCCAGCCACCAGTTGGTCAGGAGCGCGACAGCGAGGGCGAAAACGCTCGTCAACAACACCATAAAGGGCAGGAGTACGGCTCGGTACACGATCACCAGGATCACCAGCACCAGGCTGAGGGTCACGAGCAGCAGCAGGCCGTCGATCCCGCTGAAGGCCCGAGAGAGATCACTGGTGAATCCAGCTGGGCCCGTCACGTGGAATTCCACTCCCGCGAGGTCATGCGCCGCGATCGCATCGCGGATGGACTTGACGGTCTTGGAGACGTTCGCCGTCGCGTCCACCCCGATGAACACCTGGGCTGCCATGGAATCCTCGGATGTGATCGGTGGCGAGACAGCGGCCACGCCCTCCATGGTTCCCAGGTCCTGTCCGAGGGTCATGATGGCCCGCGTCTGGACTTCCGTCAGAGGATTCTCCCCGGTGAACACTGCGATGGCAGGGATCTGAACGTTGCCCACGAAATCGCGATACCTCTGCCCGACGATGGTCGCCTCCGCGTTGGTTGGAAGGAAGCTCGCCTGGTCATTGCGTGCAACCTCGCTGACCTTTCCGAAGAACGGGCCACCGATCCCACCTGCCAACAGCCAGCACAGGATCAAAACGATTGGGGTGACGAAACGAGCTGTTCTGGCCTTCACCGGAGTGAGCCTACGTTTCCTGGAAGCTCAGAGGGCGTAGTAGAGCTCGAATTCGTGTGGATGTGGCCGAACGGCAATGGCCTGGATCTCGGCGCGCTTGAGCCCCACCCAGGTGTCGATCAGATCGGGTGTGAAGACATCGCCTGCCAACAGGAACTCGTGATCCGCCTCCAGGGCATCCAGTACTGCGCTCAGGCTGGCTGGCACGGTGGGGACCTCGGCATGCTCCTCGGGGGGCAACTCGTAGAGGTCCTTGTCGATGGGGGTGGGAGGCTCGATGCGGTTCTGGATGCCGTCCAGTCCTGCCAGCAGGATGGCGGCGAAGGCCAGGTAGGGGTTGCTCGACGGATCTGGGCAACGGAATTCGATGCGTTTGGCCTTCGGATTGGCGCCGGTGATCGGGATACGGATGCAGGCAGAACGGTTGCGCTGCGAGTACACCAGGTTGACGGGAGCCTCGAACCCGGGAACCAACCGGTGGAAGGAGTTGACGCTCGGGTTGGTGAAAGCCAGCAATGCGGGGGCATGCCTGAGGATGCCACCGATGTACCAGCGGGCCATGTCCGACAGACCTGCGTAGCCGTTCTCGTCGTAGAACAAGGGTTTTCCGTCGTTCCACAGCGAGGAGTGGACGTGCATCCCGGAGCCGTTGTCTCCGAAGATCGGCTTCGGCATGAAGGTGGCGGTCTTGCCAGCTTCCCAGGCGGTGTTCTTGACGAGATACTTGAACTTCATCACGTCGTCGGCGGATTTCAGCATGGTGTCGAATCGCCAGTTGATCTCGGCCTGACCTGCGGTGCCGCACTCGTGGTGGGCGCGCTCGACCACCAGGCCTGCGTTCTCCATGTGGCGGACGATGTCGTCACGCAGGTCGCCGAAGTGGTCGACCGGGGCCACGGGGAAGTAGCCGCCCTTGTACTTGACCTTGTAGCCCCGGTTTCCGCCGTCCTGCACGCGACCGGAGTTCCAGGCTCCCGCCTCGGAGTCGATGTGGTAGTAGGAGGCGTTGGGAGTGGAGTCGAAGCGGATGTCGTCAAAGACATAGAACTCGGCCTCGGGGGCGAAGAAGGCAGTCTCCGCGATGCCCGTGGAGACCAGGTATGCCTCGGCCTTGCGGGCGATGTTGCGCGGGTCGCGGGAGTAGGGCTCCTTCGTGAGGGGATCGTGGACGAAGAAGTTGATGT
>ERZ773010.1756-NODE-1756-length-13222-cov-4.866788_pt1 | contig 13222 bp, 10 predicted proteins | sample MGYA00580842_ERZ773010 | MGnify/ENA primary metagenome ERZ773010 (study PRJEB29015, sample SAMEA2737982) | human oral metagenome | biome: human oral; feature: human-associated habitat; material: dental | place: China | collected 2107 ...
TTTGGCAAAGTTGATTACTCTGATTATCAATAGCTTTTATAGTATGTTATGTACGGGCGTTTTGCAAACGCCCACATAAATAAAACTTTTTAGACACCCTTAGTCTATGATTTTAAATCTTTTATTAGAAAATAAAGAAAATGAAAAATATAAAGAAATTATTAAACAGGAGGTTATTTTAGATATATTGTAGGGAAAGACAAATAGAGATAATATTATTATGAAAAGATTAAAAAATTTAAACATTCAGATTTTTGTTTTTCTATTTTTTATAATAACAACCTTTGTAGTAAGCTTTTTTCGTATAGAGGCGAAGAATGATTTTATTTATGAACCTTATCGGGTTTTATGTGGAATATATTTCTTTCTATGTTTATTTTATCCAATAATCTATATAGTAACTCTTGTTTCTGTAAAGAAGGAATATATAAAAAAGATCCTGCTATTTCTTTTGTATTTAGTAACTTTTTATCTTTCATTTTCCCTATTATATCTACTTTAACGTGAGTTTGATATAACAAACACTGATTTTACAATTGCATTTGTGCCACAATCCGTGTAATCCGTGGGGAGAGTTTTATAATTCACCGTTAGGTGAAAATTTGGGAAGACACCAAAATAAAAGAGGCTGTTCAAAAAGTTCTATTTGTAAGAGCTTTTTGTACAACCTCTGTGGCGTGTTATACTGATACTTGCGCTTTGATGGTGGGATAGGGGTCATAGCCTTCTAAGCGGAAATCCTCGTAGTCGAAAGCAAAAAGGTCTTTTATTGCTGGGTTGAGGTGCATTGTAGGCAGTTCACGTGGAGTACGGCTGAGTTGTAAAGCCACTTGTTCACGGTGGTTGTTGTAGATGTGTACATCACCGAAAGTATGCACAAAATCACCTACTTGCAAATCGCATACTTGGGCGAGCATCATTGTGAGCAGGGCATAAGAGGCAATGTTGAAGGGTACTCCTAAAAACACATCGGCGCTGCGTTGATACAACTGACAGGATAGCTTGCCATCGGCTACATAGAACTGAAATAAGGCGTGGCAAGGGGGTAAGGCAGCTTTGCCATTGGCTACATTCTCGGCAAACGATTTTCCGGTATCGGGTAATACCGAAGGATTCCAAGCCGATACAATGATGCGGCGGCTTTCAGGATTGTGTTTGAGGGTTTCTATCACCATTTTTATCTGGTCGATAGCCTCCCCGTTCCAATTGCGCCATTGTGCGCCATACACAGGACCAAGGTCGCCGTTTTCATCAGCCCACTCGTTCCAAATGCGTACGCCGTGATCGGTGAGGTATTTGATATTGGTATCGCCTTTTAAGAACCACAAGAGTTCGTAAATCACTGATTTTAGATGTATTTTTTTAGTAGTCACCAAAGGGAACCCCTTGCTGAGGTCGAAACGCATTTGGTAACCGAACACGCTGGTTGTACCGGTACCAGTGCGGTCGTCTTTAGAATAGCCATTTTCAAGGATATGGCGCAAAAGGTCGTGATATACTTTCATTTGTCGATTGAATAGCCTCACCCCCCGTTCCCCCGAAGGGGGACAAGCTAGTGTGAGCCGTACGAGTGATTTGTTTATTTATCAATTTGCCGATTAGCAGGGCGCAAAGGTAAGGATAATTTAGCAATTAGGCAATTGATTTGATTTTCAGTAGTTAAAAAAGTTTTTTATCGATTTATTTAAAAAAATCTTCTAAAAAATTTGCAGATTACAAAAATAGCAGTACCTTTGCACCGCAAAAATGCAAAATCGCTGGTCTATGGTGTAATGGTAACACAGCAGATTTTGGTTCTGTTATTCTAGGTTCGAGTCCTAGTAGACCAACGAAAAAGGCTTCCGAAAGGAAGCCTTTTTTATTTATCAGTGTAATTGGTAACTTGTACTGAGTTGCCATTTTGGTATTTTACTTCTCTGGAAACCTGACCTTGCTCATTGTAGTATTTCCAAATGCCTTCTCTCTGTCCGCGAGTGTATTGTCCTTCTATAGAAACCATTCCTGAGGGGTAATACTCTTTGTAAATGCCTTCTTCTCTACCTTTGTCATAGTGAGATTCTTTAGTTAAAATCCCTTCAGAGTTGTATGATTTCCAATGTCCATCAGGGTAGCCTTTTAGGTAAGCTCCTTCTACTAATAGACGTCCGCGTTCGTCGTAAGAAGCGTATTTGCCGTGTTGTTCGTTGTTTTGGTAATAACTTTCAGTTTTTAGTTTTCCGTTAGGGTAATATGTTTTTTTCATTGTAGGGAAATCGTTGTCGTAAGTACCTTCTTCAATAAGGATACCATCGCTGTTGTAGAGTTGGTAATCACCTTGGTATTTCTCCCCTTTGTAATGCACCATTTTGCTAAGCCTACCGGTATCGTAATATTCTTTGCGTACTGAAGTGCCATTGGCTTTGTACTCTCTTTCTTCACGCAATGTACCATCGCTCAATTTAGAGACCCATTTGCCTGTAGGTTCACCATTTTTGTAGTATTCTACATCAGTTTGTACAAGTCCGCTACGGCGGCGAGTGACAGCCGACCATTGTTTACCGTCCTTTTTGCCCATTTTGTAGTGTTCTTCTTTGGTGAGTTTGCCGTTCTCATCGTATTCTTTCCAATCGCCGTCGGGTTTGCCGTCCTTGTAGTTTCTATCAGCTACTACTTTGCCATCAGAATATTCGCGGAATTTGCCGTCGAGTTCGCCGTTCTTGTAGTTGTATTCACGGCGCATTTCGCCTGAGTAAGGGGCGTATTCTCTATAAGGACCGTGGAAGATGCCTTTTTCAAAAGTGGCTTCGGTTTTAAGTTTGCCATAACGGTTGTAGAATTTCACCAATCCGTTAGCAATTCCATCAACGAAGGTAACTTCGTAGTATTCTCCTTGGTTGTTGCCTATTTTGTAGGCGCCATTCAAGCGGGTGTTGTTGCTTTTGAGAAAATGGATACTCTCATTGCCGAATTTTTTTTCGTCTATCTCACTCTCGGTGAGGAGTTGTTGTGCGTACTGCTGTAATGAAAGCAGTGATAGGACTGTAAAAATTAAATGCTTCATATTGTTAATTGTTGATTATCAATTGTTAATTGAATAGAAATGCCATTGCAAAACCTATAACAATCACGCCTAATTTCCTGTAATTGAATTGGTGATTTTCGGAGGTTTCAAACAGTATTACTGACGAGATATGCAAGAATATCCCTACGACTACGGCACTCATCAGGTTGTGATAGGGCAATAAGGCGGGGACATAGTTTGCTAAAAAAGCACCCAGCGGGGTCATTAGCGAAAAGACAAACAGAAAAGCGAGCGTGCGTTTGAGTCCGATGCCAGAATCTAAGAAAAAGATTGTCAGCACCATAGCAATGGGCAGGTGGTGGATGAAAATGCCGTACACCATATTGCTGTGCTCGTGCAGTGGAAAGCCTTCAAGCAGCGAGTGGATACTCAAACTGATGAACAACCCCCAAGGAAAATGCGTTTGTAATCCTTTGGCAGGTGAATGAAAATGACCGTGTTCGGCACCGTGAGAAAAGAACTCTAAGACGATTTGCAAGAGTATGCCCACAACAATCCATAGTCCTATTGCTTTATCGCCAAAATCACTGTTTTCCTCGTGATGGTGTAATGCTTCGTGATATACTTCGGGGAGGAGGTGAAAAATGGTCATCCCCATCAAAAAAGCACCACTAAAAGCCAATAACAACTTAATCCTACTCTTCTGCGTGGGTTTGAGCCACAACACAAGGCAAGCCCCTATAACGATAGAGAGAAAAGGAAGAAGATAATTTTTCATTTTGCAACTGATAATAATTGAATTGCTTGGATAAGCGTATCTACCTGTGCATCGGTAGTAGCCCACGAACTAATCAACCGAATGGCGGTGTGGGTTTCATCTACTTTTTGCCACTGGTAGAAATCAAACTGCTCTGCCAATGCGGCAATTTGTGTGTGAGTGAGTATCGGGAATAACTGATTTGTACAAGTATCTGAAAACAAGGTGTAACCATTGGCTACAAACGCTTCTTTGATGCGCTTCATCTGTTGGTTCGCGTGCAATGCCAAAGCATCGTACAATCCGTTTTCAAACAAGGTGAGAAATTGCAAGCCGAGCAAACGACCTTTGGCAAGTAATGCGCCTTGTTGTTTGAGGTAATACTCAAAACCATCGGCGAGGGCTGGGTTGTTCATCACAATGGCTTCACCTAACAATCCGCCGTTTTTGGTAGCTCCTATATAAAACACATCGGTATAACGCGCTAAATCTTTCCATTGTATATCGTTGTCTTCAGCATTCAATGCCGACCCTAATCGCGCACCGTCCATAAACAGCAGGAGGTTGTGCGTTTGGCAACACTCGTAAATCGCTTTGAGCTCTGCCAAAGTATAGAGGGTTCCTATCTCGGTGGCGTTCGTAATATACACGAGTCGTGGTTGTACTTGGTGTGGATAATTTGTATAGCGGGTGGCAAAATCGGCGATGCTCTCAGGGGTAATTTTACCGTTTGTTGCTGGGGCTAAGTGTATTTTGTGACCTACGGCTTCTATGGCTCCGGTTTCATTATCGGCGATATGTCCTGTTTCGGGGGCAATCACGCTTTGGTAGGTGCGCAACAAAGTGCCTATTACCAGCATATTAGCTTGTGTACCTCCACTTACAAAAAATATTTGCGCCTCAGGGTTTTCTATCTTGTTTTTGATGAGTTCTTTGGCAGCTGCCGAATAGCTATCGTTCCCATAACCAGCTTGTTGCACTGCATTTGTACGCATAAGTGCCTCTAATATCATTGGATGAGCTCCCTCGGCATAATCGTTTTTAAATGATATTTTCATTTTTAGTATTAGTTAGAATGAGGGGGCAAAGATACGAATAATTTTGATTTGGTGCGAGTTGTATGGGCTTTCCTAATTTGCTAATTCTCTAATTATATACACTTCTTGGCTGTTGTAAAACAATTGATAGAGTAGCTGGGTATTGCTGTAGAACATTAAATCTTGATAGGTTTCCAAATGTTCATCTCCGTTTTTTAAACAGTACAATGGCTGGTAGTCAATCGATCCAAACATAGGGTTATTGCGCGAAATGAGGAGGTGAAAAACCACTCCTTTTGCTACTAAATCTATGTACAAACCTCGGTTATTTTCAGTTACATAAAGCGGATGTATGCTATGATGCTTGCAGGTTGTTTCTTTGGTAAATCGCGCGCTAAAGTCACCGATAAGTGGGTTGTTTTCACCTTTAGATCGTTCGTTTTCAGTTATTTTTTGATAGGTATACTCGTTAGGTGACAGGTAAAAATATTGCCATTGTTTATTTCGGTAGAAGAATACTTTTTCTTTAAATTTTGAGGTGTTTAGCTCATTACTTTGGTCGGATTCCTGACTGCGAATCTCATAAATATAGTAATAATCGGCGGTATTTTGTACTTCGTTGAAGAAGGTTTGCCGCTGTTTATCAGTCCACTGTGGTGAATCGTTTACTATAGTTATGGGTTTGAGTATGGTATCGCCATCAATTGCCCACGAGAGGCTTTGGTTATCGTTGAGATTCACATAATGGCTACCCAAGAAAGCGTATTCAAAATCGCATTGCTTCGTTAGTTGCAGGCTATCGATGAGTATTCCTTGACGGTTAAACTTGTAGAAATGAGGGTAATAGACGTTTTGCATCAATACCAACTGGGCGTGTTCGTTTAGAAAGAGGAAGTCGTATTCTAAGTTCTTATTGGGGTTAGGGGAGAGCAGGGATAGGGTTTTGCCGTTTTTGCGGTAGGGCGTATGAGTATGTAGAGAGAGGTAGTTGTCGTACTTTTTAGGAGTCATCATAACAGAATAGATATTTTCTAATTTGTTATAAAGTACTAACAGCAAAAATAAAAAGAATCCTACCAATATGCCTGCTAAGAGCCATTGGCGCGCCCATCGGTAAAAAAAGCTGTAGTAAAAAAGGAACAGGAATGAGAGTACAATGCTGCACAATACGGCACAAACGACCGCAACAAATGTATCAAACTCACTTTTTATCCAGAACGCAGCACCTGTGCATACCACCATCACGCTGATGATGATAATGAAGTTTTTCAGCACTTTTTGATAGGGAGGTTTTTTCATTTGACGATTAGATGATTTAGACAAGCCGTAAAATTGAGAAATACAACTGAGATGGGCAAAAGTAAAGAATAATTAGGAGATTAGCAAATTTTTGTTGATAGAACTACTGAAAAAAATTAGACTTATAGATTAGTCCGAGTTGCCTAAGTTACTAAATGTGATGCCTCTTGTTAATTATTGTTAATTCCTTATTTAGTTCGGATTTAAATAGTATATTTGCGCCCTGATTAATAAGCCTATAAATGAAATTCTTTATACCTCTCCTCTTGCTTTTTTTCTCCCCTACTCTCTTGGCTCAACAACAAGTGCAAGGGGTCGTAACTGATGAGAACAACCTTCCCTTACAAAGTGTTACCATTATCGATAAAAAAACAGCCAAATGGACAGTTACCGATGTCAATGGAGCTTTTAGTCTATCGTTTAGCAAGGAGTATGAACTACATTTTCAATATTTAGGTATGGAAGAAAAGGTGGTTACAGGTTTTGCTTCACCGCTGAAAGTGCAGCTTAAAGAGGAAAGTTTGCGCCTAAAAGAGGTGATAGTAACTGCTGAAGTTACCAAAAAAGCCCCTACCAGCTCGGCGATTCGCATTGATAAATATGCGATGAGTCAGTTTCAAACTTTTTCACTATCGGATATTTTGCAGCAACTTCCAGGTCAATCGATTACAACACCTTCCTTAGGTAAACCTAATGTGTTGAGCAGTGTGCGTTCGGCTATAGATTCTGAAAACAATTCTTTTGGTATGAGCTACTTGCTTGATGATATGCAACTCTCTAACGATGAGAATATGCAAACTTTTGGGCGTGGCGGCAATACTTCTTCTTTTTCTAATGCTGGTACAGGACTCGACCTGCGTTCTATCCCGACCTCTAATATTGATAAAATTGAAGTGGTTACTGGTATTGCTGATGCTAAATACGGCAACGCCACTACGGGCTTGGTAATCATTGAGCGCAAGGCGGGGGCTTTCCCTTTGCAAGCTGAAGCCAAATTGCAAGGTGGCGGTCAGTCGTTATCTGTAAACAAAGGTTTTTCGCTATCACAGCGCGCAGGCAAATTGAGCCTATCGTTAGACTACTTAGATGCCAATAACAACCCTACCAATAGCCTCAATAGCTATCGCCGTGTTACAGGGTCGGGTATCTGGAGTTACGACCATTCCGATGTTTTTCGCAACTCACTTTCTCTCACACTTCGCGCCAATGTGGATGGCGCTAAAATGGAACGTGAAGCCGATAATATGAACGACAAAAAGGATTATGGCATCACCCTGAACAACCGCGCTAATTGGCAGTTTACCAATGCTTTTATTGACCAACTTTCCTTTCAAACAGGAGCTTCGCTCACCTATCAAAACGACTATTACCAGCGTTTTTTGAACGATGGGGTGCGCGCAGTGAGTGTGGCTACCGAAACCTCCTTGCGCGAAGCGGTATTCACCCCGCCATCCTATTACGCACGCCGTGAAACAGAGGGGTTGCCTTTCAATTTCAACAGTCAGTTATCTGTTGAGAAAAATTTAGTACAAGGGGCTTTGCGGCATCTGTTATCAGCGGGGACTTCCTTAAATTACAGCGATAACTATGGTCGTGGCATTCTGGTAGATGCCGAAAGTGCATCCAATCTCACTGCCTTGAGTACCACGGGCAATGCAGGGGGTAATAATGTGCGTCCGCTGAATTTCAATCGTTATGTGAAAAGCAGTAACTATGGGCACTCTATCTGCAGGATAATATCACTTGGGAACGCCCCTCAGGCAATACAACTTATGCCAATATCGGTTTGCGTTTTGAAAACCAAAACGGTTTTTCTACTCTTTCGCCCCGTGTGAATATTGCCTACGAAGTGAATAAACATTTGAAACTGCGCGCGGGCATTGGCTTAGCTACCAAAGCCCCTGCCCTGAAAGATATGTACCCTGGTAATGCGGTGTACGACCTATTGTTACAGAACGTGAGCAACACTGCTGGCAAACGCTTGGGACTTATCTATACCATTGTGAAAGAACGACCAAAAGTAGACCTCAAGCCTGCCAAATCGTGGAAATATGAATTAGGCGCTGATATTCAGTACGCTATAGGGAAAATTGCTCTTACAGGTTTTATCAATCACCAAACTGATGGTTTTGACAACCGACTGATTTTTGAGGGCTATGAAGTGCCTATCACATCGGTAAACACTACTACTTTAGAATGGACTGTTACAGGGCAGCGCATTCACCCTATTGTATACCAACAGACCGTAAACTACAAATCGGGTACTGATAAAGGCGTGGAACTTATCGCTAATTTTAAGAAGATTAAGGCTCTGAACACTACTTTCTCTCTGGCAGGCAGCTATGTACATTCCGAGCAAAACAACTATCCACAACCTCAAAATACAAATATCAACTACCTAAACCAAGGCACACGTTACGGCTTGTACGAACAGGAGGCTACTGTAAAGGAAAAACTGTCATTTCGCCTTACTACTACTTATCACCTGCCTGCTATCGGGCTGCTCATCTCACTCACTGCCGAGCAATTCACCTTTAACACCGATTTTGGCAGTTCCAAAAGTATCTATCCCTACTCGTATATTGATGCCAATGGTAGAGAAATCTATATCCCTATAGCCGACCGTTCTTTACCTCAATATGCCGATTTAGTGCGTAGTGCAAGTGATATAGCGACGAAACGTACACCTATATATCACAATTTTCACCTCCGCCTTACCAAAGAAATGCTTGGCGGACTCAGTTTTTCGCTATATGTAACCAATCTTTTTGATTACCACCCTCGTGTAATGGTAAATGGCAGTGCTGAATACAAAAACAGCGACATCAACTTTGGAGCAACAGCAAAATACAGCTTTTAGTTGTAGCACGACAAGCAAAATGTATTACTATACTTTGTTAAAGACGCGAACCACACAGGCAGTAAACTTTGGCAAAGTTAAAAAATAGAAACTTTTTAAACTAAACATAATGAAAAAATATTTTAAAAATGCGGCTGCTATTCTTGCCGCCACAGCACTCATCAGCGTTGTAGGATGTAAAAAAGACGACGACACCCCTAACAACAATAATAACAATAATAATGGGGACAATAAGACTGAAATTCCTGCTTCTATAGAGAAAAATGGTATAAAAGCGGTCCTTGTGAAGGCAGGTTCTTTCACTATGGGAGGTGATACCGCAACTCCTACTCACCAAGTAACCCTTAGTAAGGATTTCTATATGGGGCAATATGAAGTTACCAATGCTCAATTTGTGGCTTTTCTCAATGCCAAAGGCAACGGTACAGGAGAAGATGGTTTTAGCTATATCAATCTCGCTGGACAAGGAAATAACAAACCTGAAATCACTCAAGATGGTACGACCTTCAAAGTAAATGCAGGTAAAGAAAACTATCCCGTAAACTTTGTGTCGTGGGGTGGTGCTAAAGCCTTTGCCGAATGGGCAGGGGGTGCTCTCCCTACCGAAGCTCAATGGGAGTACGCTGCACGTGGTGGTGAGCATAGCAACACTCACAACTTTACCTATTCGGGAAGTGCTACTGCCGAAGAGGTGGCTTGGTATAAAGCAAACAACACTGAAAAAGGCTTAAAAGCCGTAGGAAAGAAAAAAGCTAACGCTTTAAGTATCTACGATATGAGCGGAAATGCTGCTGAATGGGTACTCGATTGGAAAGGCGATTACACTGCCAATGCCCAAACCGACCCTGCTAATACTGCCGACCCTGGTGACGCTACCGGCAAAAACAAAGATGCAAACCGCAAAAAAGTGTTACGCGGTGGAAATTATAACAGTGAAGAAAGTTCTGTTACTGTTTTCAGTCGCAATGCGTTACAAGCTGTAGGAGGTGCTCATACAGGACGCGCAACGAATGGGTTTCGCATAGTTTTCACTGTAAAATAATGTTTTGTGCGAGCCGCACAGGCATTAAAAAATTCGGCAAAGTACTTACTCATTTTTTTAAATTCTAAAAAATGAAACATATCTTTATTCTTTTAGCAATTCTAGTCTTATCGTCTTGTAAAAAGGATGATAACAACCTTCTTGTTCCTGTTACTCACGAACTCACCGTTACTTATGGTAGTGAGTTCAGCAACCTGCCTGTACAAGGTGCAACAGTGAAATTCGTGGGTACACACCAAGAGTATAACGTTACTACCGATGCTAATGGCAAAGTGCAGCTCACCCTTCTCCCCGATGTGTACAACATCATTGCTGGCATTAGCTTAACACCTGCTGAAGCAAAAACAATTACTCACGAAGAAAAAGCAACAGCTTTCAACGGTTTCATAGAACGGCTCTCTATCAATAACCAAACTGCACTAAATAGCACGCTCGCTCTTACCCAAAACAACGCTAACAACACTCTCATCATCAAGCAGATATATTTAGGCTCTCCGCGTAATGCGGCTAATGGACTCGACCAATTTATTGAAATCTACAACGCTACTGATACCCCTATCAACCTCAACGGTTATGCCATTGCCCGTAATGCTCGCAATACTACCAACAAAGCTTTCAACTGGGCACAAGTTACCGATAAATCCAACCCTAATGAAAACTATATGTATTCACAAGAAATTATTAGCTTTCCCAGCGGTTATACCATTGCTCCGCGCAAATCGATACTCATTGCACGTGATGCTACCAACCACAAAGAAGCCGCTCAAGCCGAATGGAAGAACCGTGTGCCCGACCTCTCTAAAGCTGATTTTGAGGCAATCAATCCGCCAAGCTACTCGGGTACAGTGAATGACACCGATTACCCTGCTCCTAATATGGTATCGTTGTGGAATGGTGCTTCGGGTAACGCTGGAATGCTCAACCTATACCCCAGCGGTGATGGCTTGGCGCTCATTGCTGCCACTGCCACTGATATCACCTCTTGGGAAAAAGTAGCCCGTCCCAATAGTAATGGCAATGGCGGCACAGGTAACAAAATATTTGTACAAATACCCGCTGAACGCATTTTGGATGGTGTGAATATCCAAACTTATCAAGCAGGGAAAACTTTGCTAATGCAGCTACCTCAAGCAGTAGATGCAGGCTTTGTACGCCCCACAGGTAACCAAAACGGCAGTTCTTTTATACGAAAATACAGCAATGGCATCTATAAAGATACTAACAATTCCACTCAAGATTTTGAGGTAATTATGATAGGTGATAGGTAATGCCTGCAATAAAAAAATGAAGAAAATATATTTAATCATAGCGTTTTTAAGTAGTAGTATGGCGTTTGCCCAACAGGCAGCATCGCGATACAACACCTCCATAGTGATTGTAAAATCCTTTTATCCAAATGAATTTACACATTACTTCAAAAGTATGTACGATAGCTATTCTCAAGACCCTATTTTCCTGAGTAAGAGTCCTATTATCAACTTTACAAAATCCTCATTGTATTACGAGCATTCAATGGGGAGCTTGCGTTTAGGTCAAGTTCCCGATAAAACCTATCGTTTAGGTATTGGTTCTCACGGAATTTATCGCCATAAAAACATACTTTTCTTTGGCGATTTGCAAATGGAACGCTTCTACGAAAAACAAAAAGCGTGGAATATCTCACACCTAAACCCCAATGAGTACGGCATAATATCTGAACCTCATTACTTTGGTGTAAGCCTTCCCGCCGATTGGAATAACCAAAAGTACCACATCAAAGGTGGGGCGATACTTCCTATTATCAATGAAAAATGGGACGTACTTCTCTCTGCCGATTATACTCTCCAAGAACACTATCGCACCGAAACTGACCCCCGTGCGAAAATCAACTACGTACAATGGGTTGCCAATGCCCAAACAGCATTCACTTTCGATAAAGATAAAATAAGTATCGGGGGGCATATAGGCTATACCAATACCCAAAACAACATCACTTTTACCGACCTGCTGAACGATTCGCCCGATAAGTACAACCGTTATCTCAAATGGCAATTGGGCTATGGTTATCTACAAAATCGCCCCTATAAAGCTACCAAAAACCGCGACCTGCAATACGGAGCTAACGTGGGATATCACCACCTCTCAGGGAAGTATCGCTATTGGGGGAGTATCGCTTACAACCATCATCATTACGACACTTACCAAAATAACAGCCGTAACACCGATGATGAGGATAACAGTATCTTAGCAAACTACAAAACCGATGGTTTTAGCTTGCGTGCCAACTATCTGAACAATGCTATAGGGCTCTATAAACATCTGTTTATCGGTGTGGTAGCCCGAGCTATGCAAGGAAAAAACTACTTGAACAAATTACAAGGGAGCAACTACCTAAGTTCACAAAACGATATTTCACTCACAGCCGCCCTCTTGAAACTGAACGAGAAAGGCGCAGTGTATGACCTTGGGCTCAAAGCGCGTTACTACCAACATTACCAAAAGGACGGCTTAGCCCAAACCTCTACCGATATTGCTTTTTTGGAACTGAAGCCCTACTACAGCACCGAAATAAACTTCTACAAAAAAGGCAGCTTTGTGCCCACTTTTGCGATAGGCTATCGCGCTGCCCTACACAGTGAACTCACGAACCAGAATATCGACTATCACAAACCTCTACTCAGCAGTGATTATGCGGCACAAACCACACATTTGTTCTACGATGAGGTAGTATATCCAGCGCAAGCCTATTTTGCTAAAAACCAGTATAGCCTGCATTTTTCGGGAGATTTTAAATTCTATTTAGGGAATAAAAAAACACTCTGCACAGGAGTGTATAGTGAGTACCAAAGTACTTTAGAGAGGAGTTTAAAAGCACGTTATCATTTTGGGGCACACCTTAGTGTTGTAAGTCGTTAGATGGAGAGCGACACAGATAGTTTTTCAATTGATAATTGACAGATGTAATGCATACGGATTAGCTGCTGGCTGCTATATTTCAAGGATTATAGCACAATAAGGGTTTATACAGATTTCTAAAACCTCTCTAGCACTAATATACTCATTAAATGTTAGAAAAATAATAGCCATTATCATAGGAAAATAATAATACCATAGAAATATTACTATAGGAAAAACATAGTAACTATAGTCACTAATATTGCATTTTTTTAATATATACTTGATTATTTTGAAAATGAAGTGATTTAAACTTTTAAAAAATTTGAGTAATCCAAATATTTTATGTAAT
>ERZ773010.1757-NODE-1757-length-13219-cov-8.413628_pt1 | contig 13219 bp, 12 predicted proteins | sample MGYA00580842_ERZ773010 | MGnify/ENA primary metagenome ERZ773010 (study PRJEB29015, sample SAMEA2737982) | human oral metagenome | biome: human oral; feature: human-associated habitat; material: dental | place: China | collected 2107 ...
GGTACTTCTACTGTTAGTGAAAAGGAATTGATTGAAACTTATAACAGTATATATAGTAATAATTAAAATTTTGGGAGGGGAGTTTTATGGATGAAAAAGAAAGGGAAAAGTTATTAAAAAAGATTGAATATTATACTAAGAAAATAGAAGAAGATCCAAATAATATTTCATATTTCTTTACTAGAGGAAATACTTTTTATGACTTAAAAGAACATGATAAAGCTATTGAAAATTATAACAAAGTTATTGAGTTAGATCCTAAACATTCTTTTGCTTACAATAATAGAGGAAATGCTTATTATAAGTTAAAGGAGTATGATAAAGCTGTTGAAAATTATGATAAAGCAATTGAATTAGATCCTAATTATGTTTCTGCTTATAATAATAGAGGAGTTGCTTTTAAAAATTTAGAAAAATTTAAGAAAAAATAAAATTATATAATATTAAAAATTATTATTATATGGTATAATCAAACTAAAAATATTGTTTTATAAAAATATAGATAAACAATTTTTAAAACATTAAAAAAATAAAAAATAGGATGTGTTTGAATGAAATTAGTAGAGGTTATATTTAAAGGGAGAGATAAATTCTCTAAAAGTTCATCTAAAGCATTGAGGGGATATTTTGGAAATTTTTTTAAAAACATTGTAGAATTTCACAATCACTTAGACCAAATTACATTTAACTACAAATCACCAAATATTCAATACAGAGTAATAGATGGAAATTTATCAATATTAGGTATAAATGAAGGGGGAGATATTTTATTAAGATTGATAGAAAAAATTAAATTAGATGAAATTATTTTAGATGGAATTGACAATAAAATAAAAGAGAAGGAAATAAAAATAACTTTTCCTGAATTAGAAATTCAAAATATAGAGTATAACTATAAATTTGAATCTTTTTGGATAGCTTTAAATGAAGAAAATTATAAAAAATATCAAAAAGGTGAATTTTCACTTGATAATCAACTAAGAAATAATATCTTAGAGTTTTTTAAATTATCTGGTGTTCAAGCTACAAAAAGAATTATTGCAACAGGAATCTTTGAAGAACACAAAATAATAGAAAAGGATACCACTATATTAGGCTTTACTGGGACATTTAAAACTAATGTTAATTTACCTGATTTAATTGCACTTGGAAAAAGGAAAAGTGTAGGTTTTGGCGTTATTAAAAGGATAAAAATATGAAAACTATTTTAATAAAAACTCAAAAACGTAAAAATAATATTAGTAAAGAATACCTTCAAGTTGATATACAAAAAAGATTCTTTCCAAATGAACTAAGCCATAAAATTCTTTTAATAAATATTGATTTGGAAAACATTGAGTTACTAATTAATGATGAAGACTTAAACTTTCTAGTTAATAAGATTCTAGAATATAAATTAAATGATAATTTCTATATCAATCATGAAAAAATTATGATAAAAGAAGTTAAATTATTGGATGATGTCAAAAATAATTATGAAAATAAAGAAAAATTTAAAATCATGAATAACAGGGTATCCATTATCTTTAAAAGTCCTGCTATTTTTAAAGTTGGGTATAATTTTTTAGATTTTTCATTTCAATTATTATTTTTATTAAGTTGTCAAAAATATAATAAATTTTTTAAGAATAAAAAACTTATCTTAAATAAAGAAGAATTAGAAAAAATTGATTTGATACATGAAAACATAGAAAAAGGTGAGCTAAATTCATTTGTTGGAGAAGTTGAATTAGATTTTTCAAGAATATCCAATGAAGAAAAAGAAAAGTATGAAATCCTATTAAATTTTATGAAATTAAATGGAGTAGGCTATAAATACAAAAAATATTATGGAGTAATAGAATTAATTTAATTTTTTTATAAATGAGGAGGGATAAAATGGCAAAATTTATTGTAGCTATTGAGACAGTAAAGATTAAGGAATTTTTATTTTCAACAAATAAGTTGAAAGTAATTAGAGGGGCAAGTTATCTATTGGATTATCTAAATCAGGTGGAAGTACCAAAGATTTTAGAGAAAAATGAAATTCCCAAAGAAGAGCGTATTTATGTGGGTGCTGGGAATGCTAAATTCTTTGTTGAAAGAGATAGTAAAGAAGAAGCTGAACAACTTGTTAAAAAAATTATAAAAGAAGTTAAAGAGAAATATGAAAGAGAAGCTCCTGGTGTAAAAGTTATAGGACTATCTAAAATATATGAAGAAAATTCTGATAAAAAAGTATGGGATATTTTTGACGAATTAGCTCTCGAAACTGCAAAAGTTAAAAGTAAAGGTTTTCCTATTTTAAATATAGATTTACCTTACATAGAAAAATGTGAAACAAATGAAGATGAGATAGCAGAAATTTCTGCTAAAACATTAAAAGAGGATTTGAAAAAAATTATAAAAACAAAAAATAATGAGTCATTTTATTTTAAGATAGAAGAAAATTACTTAGTAGATAATAATGTTATGCAAAGGAAAATAAGTTTAGATGAATTAGAGTACCAAGTAACTAATCTAGCAAAAAAAACTGGAAAAATTTCAGAGGGAACTTTCTGGAAAATGGTTTATTCTAATTTTGCTAAGTCAGATAATGAAAATTTTGATAATAAAGCAATAGGTTTCTATAAGTATATTAGAGCTGTTAAAAATAAAGATGGTAAAAAGAATATTGAGACAAAAAGTACTATTGATGATTTTGAAAATGAAGATAGTTTTATAGGTTTTATGTATAGTGATGGAGATGGATTAGGAGATTTTTTAAAAAATATTAAAAAAATATTTATAGAGTTAGATAAAGATAAAGAAACAAAGCAGAAATATAATATTAATCCTGAAAAAGCTTATTTAGATTTTTTAAGTGAGTTTAGTAAGGGACTAGATATAGTAACTAAAGAAAGTTTAACAGAAGTTTTAGATAAAATATTCTCTGTTGAAAAAAATGAAACTAAAAAATGGGGTGAATTTTTAATAGTTGGTGGAGATGATGTCTGTGCTGTATTTGATCCAACATTGGTATTAAAAATCTCAAATGAATTTCAAAAATTATTTGAAGAGAAAATGCTAAAACTTATGGAAAAGATTGCTTCAGGTAGTAAAAATAAAGAAAATACCCCTAAAAAAGAACTTCCTGATAGTTTAAAAAGTGCAATTGAAAATACAAAAATAACTTCTTCATCAGGAGTTATAATAGCAAAAACTAAAACTCCAATGTTTCAACTATTTAAACAAGGAACTAAATTACAAAAAAAAGCCAAAGCTAAAAGAAATGAAACTAAAGAGGAAGGAAAACTAGCAACAACAGGTTTTATTGATTTTCAAGTTATTGGCTCAGAAGGTTGTGTAGATATAAATAGTTTTAGAGATAGTATTTCAAATAATGAAAATAATCTGATGGAGAGACCGTATTCTATAAATGAAATTTCAAATAAAAAAGTAAAAACTATGGATAGTTTACTTGAAATTATCTATAAAATGAAAAAAGTTAAATTTCCTAAAAATAAACTTAGATACATCTATGACCTAAAAAGAACAGATAAATTAAAAGAATATCAAAAAAAGATGCAGCTTATCAATATTATTTCAAAGATGTCAAAAGAACATATAGAATTTATTGTTGATGACTTAAAATTAGATTATAAAAAACAAGATACATTTAATAATAATTTTAAAAATATTTTTGATATTTTAGAAATATCTGATTTTATTGGAGAAAAGGAGGAAAAAACTAATGAAAATTGATTATATTGTAGAATTAATTCTTCCAGCTATGACTGCATCTTTAGGAACAATAGGGAAAGATATAGATATAACTTTAAAAAGAGACAGTGAAGGACTTCCTTTTTTTAGTGCTAAACATATAAAGGGAATTTTAAGATCTAGAGTTAAACAATTTAAACTAAAATTAGAAGAATTAGGGAGTGAAGAGTTAAATCATATAACCACAAACGATTTTATAAAAAAATATTTTGGAGAAGAAGGTAATTATTTAGAAGAAAAGAACAAGTTTACTCAGATTAGATTTTCAAATTTAAAATTAATTCCAGATAGTTCAGAGAAAATTCAAACAGGAAGTAGGTATGGAATAAGAGTTAATAGAAAAACAAAAACAGTCTTGCCTCAATCATTATTTAGTTATGAATTTTTAGTAGTGAATAATAAATTTGAAGGAAGTCTTGAATTAGAAAATTGTTCTGATAAGCAGAATGAGAAAAATTTCAAAAAAGAATTAAAATTTATTTTAGCTTGTTTATTTCATTTAGATAGAATTGGAGGGATGAAATCTAGAGGTATTGGTAAAATTAAGGTAAAAATAAAAATTGATAATGATGAGCTAGAAATAGAAAAAAATGATATAAATTATATAGTAGAAAAATTAATAAATAAAAATATCTCTACAAATATCAATAATAATTTAGAAAATAATTTAGAAAATTTTTCATACTCTCTTATATTAGAAGAAGCTATTGTATTACAAGAAAAAAAATTGGGAAATTACATCAAAAGTAGGGATTCTATACAAGGTTCAACTATAAGAGGTGCTTTAATAGAATATTTTCATAGAAAAAATTATCCATTAAATATTTTAAAAAATATTGAGAGTTCTGATGCTATGAAACTAGAAAAAGATGATAATAAATTGATAAAGGAAAAAGTAAAATTAGCTAGTTTATTTGAACCTAAATATGATTTAAAAAAGAAAAAGAAAAATGAAGTTAGAGTGGATAAAGTAATAGAAACATCTTCTGAAATAGAAGATGAAGATGATAATAAAAATGAAATAAAACTAGAAAGAGCTTCTTTATCAAACCTTCAGATTTCTGGAAATGATATTAGTATAAAAATAGATAAAAGATTAAAATCTGTTGAAAATGGGATGTTATTTAATTTTGAATACATAAGTAATATTAATAAAAATATATCTCAAAAATTTGAAGGAGATTTAAAAAGCCCTAAAAATTTATTAAAAGTAGGAGATAAGTTTACTATATATCTTGGTAAATATAGATCAAAAGGTTTTGGAAAAGCAACCATAACAATAGAAAAATACAATGAAGATATATCAACTAAAGAAGAAATCAGAGATAGAATAGACTTACTAACAAATAAAATTAAAGAAAATTTAGATATTAAGATAAAACTGGGTAAAACAAAAGGAATAGAAGAAGAAATTGAAAAAAATTACAATAAAATCACAATTTGTTTTGATTTACAGTCAGATATAATACTTCCTTATACAGATATATATGATGCTGGGAAGCAGTTTTTAATAATTGCAGGATTAAATAAGATAGGTCTTGATTTTAATACCATAAGAAGTTTTATTAATGTAGGTAAATTAGAAGGCTATAATATAATAAACAATGTAAGAAAAATAGATGAATTAATTTTCTCTAAAGGCAGTGTATTTACATATAATATAGACAATTGTACTGATGAATTATTGGCTAAACTTGTTAAGATTGAAAAAGATGGATTAGGTTTAAGAAAAAATGAAGGTTTTGGAAAAATAAAAATATGTACTATAAGGGAGGGGTTTTAATGTGGACTCCAAAAAGAACAGAAAAAGAAATAGATTTTTGTGTATGTCTTAATACTAAAGATACTCTCAAAATAACAGAAGAAGAAAAAAAAGAGTTAAATGAAAAATTAAAAACAAAATATTTTGAAAATAACAAAGAGTTAAATGAAGCATTAGAAAGAATAAGTTTAAGTCAAATGAATAGGTTCTATTCATTACTAGAAAATTCAAATTTTTTATTGGAGAATGATAAAATAAAAGACTTTGTAGAAAAACAACTTGAAAGAGCATTGGCTTCTAAAGAAGGAGAAGACTTAAAAACATCTGAAAATTTCTATAAATACTATGAAAAAAATTTCTTAAATTTAGAAAAAAAAGAAAGAAAAATTGTTTTTGATATTATATTAAATCTTGTTAGATATTATGAAGGAGTAAGAAAAATCGATAAAATAAAAGAAGAGGAGGGGAATTAATATGGATTTTTCTATATTTAATAACAAATATATAATTAAAGGGAGATTAAAAGTACTAACAGCTTTACATATAGGTAGTGGTGTTGAAGAAGATGGACATGATGCACCTTTTATAACTGTTGATAAATCTCCAAAAAATAAAATTTTTTATATTCCTGGTTCATCTTTTAGAGGATACCTAAGTACAAAACTTGAAAGACTTTTAGCAAAGGAAAATAATTATAGATTTGTAACAGACAGTGGTATATTAAATGAAGCTGATGTAAAATTAATTTTTGGCTATACTAACTTACAAAATGAAGATGATAATATAAAAGATAAAGTTTTAGAAAATTTAGGCTATGATAAAAATAATAAAGATGATAAAGAAGAAAATTATTATAGTATGGCTGGAAAAATTCATATATCAGATATGTTTATATCTTCAGAAGTAGATACTATAAAAAGAGATGGAATAAAAATAGATAGAAATACTGGTGCAACAAAAAAAGGTGGTAAATTTGATTATGATGTATTACCTCCTGGAACAGAATTTGAATTTGTAATGGAATTAGATAATATAGAAGATTATCAATTAGATCTAATTAAATTAGCTTTAATTGACATTTTAGAAGGGGATTTATTTGGTGGAAAAATATCAAGAGGAATTGGAAAATGTAAACTTATACTAAATGAAGTTGAGTTTATAGATGCTAAAGATAAACAAGACTTAGAAAATTATATTTTTAAGAAAGATATGAGAAAAATTGTTTCAAAAAAAGATGATAAAGAAGTAGAAAAAAATGAAGAATTTAAAAAGTTTTTTGAAATTAAAAAATTAAAATTAGGAAAATAATAGGAGGGGACAATGAAAGAAGAGAAGAAAATAGAAGAATTTCTAAAACTTGAGAATAGATTAACATTAAAATTAAGAATAAAACCTCTTTCGCCTCTTTGTATAAAATTATCTTGTGATGATTCAGATTCTCTTAATGCTTTATTAACAACAGAAGGTGGAAAAAAAATAGAATCAAATAATAAAGAAAAAAATAATAAAAAAGCGACAGAACTGTATAAAAGAAATGGAGAAATTTATATACCTGGTTCTACATTAAAAGGTTTGTTTAGAGATAGATTTACACTAATGTATGGGAAATTTAAGGAAAATGAAACTGACTATATAAGAAGTCTTTTTGGACACACAGAGGACAAAAATAGTGAGAATAAATTAGCTAAAAAATCTAAAATTTTTGTTCAAGATTCTTTTTTAGAAGAGAAAAGTAAAAAATTTTTTAAAAAAAATGGAGAAGCAAAATCATTTAGAGAACTATTTTATGAAGATAAAAAGAATAATATATTTGATAAAACTCTTGAAGAAAAATTAATAAAGACAAGATCCATTACTCCTGTAGATCATTTTAGTTCAAAAGCAAAAGTCCCTTTACAATATGAGTATACAATGGAAACTTTTTCAACTGAATTAATTATAAATAATGCTAAATTACAAGATTTACAAGGTATTTATTTTGTAATAAGGGATAGTTGGAATCAAGAAATTAGGATAGGAAATTCTAAAACTAGAGGTTTTGGACTAATAAAATTTGAGATTGAAGACTTAATTTATGAACAATTTAAAAATAAAGATGATGATTTCAAAGCTCTTGAAGAATTTTTTGAAGAAAAGGATAATGAAGATGAAAAACTTATTAAATTTCATTTTTCTAAAAAATTTTATTTAAAAAAAGAATTTAAAAAATTATATAAAGAAGATGAAACTCCAAATAATTTTATTATTTCTCTTTTCAAAGGAGGGGAAAATTAATGGAAGAATTTAAAAAGATAACATTAGAGGAAATTAAAAAATTAACTTTTTCTAAAGCATATAATATAGTTTGTATAAATTATGATGAGGAAAATGGAATAAATATTTTTACAGAAGAAGATACTAAAAATTATTTAGAAAAAGACATAGCTTCTTTTTTAGAACTACAAAAAGTAAAAAATAAAATTGAAGATATATATAGAATATATATCTTCAATGAAAGTTTTATGAAAACTATTTTCAATTTTAGAAATGGTGAATATAGATTCAATGAAGTTCTAGATTCTGATTTTAAGAATAGTTATATAAAATATATCTACTCAAAAGATCCAAAAGAACCAAAGAATGCTCAAAAATATAGTAAATTGAAAGTAAGAGTTGGAACATTAAAAAATAATGAAAGAGAAGCTATTCAATATATTGGCTATGTTGAGGGGGGTGTAAAAGTAAATGAATAAAGAACAAAATCAAGATGTGTATATAATTAAAAACAGAAAACTAAATTTAGATGAAGATTATTATCCATATAATTTTGTATCACTTGGTGATGAGAATAAAGCTGATAGACATGAGATAAATAAAGGAAATTTTTCTGGGAAAATAAAATGTTCTTTAAAAAATCTAACCCCTTTATTTATTGGTGGAAATGACGATAAAGAACATACTTTAGTAGAAGAAGTGGAAGAATGTCATAAAACAAAAAATGGAGAAGAATGTCACAAAGTTACAAAATATATAATTCCTGCAAGTACAATAAAAGGAGAACTTAGAAATATTATTGAAGTTTTAACTAGAAGTTGTATAAAAAATGTTGAAGATGAAAGACTTACATATAGAGCTGGTGCATTTAATCTAAAAGAGAAAAGATTTGGTATTATAAAAACCCTTCCAAATGGGAAAAATGATGGAATAATTGAAGGAGCAGATGTTATCAGAATAGAAAGAAAATTAGCTATTTTTAAAACAAAAACTTTAAAAAAGATTGCTGGAAAAAATAATGCTAAAGATTCTGAAGGCTTTTATGAAATTTATGTTAATAAAAATAAAGTTGATAATTATAAAGCTAATCCTGAATCTTATAAATATGATAAAAAGATAGATAAAGAAAAAGATTATGAAATTCTAACAAATGAAATAGCAGCTTGCATGGAAAGAGCTATTCTATGGATAGGAACAGAATTTCCTAGACGAAAAAATGGAGAAAAATTACCTACTTATGCTAAAATTTTGGTTCCTAATAAAAAAATATATAAATTTTTGTCTGGAGAATATGATGATTTGAAAATTTTAATTGAAGAAAGAAATAATTCTAAAAAACCTCTATATGTTAATGAAATCAAAGAAAATGATCCTATAATTTTTAAAGCTGATAAAAATAATAAAGTTATAAATTTAGCTTTTTCAGAAATTCCAAGATTAAGATATAAATGTAGTCCTCTAGATTTAATTCCAAAAAAATTTAAGCCTTGTATGAATAAAGAAAAACTATGTTTTGCATGTAGGTTATTTGGAACAATAGGAGATAATTCTAAAGGTAAAGAGAATAATGATAATTCAAAAGGTGAATCATTTGCTATATCAAGTAGAGTTTTTGTTACAGATGCTCTTTCATGTGATTCTCAAGATGATAGAAAAGAACATGAAATTATACTAAAATCTCTAGGAGAGCCTCACCCAACTTTACTCAGATTTTATCTAAAATATGGAGACTATGATGATAAATATGCTAAAGATAAATATGAAATAAGAGGTAGAAAATTTTATTGGCATCATAGTAAGAAAATAGAAGCTAATGGAGACTATTCAGAGTATATAAAAAGTTTTACAGATGAATCTATTACTTCTACTAATTCTGAAATACATTTCTTAGAACCTTTACAAGAGTTTAACTTTGAAATTAATTTCAAAGACTTAAATGAAGAAGAATTAGGAATTTTATTATATTCTCTAGAATTGGAAGAAGGGGAATCACTTCATAAAATAGGAAAAGCTAAGGCATATGGTTTTGGAAGTTGTGAAATTAAGATAGATAAATGTTTGATTGAAACTGAAAATAAGTACACTTCTTTTGATAAAAATGATAGTTTTAAAGAATATTCAAAGAAAGAATATACAGAAAAATTTATAAAAAAAGCCAAAGATGAATACTCTTTAGATTCTAATGAAAGAAAAGAAATTGAAGAATTAAAGTATATTTTAAATAGAAGTAATATTTTAAATTTTTCTAATGATAAAAGTTCATTTCCAGAAAAAGAAAAATATGATTCTAAAGAAAAAAAGATGAAATATAATACTTTAAATTGGTTCATGAATAATAAAGATTATAACTTACCAACCATATCTGATTATATAAAAGAAGATGAAAAAAGAAAAGGTAAAAAGTAAAGATGGAAAATATGAAAATAAACTATAAGGACAATATAGTTATATTGTCTGATATATCAGCAATAAACGATACAAACTATTGGAAAGTTACTCAAATTGAAAGAGATTCTGTTGAGAAGAATATAGAATTTATCAATATAAAGGTTTCAATTGATGATAAAAAGACTATATTCTTCTTAATGGAGAATTCTTTTACTTTTAAAAGTAGAGAAGAAAATTTCTATATATTTGAGAAAAAATGCCAAAATATAAAAAGCTTAAGAATTTCTTTAACTGGAGAATGCAATTATCAATGTTTCTTTTGTCATGGAGAAGGCTCAAAAATGACTGATATAAGAAAAGAAAATTCAAAAGAGGAGATTTATTCCCTTATAAAAGAGTCTATAAAAAATAATTACACTGATATAACTTTCACTGGAGGGGAACCTCTTCTTAAATTAGATGATATTATTTGGTATTTAAATAAACTTAGTGAAGATAAGTTAAAACCATATATAACTATAGTAACAAATGGCTCTTTAATTGAAGACAAATTACTAGATGCCATAGAAAATTATGTTGGAGACAATAGAGAAATTTTCAAATTCAATTTTTCTATGCATTCTTTAGATAAAGGAAATTACTTAAAAATAGTTAGACCAATTATTAAAGATATTCCAGTGAATAAGGATAATTTATTAGATAGAGTTAAAGAAAATGTTAAAAAAATAAAAAGCAGAAATTTAATAGTTAAATTAAACTTTGTTCTTTTAAAAGATATAAATACTTCTAAAAAGGATATTGGAGAAATTTTAAATTTTGCCTATAAAAATAAAATAGACTATGTCAAATTTTTAGAGCTTTTAGTTACAGAAGACCTAATAAAAAAACATATGTATGAATATTACCTGACATTAAATAGTATTCTTAATGATTGGAAAGATGAATTAGTTTTCTATAAAAGAACTACTAGAAGAGATGAATACTTATACAAAGGTAAAACAAAGGTTGAATTTCAACAATGTATATGTATGGAAGGCTGTGCTAAATGTTTAATTAATACCAGTGTATTTTTGACTTCAGAATCAAAATATTTTCCTTGTTTTTTAAAACCTGAGAAAGTTTTAGAAGTAAATTCAGCTGAATTAATTTCTAAAATAGAAGAGGGAACTGAATATATTAAGAAATTAGGTAAAGAATATGGAAATACTTCTCCAATTCTTTCAAGAAATAAAGAATATGTTGAAGAAAAAGAAGAATATTACTATATTTCTAAAAGAGAACTTAAAAAGAAAGAAATTGAAAAAATTTTAGAAGATTCTTCCTATGAAATAGTAAATAAAAGAGACTTTAAGGAAATATATTTAAAGTCTATCTCCATGAATAAGGAAGAATACTTAAAAGAAGGAAAGATATATAAATTTTTTGAAAATAGTGAAGAAAATGACTTTATAGAAAGTTTACAAGAAATTGAGTATATTGAAGAGGAGAAAAAATTTAAAATTAAATTCTTAAATAAAAAAATTGGATATGAAGATAAAAAAATTCCAAAAGAAAAAATAAAAACTTATCTTAATTATTTAAAAAAATTTAATTTAGAAGTATTCTTAGAGCTTGACTGGGACACAACTCTATACAAAAAAGGCTCATATTTTATAAGTTTAGGTTCTGTAAAATCAAAAATAAAGAATAAAGAAAAAATTATCTTTATGAGTAATCAAAAATTTGAAGATGAAGAAATCATTCAAAAGCTAGGATTTAGAGCATTAGAAGAATCAGTTATTGAATATTTAAGTAAATAAAATGATTAAATTTTAACCAAGTAAAAAAAACTCCATAATTTTCTTTTTTTATTTAGAAATATGGAGTTTTTTTATATGAAAGAATTTTCTACATATCTATTTCAAAAGGAATATAATCTTGAGGAGAGTTATTTTCTATAGCTTTTATCAGTAGTTTAATCTGATATTCAATAGCTTGTCTATAACTTAATTTACTTGAACCTGCTATAATTTTTCCTACTTTTTCCCTTAATAACTTTTCAAACTCTTCAATAAACGCGAATGAAGCTTCTTTTTTCAACAGTACAGCTCCCGTTTCTTCAATAGTTTCAAAGTCATTTAGTGTTAACTTTTTAGTATACAACAATTTAAAAGCTAATGAGTCAACTAAAATAGACCTCCATTCTTCCATTAAATCAGCACAAAGTGTAGGCATACTAGACTCATCTGAAGTGAAAAAGCCAGCATAAGCATTAAGCCCCTTTGAATTAAGCATATTTTTTATTTCATATAAAAGTAAAGTATAACCAAAGCTTAAAATAGAATTAAATGGATCAGTAGGGGGCATTTTAACTCTTTTTGTGAAATTATACTCATCTCCAAGGAATGAAGACAAACCTGTAAAATATAGTTCATTCATTTCTTCTATTATTTTATTTAATTCTTCTATACTTTTAGCATTATCAACTTTTTCTACAAACTCTTTAATTCTTACAGCTGAGATTGCTGGGAGTAATTCTTTTGCTATTTTATTTTCTTTAAAAAGAAATGCTCTTTGATTATCAATTTTTCCTTTTATGAAAATTTTTGACATAGCCAAACAAAAATTTCTATCACCACTTTTTTGGAATTGTAACCTTTGTCTTTTAATATCCACATGATTTGTTGCTTCTAAACTACCAAAATATTCTCCTATTTTTGATAAAAAAGTCACAGGAATTCCCCTTTTTAAAAATTCTTGTATACAATGAATTGTAATATTTATATCACCAAATACAACAACTCTTTCCAATTTTTCTAATTTTTCAGCAGAAATTATTTTTTCACTAAGAGTTTTAACTACAAAATTTTCATTTTTATAATCCAAAGTTGTTCCTTGTTCGTAAACATATAAATTTGCCATACTTTTCTTCTCCTAATATTTATATTCTTAAAAAATCTTCATCATCTATCTCTACAACTTTTTCTACTTCATCTTCATTCAAAGAATTACTAATTTCAGATATTTTTTCTTCTTTTTTTTCACTTCTGTTCTCAACTATATCTTCTAAAATCTTTATTACTCCTACTAAACATA
>ERZ773010.1769-NODE-1769-length-13157-cov-6.900092_pt1 | contig 13157 bp, 17 predicted proteins | sample MGYA00580842_ERZ773010 | MGnify/ENA primary metagenome ERZ773010 (study PRJEB29015, sample SAMEA2737982) | human oral metagenome | biome: human oral; feature: human-associated habitat; material: dental | place: China | collected 2107 ...
TCAGTATTTAACTATATATCAAGTTTCTTAAAAGACACTTGGGAAGGAATAAAAGGGAAATTTTCAGAGTTAGGAACTTACTTTTATTCTAAGACACAAACAATAAGCAATTTCTTTGTAGGCTTAAAAGATAAAGTTGTAGGGATATTTAATAAGTTAATAAATAAATTAAAAAGTATCTGGGAGAAAATAAAGTCAACTTTTTCATCAGTATTTAACTATATATCAAGTTTCTTAAAAGACACTTGGGAAGGAATAAAAGAGAAATTTTCAGAGTTAGGGACTTATTTTTATTCTAAGCTACAAACAATAGGCAATTTTTTTATAGGCTTAAAAGACAAAGCTGTTGATATATTTTTTAAGTTAATTGATAAATTAAAAGAAGTGTGGGAGACAATGAAGTCAACTGCTGCTTCAGCCTTTGATTTTATTTTAGATTATGTGGAACAAATTTGGCAAAATATTAAAGGATTTTTCTCAAACTTAGGGGAAAAAATAAAATCATTGCCAGGTATATCTTGGTTTTTTGATGATAGTGGAGAGAAGAAAACAACAACTGAAAGAGTATATTTTGAAGATACTCCTGTGATAGATGGGACACATAAAACAGGGCTTGACTATGTCCCTTTTGATGGCTATATAGCTGAACTTCATAGGGGAGAAAGGGTACTAACTGCTGAAGAAAATAATGCTTATTCAAATGTAGAAAATAATAGTTTTTCAGATGTAAAGACTTCAAAAAGTATTAAAAATTCTAATAAATCTGATAGAAGAGTTATATTAAATCTTACTATAAATATGCCAACAACTCCAAAAGTTGAAACTGACTGGAATAGAGTAGGAGAAATAATAGCAGAGAAATTGGAAGATTTTATGCTACAAAACGAGATTGCAAAAGGAGATATATAGATGTTTTCAATAACAAATTTGATGAGTAAAGTAAGTAGTTTTTTAAGCAGTGCTAACTCATTGTCTAATCAAATTTATAATCGTATAAAAAAAACTCCTCCTATTTTACTTGGGAATATCCAACTTCAATTAGTTTCTGATGTATCAGAAAGCTATTCTAATGATGTTCCAACAGTACCAATAGATGATGGAAGTCAAATAGCTGATAATATAACTCCAAACCCTTTGGAATTATCTTTTAAAGTTCAAATTGCTGGAGCTGATCATAAAGAAATTTTTGAAAAAATTATAGAACTTAGAAATAAAAGAGAACTTGTGGACTTGTATATGGTTAAGTTATATAAAAATATGGCAATAACAAGTATAGAAAATACAATAACATCTTTATACTACACAGAGTTTACAATTTCCTTAGTAGAAATAAAAATTGCACATATTTCTATGATACCAGCACCTAGCAAAAAGGCTAAACCTGCTGTAAGAAAGAAAACAAAAATAAAAACAACAACAAAAGCTAAAAATAAAGCTAGTGGTAAAAAGGATTGGGAAGGAGATTTACAAAGTGAACATATAAGATTACCAGGAGCATAAAAATGAAAATAAATATAATGAAAGAATCAATTCCATATATAACTGAGGTAACTATTGCAGGGACAACCTTTCAATTTGAATTCACATATAATTCTTATGATAAAAGGGTATATATAACACTTTATGACATTGAGGATAATTTAATATATCCAAATGAGCCTATTTTATTTGGTATTCCACTTTGGTTTAATAAATTAGTTGATGAAAAAGGAAACTTTAATAAAAAATATCCACAAAAATATATTATTCCAAATACTTTGGATAGAAAAGCAGTAAAAATTGATTATGAAAATATAGATAAAATTGAACTTTTAGTGGAGGAATAATGGAATTTATAGCAAATAGACCTATTTTCCCAAGAAATTCATACCTTGTTATAAATGGAGTAAAAATAAATGATCATAATAATAATGGATTAAAGTTTGATGTTGAGGTAAAAAGTGGAGAAGAAGGGAAAGTAGGAGTAGGAACATTTAAAATATACAATTTAAGTCAAGACATAGAGGTAGGAAGTGAGATAGAGCTTTGGTTTGGTTATGAGTCTGATATTGGATATTATTCTAAGTATGAAGTTATTAAAAAGAAAAAAGCAAGAGATGGAGCTTCTTTTGTTCAAGAGCTAACTTGTTCAGAAAGAACTAAGAATAGCAGTAAAATAGTTTCTATTAGTTTAGATGGGAATGTAAGAATATCAGAAGCTATTAAAGAAGTTACTAAGGAATTAGGTTTAAATCTTATTTCTATGGATCTAAATAAAGACAAAGTTTATACAAATGGTTTTACTTGTTATAGTCAAGGTTTTCAGGAGTTAAAAGAATTAGTTCAAGACTCTGAGAGTAAAATGACTTTAAAAGGTGATGATCTTTATATTTATACAGATAGGCAGAAAAATCAAGCTATTAATTTAACTTTTGAAAGTGGTTTGATACATAATCCCGAAGCTGTTGAACAGCAAGAAAAAGAAGTGAAAGTAAATAAAAAGTCTGATAATAAAAAAACTGACAGTAAAAAAGATGAAAAATGGACCAAAGAAAAGAAAAAGAAAACTGTAAAAGAAAGTAATAAATATGATTATACTGTTGAATGTTTTCCAATTCATTATATAAAAAAGGGAGACATTTTATATGTTTCAAGTGATGATGTTACTGGATTTATGCAAGTTGAAGAGGTAAATATTTCTTTAAATGATAGCTGGAACATGAAACTAGGAGTAAAAGTGATGAAAGATGATGGAAAACATAAGGATAATTCTAGTAAAAATACAAAAAATAAGAAAAGGTAGATTTGTAGATGCTGAACCTTTATTTAGTCCAAATGGAGTCGCCTTGCCTGTGCTTCGTAATGTCCCAGTGGCATTATTTGGAGATAGTAAAGACCACATTGATTGGAATATTAAAGAAGGGGATATAATGCCATATTTTATTTTAACCTTTGATATTTCTTCATATATAAGTCAAGGATCCCATGATGTTATGGATTCAAATAGAAGGAATAACTTAAATAATGGTTTTATTTTACCTTTCACAATTCCAAATGCTACTGAAAGTCTTGAATTTCCTTCTGATATTAGAATTATTGGAGATAGATTAGAGGAAGGGAATATTGATTTAAAAGGAAATTCTAGTCAAAAAGGAAATGTTGAAATAACTGGAGATACTACTCAAAAAGGAAATACAACACAAACTGGGAATATATCCTCAACTGGAACTGTTTCAGCAACAGAAGATGTTAAGGCTGGAGATAAGAGCTTAAAAAATCATAAGCATTCAGGAGTAGCAAAAGGAAATGACACAAGTGGAGGAGTAGTTTAATGAAAGCTATAAAAATGAATGATGGAGATATTAACTTTTCAACTATTTCAGGAATAGAAGAGTTTTGGCAAAGAGTAGTAAACTCCTTAAAAATATACTCAATAGAGTGCTTTTATGATGAAAATTTAGGACTTGATATAAGAATAATAAATGAACAAGATGTAGCTGAGTATAAACTTGAACATATTTGCAGAAAGTTACAAGAATGGTTTAGAACTGAAATAGAATCAGTTAGTTATCAAATAATTTCAGAAGAAGAAAGAACTTTGAAAGTAAAGATATATTTAACTCATAAAGAACATAATGGTATAGAAAAAGAGGTGATTATTAGTGGATAAATTTGAAACAAAAGGCTTTCAAGGACTTATGGAATTAGCACAAAAAGAGGCACAGAAAAAGGAAAACTTTGGGAGTGATTTCAATGTTGAGTCAACTGGTGATTACTACAAACTAGCAGCACCTTTTATATATCTTTGCTCTTACCTGGAAGACAAAATTATTTCAATAGGAAGGGGTTTAAATATATACAATGCACAAAATGAGGAATTAGACAATTTGTTATATTTTTTTCCTAGAAGATTTGGAACAAAAGCTCAAGTACATTGTAAAGTTACAGCAACTAATTTTGTAGATGTGTTACAAGGAGACATTATCATACAAGCTGAAAATGGAGTGAAATATGAAAATATAGAAAGATTTGAAGTGGACTCTTCAAGAACTAAAACAATACTATTTCAAAGCTTGTTCGATGGGGAAGAGGGGAATATTCAAATAAATAAAGTTGAAAAGGTTATAAAAGCTCCAGCTTCAATAGTAGATGTACAAAATATAGAGATTGGAGAAGGTGGTCTTTCTTCTGAAACTGACTATGAATATCTAAAAAGATATTTGGCTGGAAATAGCAAAGGTGAGTGGAGTTTATTACCTATTTTAAATGCTATAAGAAAATTATCAGGAGTAAAAAGTGCTAATGGAATAAGAAACAATACAATGAATATAGACAGCTTTGGACTTTCTCCAAAAAGTATTTGGATAGTAGTAGATGGTGGAATAAAGGAAGAAATAGCACATGCTATTTATATGCACATTCATACTCCAGATACTAAAGGAAATGTTGTCGTAAATGTTCCAACATCTGTGCCTAATCATTTTGAAACTATAAGATTTGATAGACCTGCTCAAGCAGATATTGAGTATAAATTAGATATAAAAAGTGCCGATGAATTAAAAATAAAAAATTTAATTGATGACTATATTAATGAAGCTGGAATAGGAGCTTTACTATCAAATGGGACATTCTTATATGAATATCTTTACAATAAAAACTATAAATATACTGATTTTGACTTGAAGTTTAGAAAAAAAGGTACTCTTGTTTGGAGTAATTCAATTCAATTAAACTTTAATGAAATACCAAAGAGTGCTGGGAGAATATCATGATTGATGAAGTTATAAAGGGTTTACCTTTGCATTTTCAAAAAGAAAATACAATTAAATTATACAAAACTTTGAAGCCTGTTATTGAATATATAGATAGCTTAATAGAAAATTTAAAAAATCAAACATCATTATTAAAATGTTCAGGGATATTCTTAGATTTTATGGGTGAAAGATATGATGAAAAGAGAAGTGGTCGAGATGATGAGACTTATAGACAAGCATTGATTATAAAAAAAATGGCACTTGATGGATTACCTAATACAGAATTTTTGCTTTCACTTACTAGGGAACTTACTAATAAAGAAGTTACTAAATTAAAAACAAGACCATTGCAAGAAGTAGCTAGTCAACTATTTAAGGTAAATATGATTGATGATTTAAAAGTTATTAATAAAATGCCTGACTTAAATAAAGTTTGTGAAGCTGGGGCAAGAATGTATTGGGAACTTGAAATAATCAATAATAAAAGTAATAAATATTACTCATCAATAGTTGAGAGTATGAAAAAAATAGAGATAAAAGCTGATTTTAAACTGGATCAAACTATGAGGATAAATTCAGAATTGAATATAGCTCAAGGGATAGGATTTACTAAGATAATTCAAATAGGAGGGACTACATAATGAGTTATTTTGAAGGCTTAAAGCTAACAAAAAAAGGTGAACAACTTCAAGCAAAGATAAATGGAAACTTATCTGAAACTTTAACTTTTACAAAAGCAAAGTTAGGAAGTGGTTCAATAACTTCAAATGATGAGATTAGATTCTTAACAGATGTAAAAGAAGTATGGGGGACAGCTAATGTAACTAGTTGTAAGATACAGGGAGATGAAAAAAATATAGTAGCTATAGAACTTCAATTTTCTAATGCTGAGCTAAGAGAAGACAAAATCTTCAGAGAAATTGGACTTTATGCACAAGGAAATGAAGGTGAAGAAATTCTTTATGCTTATGCTAATGCTGGAGATAAATATGATTATATTCCAGTAATGAAAGATAGTCCTCATTCTTTTGTAATAGTTATTTATTTTAACATTACAAGTGGTACAAAAGTAGATGCTAACATTGATTTACATAGCTACATAACACTTCAAGAATTTAATGAGGGAATGAGTAAAAAAGTTAATAAAACTGATTATGCTTCAGCTGAGCAGTATGGAATTGTTAAGTATGGAACAGAAGAAAGGACAGCACTAGAAGGAAATAAGTTCACTCAAATGACAGGAAAAGACTACGGTGGGGTATTAAATGAACCAGGAGTAAAATCAGCTGGAAAAACCTACTTTGATAAGAATACAAAGAAATTATATTTATGTAAGAATAATAATTCAGATATTTCAGCAAATATCAATAATTATATAGCTATGGATAGTCATTCAATTCTTGAGAGATTGGAAAATCTATTTAAAGTAAAGGAAATAAGTCTAACAAAAGATATTGATAGAGAGAATTTTTCAAGATATATCGGGGATATTCCTAATTTTATTTCACCTTCTAAAATTTTAAACGTAATTTTAGAGGAAGAGAGTGGAGCTCCTGCGGGATATTCTATAGATGGAAATCATATAAAAACATTTTATTTCAATTATCAGTTAAAATCAGTAAGAACAGCTAAAATTATATATTTTTAAATTAGCATTAGTTCTCCATTATTGCACAGAGAATTTAATTAGCCGCAATATATGCTACAGTAGTTTGCATATTTCTAACAGTCCCATTTATTTCATTATGTGTGTAAAACTTTCCATTTGTGGATAGTTTTAACCAAAAATAATCCATTGATACCCCATGATGGGCAGAACCTGCTAAAAATACATCACTTAGAGGTCTAAAATCTTCTGGTAAATCTTTACCTGGCATAAGAATATTTGCCGATGCTATTCTTGCAAATTTTATCTCTAATATACATATATTCATTATTTTTAATATTGTGTAATGAATATACATATCAGCTTTAACATCAGATGTATTATTGTATGTATAAGTTTTTATTTTATATAAATTTTCCAATCTATTAACTTTTATATAATGTACCTAACAAATTTCAAGGAGGTACAAAATATGGAACTAAAAGGATGGGAAAAATTAAAAAAGGAAAATGTGGAGATTTATAAGCAGTATCTGAATAGTTGTAAAAGTAGCAACTATGAAACATGGGAAACAACTTATTCTACTTATATCAGTAATTTCAGGTTGTTTCTTATATGGTTTCAAGAGAATTATAAAAATAGGTATTTATTGAGTAAAGACACATTGGTGGAAATACCTCAAATTATGGAAGAGTACAGAAACCATTGCAGGAGTTTAGGAAATAGCAAAAGGACACTAATGAATAAAACGACATCAGTTAGTAGCTTTTATTTATGGTGTGTTAGAAGAAATAAATGCAAGTTTCATCCATTTGATAAGAAATTAGATAGATTAAAATTTACTGAAAAAGACAAGGTTAGGAAAAATTATTTTTTAAATACTGAACAAATACTTACTGTTAGACTTTTTATGAAATTTCAAAGTAAAAAGTATGATATTCAAGATAGGATTTTATGGGAATTATTTTTAGATAGTGCTTGTAGAATTTCAGCAATTCAAAATTTAAAATTGGAACAATTAAGACTAGAAGAAGGATATTTTGAAGGAGTAAAAGAAAAAGAAGGTTATATAGTGAATGCTTTTTTCTTTGAAAAATGTAAGATTCTTTTAAAAGAATGGATTAAATACAGAGAAGATAAAGCAATATTTAGTGAATGGCTTTTTATAACAAAATATGGAAGTGTTTATAGACAAATGTCTCAGGGAACAATAAGAAACAGGATAAAAAAGATGGGACTAATTTTAGATATCCCAGACTTATACCCTCATACATTGAGAAAATCATCAATTAATTTAATAAATAATCTTGCAGGATTAGGTGTTGCCAGCAGTTATGCAAATCATACAAGTAGCAATGTAACAAGTAAACACTATTTGCAAAAAGCTAACCCTATGGAAGTAAGAAATAATATTATTCAACTTCGTAAAAAGCTAGGAATATTTTAGAAAGGAGCAATAAATGAGTAATGTAATAAACTTTTATAAAGGTACAGAATTAAAATATTCAGTATATTCTAATAGTTTAGAAGATGTCAAAAATAATCCACTTAATTATTTTCCTGAATATACTGAAGATATGGTTATAACAGATAAAAGATTTCAATATCCAATATTCAAAAATAACGAACTAATGGAAATGACAAGAGAAGAAAGAATAGAACAAGGGATAGAAACTCAACTAGAACCTGGTGAATTTATAAAAAATAAAAAACTTGTTAAAGCCCCTCAGCCGAGTAAATACCATTTTTGGAATAAAGAGACTAATAAATGGGATTTAGACCTGGAAGGTTTAAAGCATATTACAAGAAGAAAATTTAGACAAGTTTTACTGGATAAAATTTATGCTGATTTTGATTATAATGGAAAAATCTTTCAGATGGGTGAAGCAGATGAAATCAATTTCTTAAGAGTAAAATCAGCAATAGATATAGCAACAACAAGTAATGATCCAAAAGCAATTATAGAAGCTGTTAAGTTTCTAAAAGTTGAAGTTCCAGAAGGGTTTGAAGAAAAAGTAAAAGCAATTATAAAAGATAAGACAACATTATCAGAAGTAATTCAAAATTTAAAAATAAATTGGAGATTAAAAGACAATTCAGTAGATTCCTTTACCTTTGGAGAAATTAATCATATATATCTATTATGGATATTAAGAGGAACAGCTGCACAAGAGGAGTACACAGCAATAGCAACAAAAACAATGGAAGCTAAATCTTTGGAAGAATTGGAATCTATTGAATGGAAATAAAAGGGGTGATGTAAATGTTTAGTTTATCACAAGCAAGCCAAAAAATGATGATAGGAGTTCATCCTAATCTGGTGAAATTTATGGAAGAACTGATAGGATTAAGTCCTCATGATTTCAAAATAACTTGTGGAATGAGAACAGCAGAGGAGCAAAACAAACTATATCAATATAGCAGAACTATTCCAGGAGCATGGAGAACAAATTGCGATGGATACAAGGTTCAATCAAATCATCAAGAAAAATTTGATGGACTTGGTTATGCTGTAGATATTGGAGTGTTAGTCAAAGAAAAGACTAAAAAAATAGTGGTAGAAAATGGTAAAAAAGTGGAAAAGGAAGTGGAAAAAACAGTTTACAAAGCAGGTCCACAAGACTTTCATTATTATAAAGATATTTATGAAACTGCAAAGAAACACGGTTTAATAGATAAATATAATATTGAATGGGGTGGAGAATGGAAAAAAGTAGATGCTGTACATTTCCAAATAAGAGGAGCAGGAAAAATACCTTATAAGGTAGTTTATAAAAAATAGGAGGATTAGAAAATGATAAATCAAGTAATTACATATTTAAAAGGTTTTAGCCAAGAACAATGGCTATGGATAGCATTGGCAGGATTAATTTTAGGATATATTATTTATAATAGAAAGCAATATGTTAATTTGTTTGATGCTGCAGTTATTGCCTCAGAGGAGAGCTTTAAACATGGGGACAATAAAAGAAAACTTAATGCAGCAGTTAAGTTTATAACATATAGAACTGATAAATTACCATATCCAGCAAGAATATTAATTAGAAAATTTTTTAGTAGAGAAAGAATAAAAAAGGGAATAGAAAGAGCTCTTCAAAAATTTTCTGATGTATTTGGGACTGGAAGAAAAATCGACATAGAGGAAGTAGAAAATGTTGAAGAATAGCATAAAATTAAGAAGAGAAAATAATTTATTTAGTGTAGTTGTTGAAGACTACACTAGATATATAAAAGATTTTCCAATATTAATTCCAGCAGGTTTCAGAACAGATGGTGCTAGTATTCCACTTATACTTAGACCATTTTTTGAGAGATATGGGAAAAATACAGAAGCAGCAGTTATTCATGATTTTTTATACTCGAAGTTCAATGATACAGGTATAAATAGGGAATTAGCTGATAAAATATTTTTATTCATCTTGAAAGAAAATGGAGTATCTTACAGAGTTAGAAAGGTAATGTATAAGGCTGTGAGGATGTTTGGAGAAGTCTTTTGGGAGAAAAAACTTAGAAATGAAGGATATAAGAATCAAGCTATAATTGATAGAACAGAAGAGGCAAAGCTATATTATAGTGAATGGGAGAAAAAATTAGGAAAACTTTAGGAGATTAAAATGGGGAAGATGAATGGGTTATTTGAACACTGGTTTATAAGAGGGACAATTGGCTTTATATTATATTTATTAGGTGGTTGGAGCAAATCACTTGAAATAATGATGACATTTATAATAGTTGATTATATAAGTGGATATTTAAAGAGCATCTATAAGAAAGAAATATCATCTAAAAAAGCTTTTAGAGGGATTATAAAGAAAGCCTCTTGTATTTTGGCTGTTATAATAGGTGCTTCACTTGATAAATTAATAGAAGGGACTCCTATAAATATTCCAATTAGCTTATTCAATGTTCCCCTGTCTTTTAAAGAATTAATAATATTTTCAGTAATAGGGAATGAAGGAATAAGTATAATTGAAAATTTGGGAGAAATGAATTTCCCCTTTCCTTTATTTATTAAGAAGTTCTTCAAGCAGTTAAAACAGCAAGATGAGCAAGATAAAGATAAAAATTAAAAGGAGTATTCAAACTCCTTTTTTGTTTAGTTCAAAGATTTATTTTTTATCATTTTATTTTGACATAAAATTATCATTTCATTTTGAAATTTTTATCATTTTGTTTTGCGTCTTACAGATGCTTTAAGACCTTCATTATTAATAATGCCTACTTCTTTAATAACAAATTGGTATGATGAAAAAAATATAGGTGAAATTCAAAAATTCTTTTTAGATGACACATTTAAAGTAAAAATATTAGATGGAAAAAAATCAAGAGAAGAGATTGCTGAACTAAGAAATTATGATTTAGTACTGACATCTTATGAATCTTTAAGAATTAATCACAAAGAAACAGGTTATATTGAGTGGAAAGTTGTTGTCTGTGATGAAGCTCAGAAAATGAAAAACCCTAAAACACTTTTAACTACTGCAATTAAAACTCAAAATGCTCTTTTTAAAATAGCCTGTAGTGCAACACCAATAGAAAATACAGTTGTTGATTTATGGTGCTTAACAGATTTTGTAAAACCTGGTCTATTAGAAAGTCAAAAAGATTTTGAACAAAAATATATGAAACCCTTATCTTCTAATGATATAAATGATGAAAAAAGGCAAGAAATTAATAATAAATTAAGTGATCTTCTAGGAGAATTCTATTTGAGAAGAGAAAAAGAAAAAGTTCTTTCATCTGATTTTCCTAAAAAAATAGTTATATATGATAAAATAAAACCTTCAAGTCAGCAAGAAGAGATAATTGAAAATTTAAAGAATACTGGAAAAGCTGCATTAGCAGTAATTCAAGGAATGATAATGACTTGTAGTCATCCACAATTAGTAGATAGAGATGTAGATGAAGTACCTCTTGGAAGTGAAGAAAGCTTAATAGAAGAAGCATATAAATTAGCACATATTCATACTATACTGACAAAAGTAAAAGAAAAAAATGAAAAATCTATTATTTTTACTAAATATAGAAAAATGCAAAAAATCTTATGGAATGTTATAAAATATTGGTTTGAAATAGAAGTTGGAATAATAAATGGAGATGCAGATAAAAGTGCAAGAAGAAGAGTATTAGATGAATTTAGAAAAAAAGAAGGTTTTAATGTTATAATTCTATCTCCAGAGGCAGCAGGAGTTGGGCTTAATATAGTTGAGGCAAACCATGTTATTCATTATACAAGGCATTGGAATCCTGCAAAAGAGGAACAAGCAACAGATAGAGCATATAGAATAGGTCAAAAAAAAGATGTATATGTTTATTATCCTATTATCTCTAATGTTGAAAGTATAGAAAGAGAAGAATACCATACTGTTGATGAGTGGATAAAAAAACAGTTGGAAGTAGATATGACAGACAGTTCTCCTGAAGAAAAATTAAATAGAATTATTGTAAAAAAGAAAAGAATGCTTAAAGATTTCTTCTTAACTTGTGGTGGAGAGTTTGATGATGATATGGCTAAAGAGTTTGCTGCTATGTCAAATGAAGTAGAAAAAGATTTAAGTATTGAAGTCATTGATAACATTGCTCATCAAGAGTTTGAAAAATTAGCAGTTGTATTATTAGAAAAAGAATATAATAGCAAATATGGACTAGTAACAGTTGGAAGTGGTGATAAAGGAATAGATGGGCTTATTTTTTCAGAAAAAGGAAATATCCTAATCCAAGCAAAACATACAAAAAGATTAGATGCTAATGCGGCTAAAGAGTTATTTTATGGTGAAAAAATTTACTCTAAAACATTGAATAGATCTTTTCCTAAATTAATAGTTTTTACTTCAGCATCTAAAAATAATATCAGTGAAGATATAAAAAAAATGGAAAAAGATGGAGAGATAGAAATATATCATAGAGAGAAATTAACTGAATTACTAAATAAATATCCTACTAAAATAACAGAATTAATAGATAAAAATAAAAGATATTCTATTGAGGATATAAAGAGTTATATAAAAACTATGCAAATATAAAAAGAAAAACCATTAAAACTTAATGATAAGGTTCAAAAGTTTTTAATGGCTTTTTCATTTTTATAGGAAAAATTTTTCTAAATATCTTCTTAAAGATGGGAATTTTATTGGGTAATTACTTAAATTATTTTCATTATTACTACTGTAACTTAAAAATTCAAGTATATATTTTCTTCTTATATTACATAATCTGTTGTCATTAAGATTTAATAGATTTATTGTATACTTAGCCTTTTCAAATTTTTCTTTCTCTTTAAAGATTGGGATTATTTTTCCAGTTTTTATGTCATATTTAAAATAAGCTTCTGGATTTTCTACAACAGGATTAATGAAAAGTTCATTCCATTTATTTGCTTTTGAATTACCACATCTTTTATTTTCAAGACAACAAGCAATTAAATTGTTATAATCTATCAAAAGTTCAGGGAATTTATCCTTTGGTTTAATATGTTCTATTTGGCTATCATTTAAATTGATTTCTATTTCACAATAAGGGCAACAACTATTTTCTTGTTCTTCTAATAATGCTTCTTTTAATTTATTTATTAGGAAAGTATAAATTTAAAGAGGTATAAATAATACAAATAGTATTTTTTTGAAAAAAATCTTCAAAATAATTAAAAATTTGCATCACAAAAAGCTCTAATGAAAAATACTCATTAGAGAATTATTAGAAATATACCTTATGTATGGTCCGTCCATACCAATCTGAGCTAACATATATTTCTTGTATATCCATCATAATTTTACAATAAGGACACATAAATGGATGTACACCAAATGTATCAATAGATT
>ERZ773010.1770-NODE-1770-length-13156-cov-12.018243_pt1 | contig 13156 bp, 12 predicted proteins | sample MGYA00580842_ERZ773010 | MGnify/ENA primary metagenome ERZ773010 (study PRJEB29015, sample SAMEA2737982) | human oral metagenome | biome: human oral; feature: human-associated habitat; material: dental | place: China | collected 2107 ...
TATTAATACTAAAAAAATATTTTTTTTAGAAGTTTTTAGTATTAATATTAAAAAAAGAAAACTTCTATCTTTTTTATAAAAGTTTTCTCAACAAAATTTTAAAGTAATTTAGGTGCATTAGAATTAATTTTATCAACAATATCAACAATTTTTTGTAAATCATTATTATCTGTAAAAATATTAAAAATTGACTTTCCTAAAATATCATTTGAAAGTTTAGGAATTTCATTTTTTGAGTAAGCACCATATTTTACTATATTTTCAATTATTAAATTAATTAATTCAATTTGGTTAGAATTAAACTTTTCAGTATTTAAAAATTCAGAAAATTCTTTGTTAATAGCTTCTCTATCTAAACCAACCAAAGAACGAATAAAAATTCCAAAACTTTCATTCTTACCATAAACATTAGATATTTTTTCAATTTCAGAATTATTTTCAGTTTTTAGGCTTTCTAAATCAACTTCCTCATTACTGTATAAAAGTTGTTTTAATTCCTTTAAGTCCTCGACATCCAATTCTATATTATTTTTTAATTTTTTTATAGAAAGTAAATTTTTATTATTATCTAAATATTTTTGGAATTTCTCTTTAGAATTAAGATAAACAGAACCAAAAGTATGTATATTTTTTTCTGTTATTGAAAGGAAATTATCTATAAAATTTCCCACTACATAATTTAAAGGTTTTCCTTTTGGATCCAAAAATATTATTAAAGGTTCAATAATATTTCTTAAATTTTCTAGTTCTAAAATATCAATATTTTTTAGATAATCCTCATCTTTTATTATTTTCATAATATAACTTGCATTTTTTTGAATTTCTTTTATAGTTCCCTTTTTAGATAATTCTTTTGTAATATCAGAAATTTCTACTTTTTCATTCTCTATTTTTTTATTATCAAATAATTTAAGTTGACTTTTTAAAATAAGGTTTTCAAATTTCTTTTCCATTTCAGTTTTTTCTTCAATAGCAAAAGGTAAAGAACTTAAATTTTTAATAATTTCATCAACATCTTTTTCTTCTAGATTTTTTAAAAGATCAATATTTTTATATTTTTTCACATAAGAAATTCTTGTTTTCACTGAAATATTATCTTCATTTAAAGAAGCAATTAAATTATATACCTCAGTTACTAGATTCTCCCAAAGCTCTTTATACTTTTCATCCATTTGATATTCTAAATCTTGGAGTTTAAAAATCATTTTAACCTTATTTTCAAAAATTTTACTTGATAATGGTTTTGATAATTTTGTGTTATCTTCTTCAAATCTATCTTTCATTTCAAAATATGAAAAATTTCTACAAAAATCTAAAATTAAAAAATCTTCTTTATCTTTACCAACTCCATAAATATCTTTACATTTTCTTGTTCCTCTACCTATCATTTGCCAAAATTTAGCTTTTGACTTCACTTTTTTATAAAAAACAAGATTTAATATTTCTGGAATATCTATTCCAGTGTCAAGCATATCAACTGATACTGCTATTTGAGGGAAACTATTAGGATTTACAAATCTATCTATTAGTGCTTGAACCTTTTCAACTTTTGTTGTAATTTTTTGACAAAATTCTCCTCCAAGATTTTTATATAATTTATTAAAAATCTCTACTATATGGTCTGCATGTCTATCATTCTTTGCAAATATTATAGTTTTTCCTAATTTATCACCTGATTCAATTTTATATCCTTCTTCCATAAGAGTAGTAAGAACCTTACTTGTTGTTCCATCATTAAAAAACCAAGAATTTAAACTATCTCCTGAAATTTCTTCTGGCATACTATCTTCTTCATCAAAAAGACTTTCATATTTTTCTTTTTCTTCTTCTGAAAGTTTACTATAAACTATACCATTTTCTGGATAATTTAAAGCTCCTTCTTTTATTTTAGGTAATAGTAAATACCCATCTTTAGCTGCTTCAAATAAATCATAAGAATCAGTAGGTTCTTTTGAATTCATATCAAAAACTTTAAATGTATTTCTATCTATTTCATCTTTTGGAGTTGCAGTAAGTCCTAAAATTAAGCTGTCAAAATATTCAAATAAATCTCCATATTTTTGATAAATACTTCTATGTGCCTCATCAACAATAATTAAATCAAATGCACCTACTCCATATTTATTAGTTCCATCTTCTCTAGTTTTTTCTGACTCTGCCATCATTGTTTGATAAGTAGAAAATATAATTTTTGCATTGTCTCTATCTTTTTCTGATACTAGATCAACAAGAGTATAATTAGGTAAAGATTTTTTAAAATTATTTAATGCCTGCTTAACAAGTGCTATTCTATCAGCTAAAAATAGAGTTCTTTTTATCATATTTAGTCTTGATAAACAGTCCACTATTGAAATTGCAACTCTTGTTTTTCCTGAACCTGTTGCCATGACAAGTAAAGATTTTCTATTTCCTGAAATATAATTTTCTATTGCTTTTTTTACTGCTCTTTCTTGATAGTATCTGTCTATTATTTCTTTATTTATAGTGATATCATTTGCAACTATTTTTTCATTTCTTCTAGCTATAATTTTTAAAAGTTCTTCTTTCCTATAAAAACCATAAACTCTTCTAGGAATTGAATTTTTATTTTCATATATAAAAATTTCAAAGCCATTAGTAACAAATCTTATAGGAAAGAAATTAAATTTTTTCTCTAAGGCTTCTGCATATTCTAAAGCTTGAAATTCTCCTTTTTTTGCATTAAGTTCAGCCTTCTTAGCCTCTATTATTGCAAGTGGAATCCCATTATCTCCCCATAATACATAATCTATCTTACCTTTTCCAGAAGTTGTACTTTTTATCCCTTCAACTTCATATTCAAACATATTTTTATCATCTAAATTCCAGCCAGCTTTTACAAGAAAAGTGTCTATAAATAATTTTCTTGTATCTTCTTCTGAGAAATTATTATTATTTATTGTTATATTATGCTTCTTAACAGGAATTACCTTTATATTATTTACACTTTCTTGTACATAATTATCTGCAACTTTAATGTCATTAGCACTTTCAGGTTTATATATATTTTTAGGAATATACTTTTCATCAAATTTTATATCATCTGTTTGTAAAGTGGAACCATAACAATATCCTATCCAAAGTGTAAAGTCAAAAAGTCCTTTTAAACAATTTAAAGCAATATTTCTATCTAAAGTAAGAGTTTTTGTTGTATTATCTATTACATTTTTTAAGATATGGGCTGCACTATTACCAAATTTTCTAATAAGATTAAGTCCATCTACTTGACTTTTGCTTTTAAATAAGCATTGAAAATCTTTATTATTAATAAAATCATTTAAAACTGTGCTATTGTATGGCATTTGTATATTTTCAAACTTATATACTAAGGCAACACAAAATTCAAGTGCCAATCTTGAGTAAAAAGCACTTGTTCTAGGCTTTGTATAACAATTTTCTTCTGCCTCTAAACACAGTTCATATAAATCAAAAAAATCACCTTTCAAAAAATCAAAATTACTCATTGATTTTGTTCCCCTCCTGATTTTTAGCTTAATTTATCTGAAATTGAAGAAGTATTTTTATTAGCCAATATACTTTCTATGTGAAATCTTCACATTATTTTGGCTAACCATTGCATATTGTAAAGTAGTATCTATTTTTTGATGTCCTAACAACTGTTGGACTTGTTCAATAGGCATTCCTTTGTCTATTGCTTTTGTTGCTAAAGTTCTTCTAAACTTATGAGGATGAACCTTAGTAATATTTAGTTTTCTTCCAAGTTGTCTAAGCATTATTTCAACACCACTAATTTGTAATCTTTTATGTGGTTTTAAAAGAGAAACAAAAAGTGCAGAATTATTATCATCTCTTGTTTTTAAATAATTATGTAGATGTATCTTAGTTCTTGCATCAAAATATACTTTTCTTTCTTTATCTCCTTTACCAAAAACAACACATTCTCTTCCTTCAAAATCAATATCTTCTATATTTAATTTAACTAACTCACCAACTCTCATTCCTGTTGAAGCTAAAATATCAATAATAGCTAAATCTCTTAGAGACTTACAATTATCTCTCATAATCTCCATTGCTTCATCAGAATAAGTTTCTTTTACTACTGTTCCTGTTTTTACTTTGTGTATCCTTCTAACAGGACTCTTTAAAATATAGTCTTCTTCTTCAAGCCAAGCAAAAAAGCTTGAAAAGATTCTTCTAATATTATCTATTGTTATTTTACTTGCATTTCCTTCTTTTTGATAATTATCCAAATATTCTCTTAAATCATTTGTTGTGATATGTTTAATAGATTTCTCTATTTTTTTAAATAAATTTTCTATTGTTACCTTGTAATATTTTAATGATTTTCTTGAACAACCTTCAACATGTTTAGCTGATAAAAAAGCCTCTAAATATTCAATATTTTGCTTTTCTTCTGTTTCAGCTCCTTCTTTTTTTGTAATTTCTAAATCATAAAAATAATGTGCTAGTACCTTGTGTAATTTTTCCATTTGCCCATTTGTTAATGTTGAAGACATAGCTTGTTTTATGTCTAAAATCAAAGTATCTACCATTTTGTACCTCCTAAAAATGTAATACTTTAATTTTAACATATTTCTATATCTGTAAATTTGATGATTTTTTAAAAGCTATAATTCTCTTTTTTTCTTCTTCCATCAATGGCTCTACTAAACCTACAAAACTTTCAATATTTTGATTTCTTAAAATATCCATATATTTTACTCTATTCTCTACTGTAATAACAAAAGGAGTTAAGTTATTCTCTAACATTAAAGCAAGCATAATTAATCTTCCTGTTCTTCCATTCCCATCAGAAAAAGGATGTATTCTTTCAAATTTTATATGATATTCAAGAATTATTTTTAATTTCTCATCATCAGAATTAAAACTTTTTAATTGAAAATTCATATTTTCAAACCATTCATTCATTTTATATGGTGTTTCACTTGGACTTACTGTTTCAAAATCTGCTCCCTTTATATAGTTATAGTCTGTTTTAAAGTTTTCAGCATTATGATTTAGTCTATTCAATAAAATTTTGTTAATTTCTTTTATCATATAGATATCTATCATATTATTCTGTAATTCACCTAATAAAAATTCTAAAGCATCTGAATGATTTAAAACTTCTAAAAATTCTCTCTTAGACATTGCATTGGGAATAGTATCATCTAAAATAATAGTTGCAGTTTCATTTAATGTTAATGTATTTCCTTCAATTGCATTAGAATGATGTGTCATTCTTACATTTAAGTCATCTATATACTCTTCTGTAAATTGTTCTAATATTTTAATCTTTCTCAACTCCTTTCTTTTTCAGTTTTTTAGCAATAAAAAAAATATTAGATAAAAAGTTAAATGATAATTTCTCTATTTTTTCTACTCTCTCAGCAAATTTATTTTGGAGTTCTATTGGAGGAACAGGTAATGAAATTTTTTCTAAATCACTCTTAATAAGACTAGGTATTGTAACAGCTTTATTATGAATTTCAAAGTTATAAAAAAGACAGAAGTAATATAAATAGTAATAAGATATTTTATCTCTCTTTATTTCTAAACCAAAAGCAGTATCAACATTCCAAAATTTTTCCTTTACAAGAATAGGTTTATTTATATTTCCTTTTCTACCAATTATTATTGTATTTTCATTACAAATATAAGCATTAGAATAACCTATTATTCCTCCACTTCCATATATTGGATATTTGCCATTTATATCTTCTACTTCCTTTTGATTTTTACCATTTTTTATATTTAAAACATCTTTCCAATAATTTGTTTCCCAATTCTTATCATTAGTTTTTATATCTCCAAACATTCTAGTAAATAAAGATTTACTTAATTCTTTTAAATAAATTAATTGATTCTTTCTGAAAAATATAAACTTTTCAATTTTTTGTAAATAATTTGTTATTTTATCTTGAATATCTAAATTAGGAATAAGTAAACTTATTTTTTCCATTCCTGTTCTTGTTAATTTTTTTCTTGTAGTTCCAGTTATTAATTTAGTTACATTATAAAACATTAATGAATAAAGTAAAAAATCTGTTGATATTATTTTATTTTTGGCTTTTAGTACATGTGCATGATTATTAACCCATGTTTTACCATTTATTTTATAAGCAATTGGTTTTGTTTTTGACCCAAAATTTCCACCATCTTCTGCTAATAAAACTAGCTCTTCATCAAATATATAGTCATTTATATATCCTTGAATACCATTAGCACCGTAATAAGGATATTTTCCCTTTATTCTTTTTTCTTCTGAAATTGGAATTCTTCTAGAATCAAGTATGTCACATATATCTCCTAATTTAACTTTCTTCCATTCACTTTTATTAAATATCTTCATCTAGCATCACTTTTAACTCTTTCAAGTTTTCATCAATAGATTTTGAAAGTTCTTCTAATTTTTGTAAAATAACTTCTGGTTCTTCATATTCAACTTTTTCATAAATAATTTCTTTATATTTATTTATTGATAAATCATAATCATTGTCAACTATCTCTTGTTTAGAAACAAAGAAAGATTTATCAGTTCTTTTTCTATCTTTTTCATTTTCTAAATTAGAAAATCTTTCTATAATATCTGGAATATCATTTTCTTCAACAGGATTTCTTTTATCATCAAGTGAATATCCATCAGCTGTCATATCATAAAACCAAATATTATCTGTTCCACCATTTCCAGTTTTAGTAAAAATTAAGATACCTGTTGATACCCCAGCATAAGGTTTAAATACTCCACTAGGCATAGAAATAACAGCTTCTAATTGATTATTTTCAATTAATTCTTTTCTTAAATTTTTATGTGCATTTGAAGCTCCAAACAATACTCCATCAGGAACAATAACAGCTCCTCTTCCTCCAATTTTTAAAAGTCTTAAAAATAAGGCAATAAATAATAATTCTGTTTTTTTAGTTTTTACTACTCTTGTTAGTGTATTAGAAAGTAGAGATTCATCAACACTTCCCTTAAATGGTGGATTAGCAAGGATTAATGTATAATCATTTTCTTCACTATAATCTGTTGAAAGTGAATCTATTCTTTTTAGTTTAGGTGTTTTCATATCATGAAGTAATAAGTTCATTGCTGAAATACCTAACATTGTTGCATCAGTATCATTTCCATGTATCATAGAAGTTGAAAAATACTTATAAATTTCTGGTGATGTTGCTAGAATATCTTTAAAATTTCTTTTTATATATTCTATTGAACTTACTAGGAAGCCAGATGTTCCACAAGCTGGGTCAATTATTTTATCTTCAACAGTTGGTTTCATAAGTTCAACCATCATATTTATGATATGTTTTGGTGTTCTAAATTGTCCATTTTTACCAGAAGTTGCCAATTTTGAAAGTAAATATTCATATAGATCACCTTTAGTATCTTTATCTTCAACCATTTGAGGATTATTAAAAATTTCTTCAATAGTATCCATTGTATTTTGTAAAACAGCTGGTGTTGGAACTTTAAAAATAGCATTTTCCATATATTGAGAAAATACACTATTTTTATCCTCATCTAAATTTTTTATAAATTCAAAAGCTTCATTTCTAACTTTATCATATAGTTGTTTAGGATCACCTAATTGAATAAGATTACTCCATCTTATATCTTGATGATTCTCATCAAAAATAAATTTTTCATCAGTATTTCCAAAAATACTTGCAAGTTGTTTTTCTTTTTCTTTTCTTTGTTCTTCTTGATCTAACCTTTTCATAAAAATAAGATAGGTAAGTTGTTCTATTACATCAACAGGGTTTGTTAAGCCACCAACCCAGAAATATTCCCACATCCTATCTACTTTGTTTTTAATTTCACCTGTAATCATAATTCCCCTCCATATTATATTTTTAACTATTCAACAAATTAAAATTTACTAGATATTTTCTCTCGTTTTTTATACTAGAAATAAAAAGAAAAATGTAATTATTAATTATGCTAAACTAAAATTTATCTATTAAATTATATTCTAACATAAATAAAAAATAATATTAAGAGGGAAAAATCAAATTTTATAAAAAAAACTTCCACTCATTAATGGAAGTTTTATCATTATTTTATAAGTTTCCTTCAACTACTACAATAGTTGTATGTTTTAAAGCTTCTTTTAGCCACTCAATAAAATCACTTAAGAATTTTCTTTCTGGATTAGATATATGCTCTAAGTTATTTTCTATTTCATTAATAATTTTTATCCAATCACTTTTTTCTATCCAATTATCAAAGCAAAGATCAAGCTCTTGTCTTAGTGTTCTGTCAGAAGCATCAACAAGTGGGTAGATTTTTTTAAAATAAGGAAGTAAAATCTCATAATCTTGAAGATAAACTCTCAAAGGATTATTATAGCAATGCCAATCTTTCCACTTTGCTTCCCAATTAGGAATATCAGAAGTTTTAAGTGGGTTGAAGTCTAGTAATATTCTTTCACCTTTTGGTGCATTGAGTCTTAATTCTAAATAATTTTGTTTTCCAACAATACTTGAATTTAACCATACCATTTCTTATTTCACCTCTATAAGTTCTAAGCTTCTTCTATTTTAGCATATTTTTTAAATTTCTTTCCAAATAGCACCACAAAGAATATTATTCCTATCACTACTGCTATACTACCTGAAATAGAAACATCTAAAAATACTGCTAAATGATAACCTAATATTGATGATATAGCTCCAATTAAAGCACTGTAAATTAACATCATCTTTAAATTTTTAGAAATCATATAAGCTGTTGTTGCAGGTCCTATCATAAAAGAAATCATTAATGTTGCTCCAACAACATCAAAAGAAACTACTGCTGTTACAGACACTAAGCTCATTAATAAATAATGAAATACTTCTGGAAGCAAACCTAATGTCAATGCTAAGGCTCTATCAAAAATTGATATTTTTATTTCTTTAAAAAATATAGTAATCACTAATAAATTAAGAGTTAAAATTGAAAGTCCATTTATAATTCCACTGGCAATCTTAAAGCCAAATATCTCTTCTGTATGAAAAGGTGCAAAAGCAATTTCTCCTAATAGAACTGTATCTATATCTAAATGTATATTTGCTGTATACTTTGATATAAGGACAACTGCAATACTAAATAAAACTGATAAAACTATTCCTATTGCAGCATCTTCTTTTACCAAATTAGTATCTGTTATTAACTCAACCAAATAGACAGTTAAAAGTCCTACCAAAGTTGCCCCTACAATAAGTAAAGGAGAATCTAATTTATGAGTAATAAAAAATGAAAGTACTATTCCTAATAAAATAGTATGGCTAATTGCATCTGTAAGCATGCTCATTGACCTTAGAACTAAAAATACTCCTAATAATGAACAAGCTACTGATATTAAAATAGCAATCAGTTGTATTGTTAATCCTGCACTCATTTTTTATCACCTTTATTTTCTTCTAACCTTAACTTCTTATTTCTTATATAAATTCTATAATTTCTAGCAATTATACCTTTTTTTGAAAATAAAAAACTGATTAAAACAAATATTCCAGATACTAATATTATTAAAGGTCCTGTTGGTAAAGCTGCATCAAATGTAGAAACAACACTTCCAATAGCTCCTGAAACCCCACCAATTATTGCTGATAAAAGAGTAACAACTGACAATTTTTTACTCCATTGTTTTGCAGCAACAGGTGGTATAACTAACATTGCAGTCATAAGAATTACTCCTGCTATTTGTATTCCAATAATAACATTAATAACTATCATAGTAGAAACTAAGAAATTTATTTTACCACTATCTATTCCAAGTGTTTTTGCATAATCTGCTTGAAATATACTTATTTTTATTTCTTTCCAAAAAAGTATCACTAAAAATATTAAAATTAACCCAACAGCAATTATTAAATAAATATCTTTTACCACTAATGTTGAAGCCTGTCCAAAAATAAATCTATTTAAACCAGCCTTTTTTGCACCAGGTACTTTTTTTAGATATGTTAGCAATACTAAACCTAATCCAAAAAATGTTGATAACATTAAGGCAATAGCACTATCAAACTTTACTTTTGTTTTTAATTGTATATAGTGAATTAGAAAAATAGATAAAAGTCCAATTATTAAAGCTCCTAAAAGTAAAATGTATAATTCTTTTTTTCTAGTAATTAAAAAAGCAAGGCATATTCCTGCAAGTGAAGCATGAGATATACCATCACCTAGTAAGCTTTCTTTTTTTAGAACTGCAAAAGTCCCAATGATAGCACTAACTACACCTAAAAGTGTGCAACCAAGAGTAACAACTTTAAAGGTATAGCTATTAAAAAAAAGTCTAAATATTTCTGCCATAAATTCCTCTAATCTTCCTAATTATTTTTTGTATGCCATATCTATATTTTTTTGTGTAAAAACTTCCTTTACCTTTCCACTTGCAATAACACTTTTATTTATAAAAGTAACAGTTTCAAAATAAGTTGGTACAGTTTGCAAATCATGATGTACCACAATTAAAGTTTTTCCTTCTAATTTTAATTTTTTTAATATATCCACTATTGACTTTTCTGTTGTTGAATCAACACCTTGAAAAGGCTCATCCATAAGATATATATCAGCTTCCTGTACTAAAGCTCTTGCAATAAAAGCCCTTTGTTGTTGCCCTCCTGAAAGCTCTGATATTTGTCTATCTTTAAAATCTAACATACCAACTTGTTCTATTGCTTTTAAAACCTTTTGTTTCTCTTCTTTACTAACTCTTTTAAAAAGTCCAACTCTGCCATAACATCCCATCTCAACTACATCAAATAGTGTTGTGGGAAAATCCCAATCAACACTATTTCTTTGTGGAACATAAGCCAAGGTTTTTCCATTTATTTTTATTTCACCAGTTATTTGTTTTAAAAATTTTAATATTGTTTTAATGAGAGTTGATTTTCCTGCTCCATTTGGACCTACAAGTGCCATCAAACTCCCTGCTTCAATATCTAAATTAAAATTCTCCAATGCTATATTTTCACCATAAGCAACTGTTAAATTTCTAATTTCAATAGCATTCATTTATTTCACCTATTTCTAATTCTTATTTTAAAGCATTTGATATAGTATCAGCATTTGCTTTTATTGTTTTTATATATGTTTCTGTATTATTTTCTTTATCACCCATAGAATCTGAATAAAGTTCTCCACCAATTTCTACATTTCCACCTTTAGCTTTTACTGCTTCTTGTAAGGCTTCTATACTTTTGTGATTTACAGAAGATTCAACAAAAATAGCCTTTATATTATGTTCAACTATAAAATTAGCTAAATCCTCAATTTGTTTTGCTCCAATTTCTGAATCAGTTGAAACACCTTGTATAGCTTTTACTTGTAAACCAAATTGTTCAGCAAAATAGCCAAAAGCATCATGTGCTGTAATTAAATATCTTGATTCTTCTGGAATTTCATTTATTTTAGCTTGTATATATTCAGTTGCTTCATCTAAAGATTTTAAATAAGTTTGTAAATTATTTTCAAAATAATCTTTATTTTCAGGTAATATCTCACTTAATTTATCAGCAACAGACTTAGCTTGTATAGCCCAAAATTTTGTATTAAACCAAACATGTGGGTCATAAGTATTTTCATCTTCTTTATGTAAAAGAGATTTATCTAATTGATCACCTAAATTTAAAATATATTTATTAGATAAATTTGCAAATATATCTGTCATCTTACCTTCAAGGTGTAATCCACCATAGACAACTAAATCAGCATTTTGTAATTTTTCTACATCTCCTGCTGTTGCTACATATAGATGTGGGTCTTCTCCTTCTTTCATAAGTCCTGTAACTTCAACTTTATCTCCACCAATTTCTTCAATTAAATTTTGATAATAATTTAAAGTTGTTGTAACTTTTATCTTTTGTATCTCATTAGAAGTTTTAGTTTCTTCTTTTTTCTCACCACAAGCAACTATAAATAAAGAAATCATCATAACAGTTAATAATTTAAATATTTTTTTCATATTTTCCCTCCATTTTATTTTATACTATTCTTATCTTCTATGATATATCTCTTTCTATTTTTTGTCAATATAATATTTTTTATTTAAAAGTTTTTTATTATACAATTATTTTATAATAAAAATAACTATAATTTTTATTTGAGAAATTAAAAATAAGTTGTAGAATATATAATAAATTAATAAGACTTTATGGAGATGATTATATGTGGGCTATTTTTGCTATTTTATCAGCTATTTTTGCAGCCTTAACTTCAATTTTAGCAAAAATTGGAATTGAAGGTGTCAATTCAAATCTGGCAACAGCTATAAGAACTATTGTTGTTGTACTTATGGCTTGGTTTATGGTTTTCATAACTGGAAATCAAAATGGAATTGTAGATATAAGTAAAAAAAGTTGGATATTTTTAATTCTATCAGGATTAGCAACTGGTGCTTCTTGGCTTTGTTATTATAAAGCATTACAACTTGGAGAAGCTTCAAAAGTTGTTCCTATTGATAAATTAAGTATAGTTATAACTATTGTCCTAGCCTTTATATTTTTAGAAGAACAAATAACATTAAAAACTTTAATTGGTTGTGCTTTAATTGTTGCAGGAACTTTTGTTATGATTTTGTAAATTGATTTAACATTTAATAAAAAAAGAAGAAATAACTATAATTATAAAAATATAATTATTTCTTCTTTTATTTTTTGAATATCAATTATCTTTCTATTCTTATTACTTTTCCACCTAATTCATAAGTAGACTTTCCTTCTTTTACTGCAAATTTTCCATTTACTAATACATAATCTATACCATCTGGAAATTGAGTTGGTTCAATAAAAGTTCCTTTATCTATAATTTTAGTTTCATCAAAGATTACTATATCTGCAAAATAATCTTCTTTTAATAGACCTCTATTGTCTATTTTAAATGTTACCGCAGGTTTATGTGTCATTTTATATATAGCTTCTTCTAAAGACATTGTTTGCATTTCACGAACAAATTTTCCTAAAACTCTTGGAAATGAACCATATACTCTAGGATGAGGTTTTCCACCTAATAGTCCATCTGTACAAATATTACTTTCTGGTCTTCTCATAAAAGTAACTATATGTTCATCTTTTCCATAATAATCATACATACCTACTGCATTTTCTTCTTCCATTAACAACTGAACCTCCCATGACTGAAGTCGCAGGGTTCTTGGGTAATAGTTGCTTCTGTTAGCCAACTAAATTT
>ERZ773010.1779-NODE-1779-length-13119-cov-25.368494_pt1 | contig 13119 bp, 12 predicted proteins | sample MGYA00580842_ERZ773010 | MGnify/ENA primary metagenome ERZ773010 (study PRJEB29015, sample SAMEA2737982) | human oral metagenome | biome: human oral; feature: human-associated habitat; material: dental | place: China | collected 2107 ...
CCACCGTCACCGTAGCGGTGCTACCAGAGGCCGAGGAAGCCGACGTTGAAATTAATCCAAGCGACCTACGCATTGACATCTACCGCTCCAGCGGTAATGGCGGCCAAAGCGTCAACACTACCGACTCGGCAGTACGTATCACTCACCTGCCGACCGGTATCGTCGTCACTAACCAAGATGAAAAATCACAGATCAAGAACCGCGAAAAAGCCATGAGCGTGCTGCGTTCACGCTTGCTGCAGATGAAAATTGACGAGGAAAATGCCAAATTAAGTGCCGAACGACGCTCACTCGTTGGTACTGGTGACCGCTCAGAGAAAATCCGCACTTATAACTTCCCGCAAGACCGCATCACCGACCACCGCATCCACTACAGCCGCAGCAATATCCCCGCGGCAATGAACGGGGATATTGATGATTTGATTGAGCAACTGCAGCGGTATGAGCGGGAGTTAAAGGCGCAGAACACTGCCTAGCGTGACCACCTACCCGTTAATTATTGATTGTCACCTGTATCGCGTAACAGGGCAATTCTTGCGAGTATCTGCTGTTCCCGCTTAGGGTACATTATTCCCTCGGCGTCTTCTCTCTCATGGATCTCTTTCAATTGCGCAATAATCTCTTCCCGCACCTGCTGAGAAGCGTGGTAAAGCGGTTCAGGCAGACCAGCAGCAGCATGATCTTCACTGTCTGATTCTCTCACTAGGCGTGCCCTACGCCTCGCATCCAACTCAGGACCACCAAACCCAGGAGGGGCTGAGATGGGGAGCTCAGTAAAGCCTGTATCTACTCCTTCGAGGTACTTCTCTCCCTCTTCAAGAAAACGATCCTGTTGAAACTCAAAATCATTTGGGTCGTCAGTAAGATAGAGGCTGCTGTCATAGCCATTATAGTAGTCAGGATTATAATGTGCCACGTGTTCACATCCTTTCATTTAAAAATATAATTTGTTGCACGAATCGTATATTACTCTCTATCTCTTGATTTGTCAATACTTTTTACAACTTTCTAGCTATTTTGCAACCGCAACCACTTTACTCATTCCTAGTCCTGTAGTATAATTAACAACATGAATATAGCAACCTGGCTAAAGAACGCCGCTAAACAGTTAAAAGCTATCGGTATTGCGTCGGCGCGGTTGGACGCCGAACTGATATTGGCTAACACTCTGCGAAAGAACCGGACGTACCTTCACGCACACCTGGATGAGGAGATTGACCCGCGGCGGGTTGATATCGCTGACGCCAGGCTGAGCTTGCGACTTGATCGAGTACCGCTGGCATATATTTTGGGTTGTAAGGAATTTTACGGACGGAAATTTACCGTTTCACCGGCCGTCTTGGTGCCGCGGCCGGAGTCGGAGGAGATGATTACCCTGTTCTTGGCGCTGACAGCCGGTGAGATCGCGCCAAAGACGCTAATTGATGTTGGCACTGGTTCGGGCTGCCTTGGCATTACAGCGGCGCTAGAGCGGCCATCTCTGCGGGTTATCCTGTCGGACATTAGTCCACGAGCCATCAAGATTGCTGAGAAAAACGCGGGCAATTTGCAGGCGCGGGTGACAGTGCAGCAACAATCGCTCCTTTCCGGGCAGATTGAGCCGGTGGATTATATCTTTGCTAATTTACCGTATGTCGACCGGGACTGGGATGTTTCGCCAGAACTGCGTCATGAACCCGTCGAAGCGTTATTTGCAGCAGACAATGGACTACGATTGATTGAGACGCTTATTGCGCAAGCGCCTCGCCACTTGACGGCAGATGGTTTGCTTTTTCTAGAGGCTGATCCAAGGCAGCACCAGGCAATCATCAACCAAGCAAAGGACCACGGTCTTCACGAGGCAGAAACGCGTGGCTTTATTATCGTTTTACGCTTTGTAGGCGCCGAGCGTTAGTTTGACCTTTTGCTCCTTGCCGTCGCGCAGGATAGTCAGTTCTACCGTCTCGCCCGGCAGAAACTCAGAGACGAGACTACCGAGGCCGCCCTGCTCACCAATCAATTTATCATTTACTTTAGTAATAATATCGCCATTCTTGATGCCCGCCTTGTCTGCCGGCCCATCAGCGATGACCGCTGATTTATTACGTGAGCCGCCGACATACGCACCGCTTTTGACTGGTAATTTGTACTCAGCACGAACTTCAGGGGTAATCGCGATATATTGCACGCCGATATATGATTTCTGAATTTTTCCAGAACTCAGCACACTGCGCACCAGCCCCTTGGTAGCGGCAATCGGAATCGCAAAGCCCACACTCTGTGCATCCGAGACAATTGCTGTATTGATACCAATGACCTGTCCCGACATATTGAGGAGCGGCCCGCCAGAATTGCCCGGATTGATCGCAGCATCGGTCTGGAGTAGATCGGTCAGACTCTCGGCTGCATCGCTATACTTGCTAGTGGCGGCCTGAACTGGCCGACCTTTTCCCGAGATAACGCCTGTTGTGACGGTGTTCTGGTAACGGCCCAGCGAATTACCGATGGCGATTACCTTCTGGCCGACACGCACGGTACTTGAATCGCCCAGCGCAGCCGCCGGCAGGTCATTCACACCATTAATCTTGAGAAATGCCACGTCATTGAGCGGGTCAGCACCAACAAGCTTGACGTCCGTATACTGTGTACCGTCACTACCCATAATCTCGATTGTTTCAGCGTCCTTGACGACATGCTTATTTGTCAAAATATAGCCGTCCTTGCTGATAATAATCCCCGTGCCAGCGCCTTGCTGTACTGTCGCACGCGAAAATATCTGACCATTCTTGGTGGTTACAATTGAAACCACACTTTTCGATACGCGCTGCACAACCTCGCTGATATCTGCTTCGTCGCGCGACATGACGAGGTTGCCATCAGGGGTAGACTGAACAGGTTGTTTGCCAAACTGCATCGTGAGCCACGATCCCAGTACCGCCGAACCAACCATCAGCAATATGACCGTGATAATACCGGCGCTCATTAGCGCTAGCTTCCTGCGACGTGGCACGCCAGGTCGAGATTGGAGCTGCTGATCTAGACGAGGTTCCTGCTCCACTATAATGTCACCGAGTTAAAGAATAGTAATATGGTCAGAATGAGGGCAGAGGCCAAGATAGCCGGGCCAGCGATTTCAGCAACAACGATCGTTTTATGCTTGTGCCAGGAGGTATAAATACGCTCGGCCACGAATGATAGTAGCGTAAAGATAATCGTCGCCTGTGGCAACTGCAAGGCATTTACCCCGAGTAGCGCATAGCCAAATGTCCAATAATGCGCTAGCCAGCCAATCTCCGCAAATACTAATCCCCACGCCAGGCTGAGTACGGTAATCTGCTCCTCACGAAATGTCGATAGAAAATGCCGCGCCGTGCCATAGCCAATGATCAACGCACATAATACGACTGCCGCCGCCGACCACTCGTGTGATACCGCAAACAGAGCCGTCGTACCGATAAATACTGCGATACCCGCCTGCAGCATCATTTGCCAGCGCTTTGATAACGGCTTAAGTACAACAAGCCATACTGCATAGAATACCGCCAATGCAATTCGCAGCACTAGCGTCGCCTGCGGTGCATACATTAGCGCCACCACACCGAGTCCCACCACTACATCAACCAGACTTCCCTGAATATTTGTTAGCCAGAACTTGGGGCGCACCGACAACGTCCGCCACTTGCTCAGTAGCACCAGCATGATCGCCGCCAATGGGTAACGAATCTCCTGTGACATCCAGAACAATACCGCTACCATCCCCAAATTCAGCGCGTAATAAGCGATATTACTGAGAAGCGACCGTCGCCTAGCTGTTTTCTTCAGAAACTCCATTGCCACCCTATTATACCAAATTACGGTCCAATTATCACTACGAAGTCAGCTTCGGCCGGTAGGTTGAATGCTGGTTTGCCCTCGGTCAAGGTCACGCCATATAGTTCTTTGATCTTGTTGGCAGAAGCTTGCTTGGACTTACCTGATTCTAGCTGGTACACCTTGTACTTTTCGGTAATTTTCTGTGGTGAATTGCCAACGCTGACGACATTAAGTGATGCTGCAGCGAGGCGATCTGCCTCAGACTTGGCTGCCCCGACCACACCGCTACCGTTCATCACGAGGACGCGCGCTTTTTCCTTGGCAAGCGCATCACCATATATCTCCACCTTGATGAACGATCGGATTTGTGAGTAGTCGAACTGGCCAGCCGTTGGCACAACCACACTGGCACCACCAACCCTACTCGTACCGAGCAAGACATTATCCTTCTCAACAAAGCTCAGACGGTGGATATCTGTATCCTTGATCTTGGAAGCAACATCCATCACCGTACGGACTTCCTTGGCATCAACGTTAGTGCGTAAGTTCTTGCCCATGGCATCCATTAGCGCCGTCACCTTGCCAAGATCAGTTAGCGTACCTGTCGAGGCTGCCTTATTCTTGAGCGCCATCAGTACTAGCTGCTGGTTTTTCTCGCGGTCAAAGTTTGACTTATCCAGCCCATACGAACCACCCAGCGCACCACGCGCTCGCGAGAAATACAGCGCCTTGTCGCCATCCATCTCATTCGGCCCATTCTTAAAATGGATATAGTGTCCCGTTGGACAGCGCTGTTTCCGCTGCTCCGCCGACAAGCCCTTTTCCCGGCACATCCAGTCAACACTTGGGTCAAATACACCGCGCGGATCATCGCTCTGGACATTAACCGTCACGCCGCCAACTGCATTGACCGCATCCTTGATCACTTGAGCATTCACATGCGCCACGTACTGGAGATCTATGCCGAAAATCTTGCCAACAAACTCGCGGCTCGCCTCCATCCGCTTCTTTTCAGCCTGCTCGTCATTACCCTTGGCAACGCAGTCAAAATATTCGTTAATCTTGCCGGCGCTACCAGAGTTACACAGTTGACCAAATTGCACATATAGGTCGCGCGGAATGCTAAACATATAAGCATCGTGCTTCTTCTGGTCAATACTAAGCACCATCATCGAGTCAGTCAATGTCGCACCCGGATGATCCGGATCGTCATCGGTTGTACCGAGGATTAGCATATTGCTGCGCCCATGTGCATCCATTTTCAGCGGCTGATTCTGAAATAGGTCGATCAAATTACCGCCACCAAATACGCGACCGGCATTGACCCACGCCTTGTACAGCAAAAACCCGCCCACCAAAATTATTAGTGCCACGATCACTAGGATGATAATCTTCAGCTTGCGCCGTTTTTTATGTGATTTCTTGCGTTTTTCTCGGGGCGTTTCGGGTTTTTGGATATCAAGATCCTTGAGCGAATTGCTAATGTCTGCATCAATATCAGCAGTTGACGAAGTTGCGAGGCGAATCCGCTCGGCTTGCGACAGTGGCTGACGCGGTGTTTGCGTTGGCTGCTGCCCAAGTGTCTGCGGCGTCACATGATGCACAGGACGAGGATGTGCAGCCGCTCGCTCTGGCGGTGCGCCACCCAAACGAGACCGCTGAACCCTCCGCGGTACAAATCCATCGACCGAATTCCTATTTGAAATTTTCACTGCTCCTTATTATAGCACACTTCTCTATCGATCAAGCTTTTGGTTTTCGCCACCAAACCATGTATAATAAGGCAGATGGATGCTCATTTTCTCGATCGACACCCGCGCCTAAGGGACAGTCTGGGACTGATTATTTTTGTAGTCGGAGTGATCATCGGCACAATTTTGATCAATACCTTCGTCTTTCGTAGCTTTGGCGTGCAGGGCCCAAGTATGGAAAACACGATGCACACCAATGACCGCTTGATTGTTGATCGACTGTCGGTCACGATTAAACAGCTTCAAAATCAGCAATATATCCCCAAACGTGGCCAAATTATCGTCTTTAAAAATCCTAATTACAATCCAACCCTAGGTCACGACGAATATATCGTCAAACGGGTAATTGCTTTTGCTGGTGAGCGCGTCACCGTTAAGGATGGCGTCGTTACCGTCTATAACAGTGAACATCCTAACGGTTTTAATCCCGACTCAACCGTCAACAAAAATGAACCAAAGTCACCCACCTCCGGCGATGTTGACACTAATGTATCTGAGGGGACAATTTTTGTAATGGGCGATAATCGCGAGGGCAATTTCTCGTGTGACTCGCGTAACTGCATGGGTAATATTCCGCTATACGACATCGTCGGGCCGGTCATCGCCCGTATCTTCCCTTTTACACAAATCAGAGGGTTTTAATCATCAACCAATCAAGTCACGGATCCGCTCAAAATCCGCTTGGTCTTTGAACGGAATGATAATCTGACCGGCACCGCGCTTACTGGTGCGAACTGTGATATTGGCACGGAGTTTCTTCGATAGGCGCGCTACCGACGAGGCATGCGGTGGTTCGACTGACTGCGGAGCTGACGCCTGGCCCAGAGGCTGCTGTGCTCGCTTCCAGGCGGCGATCATCTGCTCGAGCTTGCGTACGCTCCAACCCTGATGAATTGTTTGCTGCAGCAAATCCTCTGCCACGTCATCTGGTAGCCCCACTAACGTTCGTGCCTGCCCTTCAGAAATCTTATTTTCAAACAACGCCGTCCGCACGACACTCGGTAATTTCAGGAGACGCAGCGTATTACTAATGGCGCTGACTGATTTACCGCCAACGTGCTGGCCGATTTGTTCCAGCGTCATATTGAACTGGTCGCGTAGTTTCATGTAGGCCGTCGCCGTCTCGAGTGGATTGAGGTCGCGTCGCTGCAAGTTCTCGATCAGCGACACCTCCAATCGATGCTGATCGCTCAGGCTACGAATAATGCTCGGTATTTCTACTAATCCAGCCAGCTGCGCCGCTCGCCAGCGCCGCTCGCCAGCCACGATCATAAACTGTGCCTCATGTGGCGTCACGACGATCGGCTGCACCACACCGTGCCGACCAATCGAATCGGCTAGTTCACGCAGCGCCTCCTCGTCAAAAAACCGCCGCGGCTGATCTGGATCTGGGATAATATCTGCGATTGGTAGCTGGCGTAATTGCGACATTGTCGCATCTTGACCAGCCGTCGGGTCAAAGGCCTCGTCAAACAAATTTGTCGGTATCAGCGAATCAAATCCCCGCCCAAGTCCCTTTTTCATCCTTCAATCCTCTCGATAATCTCTTTAGTCAGCGCGTGGTAGGCTCGCGAACCCTTTGAGAAACGATCGTACACGCCAACCGGCACGCCATGACTTGGCGCCTCAGCGAGGCGAATATTGCGCGGAATCGTCGTCTTGAAAATTGTATCAGCGAAATGCTTTTTAATTTCATCGTATACCTGACTCGACAGAGTTGTCCGCGAATCAACCATGGTGGTTACTACGCCGAGCAGGCGCAAATGCGGATTGAGCCCCTTACGGACCAGCTTCATCGTCTCCATCAGCTGCCCCAGCCCCTCGAGAGCATAAAACTCTGCCTGCACTGGCAGCAAGACATACTGCGCCGCAATCAGCCCATTCACGGTCAGCAAGCTCAAGCTCGGCGGACTGTCAATAACAACATAATCATAGCCAGCGAGACTCGCCAGCGCTTGGCGCAACCGCACGAACCGCCCCTCGGCCTGTGCCAGCTCGACCTCAGTATTTGCTAGATGTGGCGTTGCCGGTGCAATCGATAGATTCTTGATGTCAGTCTGAATAATTATATTGTTCAAGGCTGTCTGCCCAGTCACCATCTCAGTCATCGTCGCGCCCAAACCTTGCTTATCAATGCCGAGGCCGCTGGTGGCATTTCCCTGCGGGTCAAAGTCAACGATTAGCGTCCGCTTACCTGCTTTTGCCAAAAAATATGCCACATTAATTGAAGTCGTTGTCTTGCCGACACCACCCTTTTGATTTGTCACCGCAATAATCTTCGTCATCAATACCCCTTCTGCTTACCCCATTGTACCATAATCTCAGTCATAAAAATACCGCCCTCATCACGGGGCGGTACGATTGTTCACCTAATTATTTGATGGAGGTTATCTCAATCTTGGTGTACTTCTGGCGATGGCCAGTTTCTTTGTGCACACGTTTCTTGCTCTTGTAGCGGATGACGCGGATTTTATCACCCTTGACCTCTGCTTCAACAACCTTTGCCTTCACCGCCACACCCTTGACGGTCGGCGTACCAACTGTTGTTTTATCACCATCAATCACTAAAAGTGCGTCGAGAGTGAGTTCTTTTGTGCCTTCAGGGAGGAGATCCACCAAGAGGGACTCTTTTTCGCTGACAATATATTGCTTGCCAGAGATTTTTACGACTGCTTTCATTTCGTTCCTTAAAAATTAGTTTTCAATCTGTTCTATTGTACCAGAGGCATGGTGATAAATCAATCACATTTCACATCTGTGCCGCATGCTACACTGCGGGATATGCCCTACAGGCGTCGCAATCGATAAATACCGATCAAACCAGCGGCCACCGCGAGACTTGATATACCGATCAGCAAATAGCTGTTATCACCGGTGTCGGCCAGCGATGCACCAGATTTTTTCTGAGCCGGATTTGGATTGCCTGGCTGTGCAGCCGGTGATGCTGGCAGTGCAATTGTAAGCGTCCCCATAGTAACTGAGCTGTTGCCAGCCGCATCGGTAAAGGTCACCTTAATTGTATGCGTGCCATTACCAAGTGCAGCGATAACATTAGCTGGCAGTGTCCAGGTTCCGCCTGCTACAGTTGCTGGATAGTCAACCCCATTAATAGTTACGGTCACCGTAGCGGAAGGATCATTGACCGTACCGCTTAAAGCAGGTGAAGCAGTCGTGGCTTGCTGCGTATCAAGTGTACCAGCTGGAGCGGTCGTGTCTACTGTTAGCGTCAGCGGAGTCGATGGTGCTGATATATTACCAACTGCTGTCTCCCTGGTGTACGCTACGGTATGATTACCATCGTTCAATGCATTCGGTAGAGTCACCTCGACCGGTCCTGCTGCTGTACAGTTGATCGTTTGCACCTCAACACCATCAACGATAAGGTGTAACTTATCAGTAGCAGATGCGCACTGCAGCGTCACGGTTGGTGTTGTATCACTGGTGATATTATCTGAATCGCTAGCACCAGTGTCTGAAGATGGCTTCAGTGTCACCTTCGCTGGCGGCGCAACAACATTAGCATCGACATTGTAGGTCTTTGTTATTGTTGTACTGGTTGTATTGCCGGCTGGGTCAGAGGCAATTATCGTTATATCGATCGTATGATCAGGGTCTGATGCTAACTCAGCACCCGGAACAGCTACTGCAAATGCACCAGTTGCGTCAACAGTTCCCTCATACGTTGTACCGTTAACAGTCACCTTTACCTTATCGCCGGGGCGAGTGCCAGTAGCCAGGCCGCGAATAGTCTGCGGTGTAGTCGCTTCAGCAGCATTAATGGTATTATCAGCGGTTACCGGATCAATCATTGCTGTCGGAGCAATTGGAGCAGTCGTATCTACCGTCACCGTTAGCGTTGGCGAGCTCTGTGAAACATTACCAGCTGCATCAGCCTCAGTAAACGTTATTGCATGATCGCCATCAGACAGTGGCGTTGTTGGAACTACATCAACAGGGCCAGGGCCAGCACAATTTACCGTTCCATTCGCAACCCCATCTACGTACAGTGTCAAGGTGCTTCCTGCCTCAGTACACATCAATGTAAAAGCTGGCTTATCTTTATTTGTAATATTATCCGAGTCGCTATCACCCGTATCCGAAGCAGCGGTCATATCTGGAGCAGCAGCTGGTGTTACCGGCGGCTGTGAATCACGCCACTGAGCATACAGTGTCACGTCACCCGTTAGCTGAATATTAGCGCCAGCAGCATAAGGTGTACCCGTACCGTTTGCCTCAGTATTCCAGCCGGTAAATGCATGGCCTGCTTTTGTAAAGCTATTTGCCGCTGCCTGGACAGTACTATTGTAATTACCGACTGTATCACTCATTGTACCTGCACCGGTATTAGCATCATAGTGCACCTTGTACTGGTTAACCGTCCACTTGGCATACAGTGTTGTATTGGCATCTGGCATTGTATCGGTACCAAAGTTCCATGGATTAGCAAGTCCAGCATCTTTATACCAACCAGCAAAGGTGTGCCCGGTTTTAGTTGGTGGAGTCGGCTCAGTTGCTTTGGCGCCGTACTCTACTGTTTGTGATGGTACAGGTGAGCCGTCTTTTGAATCAAACGTAAGCGTATAATTATTCTTGCGCCACTGGGCGTATAGCGTCGCATCACCGGTTAGATGGAAATTATCACCCGCAGCATATGCTGTACCGCCACCGTTAGCCATCGTATTCCAGCCGGTGAAGGTGTGACCGGTTTTTGTAAAGTTATTGTTTGCTAGCTGCACCGTAGCATCATAATTGCCAACGGTATCTGGCGTTGCGCCGCTACCAGTATTTGCATCATACTGCACCTTATACTGATTCACTGTCCACTTAGCATGAAGTGTTGTATCGGCTGCCGGCATCGTGTCAGTCGTAAAATCCCATGGTTGCGTAAATCCAGCGTCCTTGTACCAACCAGCAAACGTGTGACCTGTTTTAGTTGGCACTGCTGGTGCTGTTGCCTTTGCACCAAATACCACTGTTTGATCCGGTACAGTAGAGCCGCCCTTGGTATCAAAATGCAGTGTATAGTTATTGACCTGCCACTGTGCATATAGTGTTGTGTCGGCTGTTACCGTCACATTTGCACCTGCAGCATATGCGGTACCGCCACCGTTAGCCATCGTATTCCAGCCGGTGAAGGTGTGACCGGTTTTTGCCAAGTTACCAGTATTCGCTGCCGCAGCCGCTGTGGCACCCGAGCGAAGCGTCTCTCCTGTTGAAGCTGGCACTGTACCCGCATCAGCACCATTTGCATTGTATGAAAGTTCTAACAGATTATTCAGGGTAATTGTTAGGTGCTTGTCAAATGTCTGTCCAGCCTTATTCGTTGCCCGTACACAAATTGACAATGTACTGTTCTGCTCATAGTCTGGAGACTGTGCTAACTTAATCTTATTGCCGTCAATCGTTACAAGATTATTCTGCGCGCCAGCACAACCAAGTGTATAGGTAAACTCATTCTGTGGCGAGCCGACAGCATCAGTACCCGCCAATTGACCCAGCACAGTTCCGGCAGGACTATTCTCATCAACATTCGCTGCACCAGTGTAATCCACCGCAGTTACGGCATACGGCGTACAGTCCTTGCCAGCGTCGGCAATGATCCACGACTTCGAAGTTGTCAAGGTATTGCGCTGCGTATCTGCCAAGCAGAACTTACTATTGCCACCACCAAGTTTAACGTTATTATTTACTGTCTGCCCTTGCCATGCTATCAACGTTGAATCATAATTTGGAGTCGATATTTTTATACCATTTAACAATCCGTCTGCATTTGTTAGCTGGCGAACATCCCAATGAGCGAGTGATTGGTCAAATTTCTCAGCACCAGCCAACGCCAGGAGGGCATTCTCAAGTCGTGCAGTATTCCACTCACCAATTGGCTGATTAAACTTTTTAGCATATGCCAATACTGCTACCATCGTGGTCACTTTACTGACATCCCATTTTTGAATTGGCTGATTAAATTCATAAGCATTAGTGAACGCATTATCCATATCGGTCACTTTAGAAGTATTCCAGCTCGAAATATCTTGATTAAACTGATGGGCTCCAGAGAATGTGCTATTTAAACTCTGGACATTGGCAGTATCCCATTGCCAGTCAGCACCAACACCTTTTAAGTTCTTGGCATTCCGGAACATATAGCCCAGACTCACCACTTTGCCCATCCGCGGCTTATCAGTTGCTTTCACGTCAAGGTTTTCAGCACCATCAAAGGCATGCTCCATATTCAACCATTCGTTCGTGCCCCATTGGTCAATTGAAACAACCTTTAACTTATCACCAGTAAAGTTAAAGAATATGCGCGGGAAAGCACCACTAATACGAATCTGATATTCACCAGCTGTCGCATAATTACAGGTAGCGTTGCCGGTTTGACCGGTGAGCGTCACGCCGTTACCACATGAGACATTGTAATTGTAGCCGCTGCCAAATGTCGGTATCGTAAATGTATTGCCAGCACCCTTACGCGTATCAATGGTCATTACAAAGTCTGTCGCGTTAATAGCATCAGCTTTCACTGGCTGACTTGGCGCGAGATAATGCACCGCAAACACACCAACAACAACTGCAACCACCGCATTTGTCAGCAATAATCGCTTTGCCTTTTGTGTTATTTTCATGTGCTGTGCCCCCTGTTTCTATATAATTAATAGTATTGTTACAATAATAATGACCCAATTATACTCCAAGCATAAGCGCTTTGCAAGCAGATTTTACTATCCTAACGAGCATGATCCTGACCGACCACACACGACATTATTTGCATGCAGCCAGCCCTCGACGTTACCGCCATCCAAATGCATACCTACCGCTGGTACGACCTTGACAACGCCGCCATCCCGAGCATAATTGCTGATCGCATCAGTCAACTCGTATTCGCCGCGGGGCGATATTGCAACATCAGCACAAGACTGAATAACTTGTTTGGTGAGGACGTATTTACCGATGTTGGCAAAGTGACTTGGCGCCTCCTCCGGCTTTGGCTTTTCAACAATCTCGACAAAATTGCCGTCTTCGTCTATGACAATCGCCCCGTACCGACTAATGTCATCACCCGGCACTTCCTGGGCCAGCAGGCTACATTGACCGTCTGGCGTCGCCGCTAGGAGTCGCGCTATTTCACTGGAGCCATCAGCATTATACATAAAGTCATCACCCATCAGCACCACTGCCGACTCGCCATCCTCGAGATAGTCTGCCGCCAAAGCTACCGGCACTGCTGAACCATACTTACCGTAGCTCGGCTGCGTCACAAAGTGAAGCTTCGCATCAATCGGCGCCACGAGAGCCAGTTTGTCATCCTTGCCCTTGCTCCGTAAATAATCGTTGAGCAAAATATTACTCCGATAATAGCTCTCTAGTTGTGAACTCTGCTCGCCAACCACGAAGATCAGCTCGCGCACGCCGGCCGCCAAACAGTCCTGCACCACATAATCAATCAGTGGGCGATTGCCAATCGGCAGCATACATTTTTCAATTGATTTGGTAATTGGTAGCATCCGTGTACCCCAACCAGCAACCGGAATAATAGCTTTGGTAATCATATCTCCTCCTTACATCTTGAGTTCTTTAT
>ERZ773010.1788-NODE-1788-length-13079-cov-13.008983_pt1 | contig 13079 bp, 12 predicted proteins | sample MGYA00580842_ERZ773010 | MGnify/ENA primary metagenome ERZ773010 (study PRJEB29015, sample SAMEA2737982) | human oral metagenome | biome: human oral; feature: human-associated habitat; material: dental | place: China | collected 2107 ...
TTCCTAAAATAGATGAAATGCAGAAAGAAGGAGGTAAGGAAAGAGATAAAATTACCCAATGGACAAGATATGTGACTATTATTCTAGCAATAGGTCAATCATTCGGAATATCAATAGCATTAATGGGCAGCGGAATGGTTATTGAGCCAGGACCTAGATTCATAGTAAGTTCAGTTGCATTAATAACAGGTGGAACAGCATTTCTAATGTGGATTTCAGAAAGAATATCAATAAGAGGTATCGGAAATGGTACATCTATGTTGATTTTTCTGAATATAGTAGCAGGGTTACCAGGAGTATTACATAATATGTGGGCAAGTCTTGGTAAGGATAGTATAGGTATTGTCATGTTTACATTATCGTTAGTACTATTTGTAGTAATCATAACTTTAATGGTAATAGTTCAGCTTGCTGAAAGAAGAGTTCCTATACAATATGCAGGAAAAGGTAGTCTGGGATTTGGTGGAGGACAAAGTGCAGTTGGAAGAAGAACATATCTGCCTTTAAAAATAAACATGTCTGGAGTAATGCCAATAATCTTTGCATCAGTATTGATGGCGGCACCACCATTTATGGTTTCATTAATGAAAGACAGTAAATTAAAAACATTTTTAACATCTCAATTTGAGCCTAAAGGACCTATGTACCTGTTGTTATTTGCAATATTGATTACAGTATTTTCTTTCTTTTATACTTTGACAATAGCATTTGATCCTGATAAAGTGGCAGATGACTTAAAACAAAGTGGAGGAACAATACCTACAGTAAGAGCGGGAGCAGAAACAGCTGATTATCTGGAAGGAGTAGCAACTAGAGTAACTTTTGGAAGTGCTATATTTCTTTCTCTATTAGGAATATTCCCTAACATCTGGTTTGGTTATTTTCTTAATACACATGTATTAATTGGTGGAACAAGTCTTCTGATTCTTGTAGGAACAGCAGTAGAACTACTTCAACAAATAGATTCTTATCTGGCTGTTAAACAGATGAAAGGTTTTATAAAAAAAGATAGAAAAAGTAAAAGGTGAAGTTAGAACTTCATCTTTTCTTAAATTTAGATTCTACTGAATTCTTATGATATTTATAATTTTTAATTTTATTATAATGTTTATAAAACAATACAAAAAATAAAAAATTTTGTAAAGTTAATTTGTAAAAATTTAAAAAAAGATATGAAGGAGATATTTTTATGAAAAAATTTATAGTAATGATGGGGTTGTTAACAGGAATTACAAGCTTTGCTGCTGCAGGTCTAAATTTGCCATTTACAAGTGATGGTAAGTTACATGAAGAAAAATTAATAAATAGAAATATTCAATCAGAAGACACAGATTTAGAAATAAAGAAGATAGGTAATGGAAAATACCAAATTATAAGCTCTTATTCAGAATCTAATAGTGAAGATGGAGCAGAAGAAATTCAAACAGAAGTAACAGAAGCAGTAGTAAAGAAGAATGTAATTTGTGATAAATATGTTTGTATTGGATATGACACAAAGTTGAAAAAAGCTGTATTTTTGGATCAGGATGATATGAGAATCATCTATCCTGAATGGTAATTATTAAAAGAAAAAGTTCTCATTTTTCTTTAATAAAAATATGATACAATACAATTGATGATAAAGAAGAAGTGTTAATTGCTTATATTAGTTTATTATAATTGCTATTTTAATGTTAGGTAAGTTGTTAGAAGAAAAGAAGTCGGGACGAAGATGTTATATTTTCGTCTTTTTAATATAGTATAAAATTTAAGAATATATTCTGTCATAAAGTATAAAAAATTATAAAAATAGAATGGTCTTAACAGGAACTTTATGATATAATAGTCTGAAATTGGAAAATAAAAAGAAAGGAGAAAACTGCTGTCTTAATCGGATTTAAGGTTTAGCAGTTATAAATTAGAATATGAAGAAACTGGCTCAATCAATAGTGGCATTTATTATAAGTATATTTGGAGTGAATGCCGGAAAGGTAATTGGAATATTTTTTATTTCCCTGCTTCCGGTCATAGAACTGAGGGGAAGTATACCAATAGGATACTATCAGGGACTTCCATGGTATACAAATATGATAACTTCAATTATAGGTAACATTCTACCTGTTCCTTTTATCCTTTTATTTGTTGTAAAAGTGTTTGAATTTATGAAAAAAAGAAATATAATGGTAAATGTTATTGAAAAAATAGAAAAAAGAGCAATGAGCAGAAGTGAAAGTATTGCAAATAAAGAATTTCTTGGACTTATGCTATTTGTAGCAATTCCATTTCCAGGAACAGGAGCATGGACAGGGGCACTGATTGCGGCATTGCTTCAATTTGACAGAAAAAAATCTTTTGTGTATATTTTTATTGGAGTATTGATAGCGGCATCTTTAGTGACTTTGGGAGTATATGGAGTTATAGGGTCTTTAGTATAATATCTGAGGGAATCTGTACTAAAATACCTAAAATTAATACTTTTCAAAAAAATGTAAATGTGATATAATCATAGTACAATAGAATAAGGGAATGTTTTGGTTTCGACAGGATAGGAAGCTTGTTATCGGCAAGTAAGCGGGAGCTTTAAAATCCAACTTAAATATAATCGGAAACGATAATTACGCATTAGCTGCCTAAGCTGCAGCTCGTCACTTTAAGAAATCGCCATTTTTCTTTAAGATGATGTCACTTTAATGGCTTACTTGGATGTATGATTATGTCATCTGAGGACATTTTATAATCTCGCCGTTAGACTTTTGTCTGTTTAATATCTTTTCGGTTAAAGCGATAAATAGACTAAACTTGTAGATGATAATGAGAACTTTGTATTTTGGACACGGGTTCGATTCCCGTCATTTCCACCAAAACAAAAAACAGAAAAGAAAATAATAGATAAAATTTGAAACTGCCTGGGAGGGCAGTTTTTTGTTACTTCTTATAAGGACAGCTCATTAAATGATCATCAATAATTCCTATAGCCTGCAGAAAAGAGTATATAATAGTGGAACCGACGAACTTGAATCCTCTCTTTTTTAAGTCTTTGCTTATCTTATCAGAAAGCACACTAGTGGCAGGCACTTCAGAAAGTTCCTTCCAATTGTTTATAATTCTCTTATTATCAGTAAAATTCCATATATATTTTGCAAAAGAGCCAAATTCTTTCTGAACTTTCATAAATGCCCTGGCATTTGTAACAGTAGAGTTTATTTTCAGTCTGTTCCGTATAATTCCTTCATTTTTTAAGAGTTCATTCAGCTTCATTTCATCGTATTCTGCCATTTTCCTGTAATCAAAATTATCAAATGCTTTCCTGAAATTTTCCCTTTTCTGTAAAATTGTATTCCAGCTAAGTCCCGCCTGAAAGCCTTCAAGTATGAGCATTTCAAAAATATATCCGTCATCGTGGGAAGGCACTCCCCATTCAGTGTCATGATATAAAATATCCTTTTCTCCCTTTGCCCATCCGCAACGGTTATTATTCATAATTTCTGACTCCCTTCTTTTATAAGACAAGTGTATGAACCTCCTGATTTTCAAGAGTAACAGTTACTTCTGAAAGAGGAATTTCAAATAAAAGTAGAACATCGCCAAAATTATCAATGATAAATTCCATTTTAGGATTTTTAGAAACAAATATTTCCTTTACATCATAGACTGTTTTGTTGCTTTTTTTGATTTTTCCTTTTCCTCTGACATATTTACTTTCAGTTTTTGGAATAGTTGTAAAAGAAACATTACTATTTGATGAAAATTCAGAAACTTTTTGACTGTCCTTGAAGGAACTAAAAAATAAAGTTTTTGTTTCTTCAGAGTAAAAGAAACTTACAATTCTTACATTAGGAATATCATTTGTAGAAGTTGCCAACGCGATCTCTCCCTGCCCTTTCATTATATTTTCAAATTCTCTTTTTATATCCATAAATATTCATCCTTTCTTTTTTTAATTTTTTATATTATAATACTAAAAGGTGACAAATAATGTCAATTTAATTTAGAAGTTTTTATTTAGGAGAAAATAATGAATAAATCTGAAAGAATAAACGATATGATGTTTTATCTTAATAAGAAAAATCAATTTAATTTAAAAGATATAACTGAAAAATACGGTATTTCAAAAAGAACGGCACTTAGAGATATTCAATCTCTTGAAAAACTTGGTGTTCCTATATATTCTGAAGTAGGTAGACATGGTAAATATAAGATAGTAAATAAAAAATTGCTTTCATCAGCTATGTTTACAGAAAATGAGGTTTTTTCTCTTTATTTTGGAATGCTGACATTGGAAACATATGAAATGTGTCCATTTAATTTAGATAAAGAGAAATTAAAAGCTAAATTTGAGACCTGTCTTTCAGAAGAACAGTTAAAGAACCTTTTTTTAATAGAAAAAATATTAAAAGTGGAAGTGAAAAAAACCGGAAAAAACAGCTCATTATTAAAAGATATAGTAGAAGCAATAATTGAAAATAAAATTTGTAGAATAGTATATCAGAAAGGAACAAATAAAATAGAGGAAGAAGTACAATTTTTAAGGATTTTTTCATGTCAGGGAAAGTGGAATTTAGAAGCTTTGATTTACAAAAATGGAAAAAAGAAAGTATTCGAATGCAGTAAAATAATTTCTATTGAAAAGACAAATTTGGTTCCTTTAAAAAATTTGAAAGAAATTATTGAAAATATATAGAAAATCTTATATGAATTTTAAAAGTTTTTCGTATTTAGAGTATAGAAAAAAATGAAAAAAATTGATATAATATGTCGACAATTTAGAAAAACAAATGAAGAGAAAAAATAAAGGAGACAAAAATGAAAAAAAATATTCTGAAAATAGTTTTAATTGCATTGATATCATTAGTATTATTAAGCTGCGGAAAAAAGGAAGATAAAATAAAGATAGTGTTTCTGCCTAATGAGTCAAATGATTCGCTGAAAAACTCGAGGGAAGAATTTGCAAAGGTGATAGAAAAGGCAACTGGAAAAAAGGTTGAAATAATAACAACTACAGATTATAACATTGCAGTGGAGAACATAATTTCAGGACAGGCTCAGATTGCATATATAGGTGCGGAAGCTCTACTTAGTGCAAGGGAAAGAAGTAAGGATGTGGAAGCTGTATTGACAAATTCAGGAGCCAGCGGAACATTGGAAGATGCATTCTATTACAGTTTTATAGCTGTAAGGGAGGAAGATGCTCCACAATATAAGTCTGGAGACGGATATGACCTTAAAAAGATGCAGGGAAAATCAATAACATTTGTTACAAATAGTTCAACATCAGGATTTAAAATACCTGCACAAGAAATTGTAAAGATATTTAATCTAAAGGATAACGATGAAGTAATACAGGAAGGAAAAGTTTTCTCAAAAGTAATATTTGGAGGATCTCATCCGGGAGCACAGGTAAATCTGTTTAAAAAGGATTCTGACATTGCTACATTTGCCATTCCAAAGTCATTTACAATATATGAACTGACTTCAGGACAGGAAAATAAAGCAGGAGCCACTTATAAGGTAAAGCAGGGGGCAGTTGCGCCATTTGGGGATTATGCAGGGAAAAGTTTCACTGTAATAAAATCAATACCTGTATTTAACGGACCGATAGTATTCAATGTAAAAAAACTTTCTAAAGAAGACCAGGATAAAATTAAAAAAGCCCTTATGTCAAAGGAAACAACAGACAATCCTGCAATATTCAGTGACAAGAAAAGCAAGATAAGAGGACTGTTCCTGAAGGAAAATCCGAATGTAGGATTCCTGGAAACAGATTCAAAATGGTATGAACAGGCAAAAGAATAAAACGGGATATAAAATGCATGAATAATGCAACTGACCATTATATAAAATAAAAAGGAATATAAAAATAGAATTGGAAGGCTGGAGGGAATCCGGCCTTTTTAATTTAAATATAACAGTAGAAGAAAGGGATTGAAAATGCTGCTATCAGTAAATAATATCACAAAAAAATATAAAAACGGGATAACAGCCCTGAAAGATGTTTCGCTGACAGCCGAAAAGGGTGAATTCATTTCAGTTATAGGGCCTTCAGGTTCAGGGAAATCGACTTTGCTGAGGACAATAAACAGAATGATTGATATAGACGCAGGAACCATACTTTTCAATGATGTTCAGATTGAGAAACTTAAAGGAAAGGAAATAAACAGGTTCAGAAGGCAGATAGGAATGATATTTCAGAGTTACAATCTTGTTGAAAGACTGACAGTTATTGAAAATGTTCTTCATGGAAGGCTGGGATATAAATCGGTACTGGCAGGGTCGCTGGGACTTTACACGGAGGAAGAGAAAAAGGAAGCTTTCAGTATACTGGAAAAGGTTGATATGATGAAATATGCATATCAGAGATGCAGTGAATTAAGCGGTGGGCAGAAACAGAGGGTCGGAATTGCAAGGGCACTTATGCAGAATCCTGTGCTTCTTCTATGTGATGAGCCAATTGCATCTCTTGATCCGAAAAGTTCGGAAAGGGTGATGGATTACTTAAGAAAAATTACTGATGAAATGGGAATAACATGTATTGTAAATTTACATCAGGTTGACATTGCAACAAAGTATTCTGATAGAATTATCGGTTTAAATGAAGGACATAAAGTATTTGATGATGCTGTAGAAAATTTGACAAAAGAAAAGGTGGAAAAAATTTATTCAGGTTTTGGAGAAGACAACTAGAATTGTCAAGAAAAGTCATCAGAAAATAAATCAATAGAATCGGGGAAGGGAATTTAATGAAGTTAACTAATAAAGATATATTTAAGAGGAGAATGCAGTCAAAAATAATATTTCTGCTTTCTGTTATAATATTATATGCCATATCCTCCATGATTTCAGGATTTGAAAATGGACTGGCATTCTTATCAGTTCCAAAAGGAGTATTATGGCTATTTCAGAAATTCATTCCTAACGGGAAAACATTGCAATATCTGCCTAAAATTATGAAGCCGGCACTTGAAACAATTCTGCTGGCTCTGACTTCGACGCTGATTTCATCAGTGTTTGCACTTATAATGTCAGTGATTGGATCAGAAACGGTAGGAATAAGCAGAGTGGCTGCTTTTGCAGTGAAACTTACAGCCTCATTTTTTAGAAATATGCCAGTTGTGGCATGGTCGCTGCTGCTGCTGTTTTCATTTAAGCAGAGCCAGTTTACAGGACTTCTGTCATTGACATTTATAACATTCGGATATCTGACAAGATCCTTCATGGAAACTATAGATGAAGTTGCAGGAGATGTAGTGGAAGCATTAAAGGCGACAGGAGCTTCGTGGTGGCAGATTATATTTCAGGGGGTAATTCCAAGTGTTTCTTCACAGCTTGTTTCATGGGTTCTGTACTATACTGAAAACAATGTGAGGGAGGCAACTCTTATAGGAATACTTACAGGAACAGGGATAGGATTTATATTTAATCTGTATTACAGAAGTTTCAGATATGATGCCGCAGGTCTTGTAATACTTATTGTGGCAGTTATAGTTTCAGCAATAGAGATGACATCAAACAAAATAAGAAAGGAACTGCTCTAATACAGACCGGGAGGTGAAGAAATGACAGGAGAAAGCTATATGGAAAAAAATAGAAATGGTAAAATAGTAATAAAAAAGTTTACAAAAGCAAGAGTTTATTTAACAGTAACATTGATTGTTTTTTGTATAATAGGATTATATACAATATTTACAATAGATACAGGAGACATAAATATAGGGAATGCATTAAGGGAATTTATTAAAAATTTGCAGGAAATGTTTTTAGGAGCAAGGCTTTCAGACAGATACAGCTTTTTAGAAATATTTCAAAGCCTGGGAGTGAGTCTGTCCCTTGCAATGATGTCGACAATGATTGGGGGATTTATTGCATTATTTCTGTCATTTTTTGCTGCTGAAAATCTTTCAGGAGGTAAAATATCTGGAATAATAAGAGTTACAGTATCTTTTATAAGGTCGATTCCTACAATACTTTGGGTTATGGTATTCTCTGTCGTTGCAAATATAGGAGTGGAAGCCGCAGTTATCGGAATTTCCTTTCATACAGTCGCCTTTCTTGTGAAGGCATATTCTGAAAGTATCGAGGAACTCGACAGGGAAACGATTGAAGCGTTGAAGGCAAGCGGTGCTTCATGGTGGCAGATTATATTTCAGGCAGTAATCCCTTCATCGATGGCATCGATACTGTCATGGACATTTGTACGTTTTGAAATGAATTTTACTAATGCGGTTGTCGTTGGAGCAGCTTCAGGAGCCGGAGGAATAGGATATGAAATGTTTATGGCGGGTACTATGTATCATGATTTGAGAGAAGTGGGTGTTTTCGCATATATGATTTTATTTACTGCTGTCATTCTTGAAGCAGTGTCTTACGGGCTTAAAAAGAAATATATTAACAGGAAATAAAATTATAAATAAAACTGAATGAGAAATTTTGAGAACGGTTGTCTATAAGTTAAAAAACAAAGTGAAAAATAAAATGTTAAAAATCATAATAAAAAATGACAAAATAGAAAAAATAATGTATAATATATATAGTTTGACACATAATAATAAATTAATAAAAAATATTCATAGGTCATAAAAAGGAAGGAATTAAAATGAATAAAAAAGTTAAAGGGGCTTCCTTCATCGTTTTAGGGTTATTCCTGACGTATCTTTTAGTTAACAGAAGAGGGATAGAGGCCTCAAATAATTCTGAAGGAAATATTCTGTTTCTATTTTTAGATTTTTTTACTCTGTTTTCCGGTAAAATGGCATGGATAATAATTGGAATACTGCTTATAACAGGGCTGGCATTTCTAATAAAAAAAGAAGTGAGGGTGAGCAGAAGGAAAGAGCTGACAGGAGTAGTCTGTTTTTTAGCGATTTCATTGCTATTCATAAGGGAAGATATTGTTTCGCCTTTGCCTGATTCATTTACAGATGCCGGAAGAATAATTCTGGAACTTGGATTTGGAAAGGAAAGTGGAGGAATTGTAGGAAGTTTAGTTGCAATGCCTCTGTATAAAGTTATAACGACGACTGCAATGGGGATTTTCCTTTGGGCAGTTGTGGGATTAAGTATCCTGTATCTGCTGTCTTCTCCGCTGGAATACCTTTATGAATGGATAAAGGGAGTAAGACAATATTACAGGAGTGATGAATACAAGGAAAAAGTGAAACTTCTTAAAGCTAAAAAAATGTCAGAAAAGCTTAAACGTACTGACTATAAAAAATATCAGAAAGAAGAAATGAAAAAACGTATAATAGAATCAAGAAATCAGAAGTTAAGCTTTGAGCTGGCTAAAAAACCGAAGGACAGTTTTTTAGACAGAACCGAGATTTATTCAGATGAAGAGTTAGCTAAAAAAGAAAAGGAATGGGCTGAATTTTCTAAAAAAATGGAAAAAACGAAAACTTCTGTTGAAAAAGAAAAGACTGAAGAAAAACTTGTGAAAAAACCTGAAAAATCTGAAGTTGAAGAGAAAAAGCCAGAAATAAAGGAACAGAAACATGAAAAAATAAAAGAAGAAGAAAAACATGCGGAAATTCCTGAAAAGGATGAAATTCATAAAGCTTCGGCTGAAAATAGGAAAGATTCTGAAAAAGATAATAAAACTGCAGAAGATAAAAATTCTGAAAATAAAAAGTCTGTTCTGGAAGACAAAACTGCCGGCGAAAATAAACCCGTTCAGGAAAAACAGGTTGATGTGAAGCCTTCCGATGCAAAACCTGCTGATGTGAAGGATATACGAAAAGAGGAAAAAGTACAAGAAGAAGTAAAAGTTAAACAGAAGAATGAAGTAAAAAAAGAAAGTAAGAAGACTGAAAATTCTCATGAAGAAATGGTAATTCCTAAAATTGAAGCATTTGAAGATATGGAAGCCATTAAAAGAGAAAAGGAACTGCAGGAAAGCCTTAAAAAAGCCGAAGATGCAAGAAATAATTCAGACAAAGGATATAATGAACTCCTGAAAAAATCCATAGAAGAAATATTTAAGATTAAGCCTATGGACATTGAAAAGAAATTTGAGATTGAAAAAAGTATCATTGATAATGTCAATCATCTGGAAAATGTGCTTAAGCAGTTTGGAATAGATGCAAAAGTTGTAAATTACGAATATGGTCCGACGATTACAAGATATGAAATTACAATACCTGCTGGAACAAAAGTCAGCAAGGTTACTTCGCTTTCAGATGATATTGCAATGAATCTTGCCGCTGAAAGCATAAGAATAGAAGCACCTATTCCGGGGAAAAATACCATTGGTATAGAAACTCCGAATAAAATAAAGGAACCTGTACATTTTTCCAATATAATACAGAATAAGGAACTGGAAAAGGGAGAACTTAACGTAATTTTAGGTAAGGACATAGTTGGAAGAGACAAAATAATAGATATTACTAAAATGCCGCATCTGCTTATAGCAGGGCAGACGGGTTCAGGTAAGTCGGTAGCGGTAAATACTCTGATAGCGACACTGATATCCAAAAAGTCTGAAAAAGAAGTAAAATTTATTATGGTGGATCCTAAGATGGTGGAACTGATGCCTTACAATGACATACCTCATCTGCTTGTTCCTGTCATAATTGACCCACAGCAGGCCGCTATAGCCTTAAAGTGGGCAGTAAATGAGATGGAGAACAGATATAAGCAGCTTATGGAAAATGGAGTGAGAAACATAAAAAGCTACAATTCCCTGAAGTATGTTGAAAAAATGCCTTATATCGTTATAATAATAGATGAGCTGGCAGACCTTATGATGGTTGCTTCAGGAAGTGTGGAGGAATCCATTGCAAGAATTGCACAGAAGGCAAGAGCTGTAGGAATTCATCTTGTAGTTGCAACTCAGCGTCCGTCAACAGATGTTATAACAGGTATGATAAAAGCAAATCTTCCAAGCAGAATTTCGTTTGCCCTGAGATCCCAGATAGATTCAAGAACTATACTGGACTCTGCAGGAGCAGAAAAACTGCTAGGTCAGGGAGATATGCTTCTGCTTGAAAATGGTTCTTCAAAGCTTGAAAGAATACAGGGAGCATTCATTTCGGATGAGGAGGTTTCCAACCTTACTTCTACACTGAAATCAAGCAGAAAGGTAAAATACAGGGAAGAAATTCTTACAGAAACACATGAAAATGATAAGACGGTGGATCCTTACTTTGAAAATGCGATAGAGATAATAAAACAGGAGAAAAAAGTTTCAATATCTCTTCTGCAGCGTGAATTAAGAGTAGGATTTAACAGGGCATCAAGAATCTATGACCAGTTAAAGGAAAAAGGAGTTATAAGCTACGATAATCAGATATTAATTGATGATGATCTGGAAAACGAAATAAAAAAATAAAACAAAAAAATAAAGGAGATATTTATATGAAATTTTTCAATTTTTTCAAAATTAGTACAAAACCGACAAAAGATGTAGCAATTGATCTGGGAACTGCAAATACAGTAGTTTATGTAAAAGGAGAAGGAATCCAGATTGATGAGCCTACTTATGTTGCGTTGAACATAAAAACTGAAGAAGTAGAGTATATTGGAGAAAAGGCAAAGGAAATAATAGGTAGAACAGCAAAACATACTGAAATAATAAGACCTCTGAAAAACGGAGTTATTTCAGATTATGAAATTACTGAAAAAATGCTGACGGAATTTTTAAGAAGAATAAAAAAAGACAAGGTTCAAAGTGCAAGAGTCATAATATGTGTACCAAGTGGAGTAACTCAGGTAGAAAGAAGAGCTGTAGTAGAAGTGGTAAAAGATGCAGGAGCTAAAGAAGTATACCTTATAGAGGAACCAGTTGCTGCCGCAATTGGTGCGGGGATAGATCTATTCCAACCTAAAGGACATTTAATAGTTGATATAGGAGGAGGAACTACTGAAATAGCATTCATAGTGTCTGGAGGAGCGGCTGTATCAAAGTCAGTTAAAATCGCAGGGGATCATCTGAATGAAGACATAATGGAATATATTAAGGAAAAACATAATCTTTTAATTGGAGAAAGAACAGCTGAAGAACTAAAAGTAAACACAATAAGCATGCCTGATAAAAAAGCTTCATTTGAAATAAGAGGTAGGGAACTGGGAATAGGACTTCCTAAAAGTATTAAAATAGTAGCTGAAGAGATAGATGCGGCTATTGATAAAAATATTGATCTTATAATAGATGACATTAAGCTGACAATGGAAGAAATAGAACCTGAAGTGGCTGCTGATATATATGAAACAGGTATTTATCTGTCAGGTGGAGGAGCAGGAATAAGAATATTAAAGGAAAAAATTGAAAAAGAACTGAAACTGAAAGTGACTGTAAGCGATGAAGCTATTCACGCAGTTGTAAATGGAATAGCTGTAGTGCTGGATGACTTTGAAAGATATAAAAATATAATAATTTCTCCTAGTATGGAATATTAGTTTATATATTTGAAATAACAGGAAAATATTATGGAAAAAGAAAATATTGAAAATAAAATGGAAACGCTCATATTTCTTTCCAAGGAGCCGATAACAGTGGAGGAGCTGGCAAAATTTTACAGTTTGTCATTGGATGAAACAAAGGAAATATTGTCCATTCTTAAGGAAAAAAGGAAAGAAAGCGGAATAAATATAAGGATTGAAAATGGAGCAGTGTTTCTTGTTTCCAATCCTTTATATGGCGAAGATGTAAAAAAATTTTTTAATCCCGAACTCAAAATAAAAAAATTGACCAAACCTACAATGGAAACTTTGGCAATCATTGCCTATAAAGGGCCTGTTACTAAAGGGGAAATTGAACAGATAAAAGGTGTCAGTGTAGAAAAAACTATGGCAAATTTATTGGAAAAAAATCTTATTTACATCTCAGGAAAAAAGAAAGCAATAGGAACTCCTAATCTTTATGAAGTCACTGAAGATTTTTACAGTTATCTGAATATTACTGAAAAATCAGAACTTCCAGGCTATAGTCAGTATGAAAAAATAGAAATGCTTTATAAGGAGAATGAAGACAGGAGTTCTGAAGAACCGGGTATAATAGAAGAAATTAAGGAAAAAATAGATAAAAAAGAAAATATAGAGGTAGAAAATGAGATTGAATAAATTTATAGCTGATGCAGGAGTGTGTTCGAGAAGAAAAGCTGATGAAATGA
>ERZ773010.1790-NODE-1790-length-13061-cov-33.584576_pt1 | contig 13061 bp, 9 predicted proteins | sample MGYA00580842_ERZ773010 | MGnify/ENA primary metagenome ERZ773010 (study PRJEB29015, sample SAMEA2737982) | human oral metagenome | biome: human oral; feature: human-associated habitat; material: dental | place: China | collected 2107 ...
CGACGGCCTCGTCCTCGCCGGCGACGTCGTCGAAGGTGACGTCGGGCATCTCCTTGGAGCCGACCTTCGCCTTGGAGCGGCCGAAGCCCATGGCGCCGTTGCGCCCGCCGCCCATGCGGCTCAGGAGCCACCACATGAAGCCGCCCAGCAGCAGAGCGGGCACGAGCAGCTGGATGAGCGAGGACCACCAGGTGGTGGTGGGCACCACGGAGTTGAAGCCGTCCTTGGGGGCGGCGGCCTGAACGAGGCGGTCGACCTGCTCGGCCTGGGCGTCGGTGAAGGAGAACTCGACCTTCTTGCCCACCGGGCGCGCCTCGACGTCCTTCTTCTTGGGCTGGACGTAGGTGGTCTTGAGGTCCAGCTCGACGCGCTGAGTACCGTCGATGACGGTGATCGACTCGATCGTGTCCGGCTTGTCCCGCAGGAGTGTCAGGCCGTCGGAGGTGTCGATGGTGCGGTAGCCGAACATCGAGGAGAAAACGGCCCAGCCGAGGATGACAACCAGAAGGAAGGGCACCAACCACAGGAATGGGTTGCCCAGGGTGTCGCGGAGCTTGCGGTCGCGCTTGCTGCGATCGTTCTTGCCGGCCTTGCCCGGCTTCTCCGAGTCCTTGCGGCCGGGCTCACGCCCAGAATCTTTCATCGTGCGGTAGGTCCCTTCAACATACTGATTCCTCAGACGTTAGCGGATAGCACGGCAAAGGTCCCATTGCGCTTGCTCACGTTCGCGCCGGGCGTGGCCGGGAAGATCCGGGGATGCGGGCCGGTTGGAGGCTCGCTGGCCGCGAGGACGCACCGTCGGGCTCGAGGACTGCGGCCCGGGAGTGAGTCTGGCCCTATGGTGCGTCCGCGACGACGTCGATGACACCCATCCCGTAGGCGCTGTGGGAGCCGACGCTCGTGTAGCGGGCCAGGGCCATGAGCTGGGAGAAGACGGCGGTGATGGAGCCGGCGGCGGGGGCGCTGATGCGCAGGGTGCCGACGCTGGCGGGGATGCGGCGGCTGGAGAGGCGTCCGCGGCGGTCGGCACGCGGCATGCCCAGGCCGACGACGGTGCGGCGGGTGCGGTCCTGGGTGATGAGGACGGAGGTGAGGCGCTCGCGCTCGGGGAGCTCGGGGGCCAGGGGGCGGCACCAGTGGCGCCAGCGCGCGTGGAGGCTGGTGGCCAGGGAGGCGGCGGTGACCTCGGGGACGTGGTGGCCACGGGAGGTGAAGACGGTGGGGGTGAGCAGGCGGATGTCCCAGGCGGTGGAGGCGGTCTGGGCGGCGAGGTCCTCCCAGTCGGCCTGTTCGAGGACCTGGGCCTCGACGGCGGCAAGCATGGTGGTGGTCTCGCCGCCGTCGCCGATGGGCAGGACTCCACCCCAGGCGAGCCAGGCGTCGAGCGTGTCCAGGAGGCGGTCGTCGAGGAATCGCAGCTCAACGCCGAGGCCGTCCGGGGTCTGGGTCATGTCGCCCAGGCAGTAGGGCTTGGGGCCGGGCTGGTCGTGGGGCGGGCGGTGGGCGAGGGTGGGCAGGCGGGCGGCGCGCTCGGGGCTGACTCCTTCGGGAAGGTCGAGGACTCTGCCCCAGGCGGCGTGAAGGCGGCGGGGGGTGGCCTCGACCGGGTCGGGCGCATCGAAGCGGACGAATACGGTGGCGGGCACTCGACGGGGCTCCTTTGCGGCGTGATGAGTGGCGGACATGGCCGTCTACACCCTTACTTCTGGCGACCCTACCGGAGGGAAGGCGGCGAGCGCGGAGACTTGGGACGTCGACGTTCTTCAGCATCGACGGCCAGGAGGAGGCGGAGAGGACGAGAGCCAGCGGCGCGCCGGTCGAGCCACGGAAGCACGTTGTGTTAGCAGTGACGGGCGGGAACGTCGACCTTTTGGCTTGACGTCGTTGGAAGTTGGTGGCTGGAGGTGCCCGAGAGGGCATCGGTGGCGCTTGGCGTCAGGACGCCGAAAGGTGGTTAAATAGGGACGGTGCTGGCTGGCCCCGCGGGGTGCTTGCGGAGCCGGTGGCGCTCCAGCCCCTGGAAGTGGCGCAACGACGCCGTTCCCAGAGGCAGGGGTCAGAAAGCACCCAGCACCAGAAGGTGCATTAAGACACTTCGAACAGTAGCGTCTACGACCAGGGCGGCGCGTCAGAAAGCACCCAGCACCAGAAGGTGCATTAAGACTTCATACTCTCCAGCCAGTGCTCCACACTGCCGGAGGCCAGAAGGCACCCAGCACCAGGAGGCCTATTGACGGGACTTACAGTCCACCCTCATCTCCTTTACGAGCTGAGCGGCCAGACGGCTCGGCGGAGGAAGCGCTCCCGATGTCGCACGGGCCCGACTCCTCCACCACCACACCAGGATGTGCCCGCAGTCACAGGCAGGAACGTCGACCTTTTGGCTTGACGTCGTCGGAAGCTGGTGGCTGAAGGTGCCTGAGGTGGCGTCGGTGGCGCTTGGCGTCAGGACGCCGAAAAGTGGTTAAATAGGGGCGGTGCTGGCCGGTCCCGCGGGGTGCTTGCGGAGCCGGTGGCGCTCCAGCCCCCGGAAGTGGCGCAACGACGCCGTTCCCAGAGGCAGGGGTCAGAAAGCACCCAACACCAGAAGGTGCATTAAGACTAGATGGCATACGCCGCTCGCTCGATAAGATCCCCGTCAGAAAGTACCCAGCACCAGAAGGTGCATTAAGACCCCTTCGGCTTGGCCCGACGCTTGACCTCAACGGCGTCAGAAAGCACCCAGCACCAGAAGGTGCATTAAGACATACCGTCGCCTGTAGTGCTGAGATTGTAGCCTGACGGGCAGAAAGCACCCAGCACCACAAGGTGCATTAAGACTGAGCATGGCGGTGTCAGCGCAAGAAACAGACTTGCGCCAGAAAGCACCCAGCACCACAAGGTGCATTAAGACGATGTTGGAATCTCTAAGATATAGCTCTCGCCTTGCGAGTCAGAAAGCACTCAACACCAGAAGGTGCATTAAGACAGGCTTGAAGTTGGTGACCAGCTGCTTGTATTGGCAGAAAGCACCCAGCGCCAGAAGGTGCATTAAGACCTGCCGGCCTGCTCGACGAGCGGCTGCCCACGGCAGTCAGAAAGCACCCAGCGCCAGAAAGTGCATTAAGACAGGACTACCGTCAGAGCCGCGGAGAATGTGCCAATCCAGTCAGAAAGCACCCAGCACCAGAAGGTGCATTAAGACACACACCAGGCCAGTGCCTGGGCTCGGTCTTGTCGTCAGAAGGCACCCAGCACCAGAAGGTGCATTAAGACGGAATCGGCTGGTGATCCAGGCCTGCATGTCGTCGAGTCAGAAAGCACCCAACCCCAGAAGGTGCATGAAGACGTGGTGGGAGGGGACATAGCATGGTCCCTTTCCTGTCAGAAAGCATCCAGCGCCACAAGGTGCATTAATACCTCACACCAATCGCGCGGTGATCTGGTAGGTGGCCGGTCAGAAAGCACCCAACCCCAGAAGGTGCATGAAGGCATATAACGGCACGTGCCGGGATACCGCATGCCGATCTTCTCCCTTGTCCGCCAGCATCTCGATGACTTCCTCACCGAGCTCTCCGAGTCCCTGCGCTCAGGAACCTACGAACCGGCCCGCTCCTGAGCTTCGGCATCCCTAAGGGCACCTCCGGGGAGGTCCGACCCCTGCACATCCCCTCCATCCGGGACCGGGTCGTCGAGCGCGCGGTCGTTAACACGATCACCCACAAGGCCGACCTCGCCATGTCCCCCTGCTCCTTCGCCTACCGGACGGGCATCGGCACCGACGACGCCGTCGACCATCTCGTCAGGCTGCGGGACGCCGGCTACTGCTACGTCCTGCGCACCGACATCGAGGGCTACTTCCCCAACCTCAACATCGAGGACGCCTTGGCCACCCTCTCCCCATCGCCGGCTGCCCGCGCACCATCGACCTCATCCGGCTCATCGCCCGAACGCGGCGCGCCAGGGGTGAGCGGCGTACCCGCAACCGCGGCATCGCCCAGGGCTCCTGCCTGTCCCCGCTCCTGGCCAACCTGGCCCTGACCGACGTCGACCGGGCCATGGGCGACGCGGGCTACGGCTACGCCCGCTTCGCCGATGACATCGTCATCTGCAGCCCCCATGAACCTGACCTGCTGGAGGCCCTCGAGCTCCTCGACTCCCTCCTGACGCCCAGAGGACTCCGACTCAACCAGGAGAAAACCGCCATGACCAGCTTCGATGAGGGCTTCTGCTACCTGGGAACGGACTTCTCCCGCAGCTTCCCACCCGTCGACCCCCGCCACGACATCAAGGGCCGTCCCGACCCGGACCAGGTGGTCTACGTCGGCCGCGACGGCGCCCGCGTCCACGTCAGCCAGAACCGTCTCATCGTCGACGGCGCCGACGGCCTGCCGCAGGTCTCCATCCCCCGACGGGCAGTCAGCCGGATCGTCCTCACCGGCGCCGTCGGGTTGTCATCCGGGGCCCGATCCTGGGCGCTGTACAACGACATCGACGTCATCTTCCTCTCCCGCCACGGCGGCTACCTGGGCCAGCTCGCCGGACCCCGCTCGACAGCCAGCACCTGCCGGCTCTTGACCCAGGCGTCCTTCGCCACCGACGACGATGCCCGCCTCCCACTGGCGCGCGCCATCGTGCGGACCAAGATGCGACACCAGGTTTCCGTGCTGCACCGCACCGGCCGGCGTAGCCAGGGAAGCGACGTCGAGACGCCTTGCACCACCATTCGGCAGCTGGCCGACGACACCGAGCAGGCCGCAGACGTCGATGAGCTCATGGGGTTGGAGGGCGCCGCCTCAACGGCCTACTTCGGCTGCCTGTCCGGGCTGGTCCCACCGGAGGCCGCCTTCGACGGGCGCAGCCGCCGCCCGCCCAAGGACCTGGCCAACGCCGCCCTCTCCTACGCCTACGCGATCCTGCTGGCCGAGTGCACGGGCGCTCTGCTGGCCGCCGGGCTCGAGCCCTCGCTCGGGGTGCTGCACGCCTCCACCGACAAGCGTCCCAGCCTCTCCCTCGACCTCATGGAAGAGTTCCGGCCGCTCCTGGTGGACCGCACCGTACTGTCTTTGCTGCGCTCGAAGCGGCTCCGCCCGGAGCACGCCACCACCTCTCCCGACGGCGAGGGCGTATGGCTGAACAGCAAGGGCAAGAAGACACTCGTCGACGGGTACGAGGCGACGCTCCAGCGGCAGGTCACCGAGATCATTAACCAGGCCGACGACGTCATCCACCTCTACCCACTGTGCGACTCCTGCCTGGCGCGTAGCGAGGTCCACGGAACCGCGCCCGCACTCGACGACGCCGGACTGTACCGAGGGGTGTGGTGAGCCGGCGGCACGCCAAGTACGCGCAGCTCACCAGCGCACCCCACCCCGCCAGCGACGACGACCGTGTCTTGCGCGACGATCAGTGCCGTCGGCCGTGGTGATGAGTGTTGCCGTGATGGCCGCCTTGGCGCCCTCCACGATGCTGCCGGCCCCCGTTGCGACGCTCGGGCTCAGGAACCTGAAGAAGCTTCGTGTCTCCGTCCCCGAACATGTCGACCGGGCTCAAGCCGCATTTAGGATCTCCGTAGCGATCGACCTTGTTGTTCTCCTGGTTCTCATTGAGCAGCATGTGACGGACAGGCCTGCCGTCCGAGTACCCGAAGGACGCGCGTTGGAAAGCCTGAACCCACGGCAAGGCGGCCGGGTTGATCTTCAGCGCGAAGTCCGCAGGACGATGCACCGTCTCACTGACGCCCAAGCATCCTGACAGGTTCTGATATGCCACAGAGAGATCGTTCTCACCGCCCACGTTCACGGCTCGAAGCCCGTCCTTCACCATGCGCACCTCAACGGCACCGAGACCCAGTGGTTTCCCAAGTCCCACGCGAAGATAGCCGACCTTACTCTTTTCCGCGTTCTGCTCCGACGCCGGGACAAGATTCGCAGGTTCCAACAGCCAGACCAGGGCGGCGAGCTCGTTGCGAGACAGGTTCTCAAACCGCATCCGGCACCGCAGGACGCTTCCGGGACGAATCCATGTCTTCACCACCGACTGAATCTGAAGATTCTCCCCTTGGGCCACACCTTCCTGACGGGGAGCCTGCGTCGCCGACGCAGGGAACTCCTCCGAGCCCACAATCGAGCGATGAACCGGGTGCACCGCCACACCAAGGTGCTGTCCGGACCTGAAATACTCAGAGCGCCGTAGAACCTCCCCCGCGTTCCGAGGAGTCCGACCATTCCTGTCGGTCAGGAATCTGCGAGCAGAAGCCGGTTTGGGGGAGAGAAGAGGCGCGATGGGCGTCTCCTCTCGACTCAAGACAACAGAGGAGGTATCCATCTGCCCGAAGATGAGCCGCCCCCTGGAGGCGACGTCACCGTCTTCAGCACCTTCACGCGTGTCGGGGACGACGTACCCGAAGAGCCTGTCGGCGGCTGACGCCTCTGCGGCGGCCCCAAGAGGAGCAACACGCTGCTCCTCAGCAAGACTGCGGGGACTCATGCAATACGAGCGACGTCCCGCCATGGTCGGCACCAGCTCCTCCACGACGGTCTCATCGTCGGAGAGGACGGCGTATGCCAGGGATCCCACGTGAAGGAGAGATTCGGAGTCCACACCCGTGAAGCGGTTCGGATGCATCCCAGGCTGGAGGTCGTTCTCCTCACGTTGCTGCGCATAGCTGTCGACGACTCCGCGATAGGCCCCAACGACACTCCGGTCCACTTCGAGCCTTTCAGGACTCTCAGAGAGATCGAAGAACACCCGTTCATCGTGCTTCCGAGGAAACACATCTGAGGCTTGATCCCCGTCCCTCGCTGTGCGATAGACGTAACCCGTCACATCATTGCGCTCATCCACGACGTCTATATCGTTCCGCACATCGAAGGCGCAGACGGGATTCCCCTGGCCGTCGTACAGGCCTACCACCTGCCAGTACGCATAATGACCTCCCCGTGGATGCAAGCACAGTGCCAGATCGCAACGCACCTTGTTCTCATGCCTCGTCATCGCACGGAACTGTGTCTCATTGAATCCACGCCCATGTTTAGCATGCCCTCTTCCTCCGTCCTGGAGGGAGGCGGCGAGCATGATGGGGAACGGGCGATCATCGAACTGATCCTTGTACTCCGCCTCCCCGTCCCCGGTGCTGCCGAGCAACAGCTCAACGACGATTCCCCCACCGTTGTCCTTCACCTCCACGACCCGTATCGGGACGAGGCGCAACGCGTCAGCGACATCCGCCCTGTAGGTGAGCGGCTTGGCGTGTTCCTCGAACACTCTGAATCGGGACGCGGTCAGTACCTCGTAGGCACGCGACAGCATTCCCTTGACCATCGTCCCCGGGAACACCACGCGACCCTGCTGATCCGTGGGGATCTCGACCTGAGTGCCGCCACCGGGGTTCTCCCTCTGCTCGCCGTAGACGAGAGGAGTCCTCACCGTCAGCTCGAGATCGATCGACCCCGACCAGCGCTCCGACGACAGGTGATCGTGCGCCGGGGGCTCCTGGTCCCCGAACAGGTCGACGGGCAGTGCCTTTCGATCCACAAGATCAAGGACTTTTGGTCTGAGCACCGGGATCCGGTTGACGGCGGAGTGGAACGGCTGGAACGCGGTCATGTCAACCCCACCTTCCGGTCATGAGCTCGTCGGCGAATACTGTGTTTCCGTACGTCTCCTCCACGGTGAAGACCTCGATGCTGGTCATGACATCGCCTTTCTCTCCGTGTTGGAGGTAGCTGTTCTCCCGAACCCAGCAGTCGCTGCCTCCCGGGACACTTTCACAGGATTCCCCGACCACGATCTCTGCGGCCCCACTGCCGTTGAGCCACCGCAGCTCACGGGCCAGGACACCATCCTCGCCGGCGACATTGCCGCCGTCGTCGGTCTTCTTGCCCATCACCCGCCACAGGCGCAGCTCAAAGACCGTGTCCAGGTCGATCTCCTCCTCCCGGGAACCGGCCTGTCCATCCTTCTCGATCAGGGTGGTGAGCCCGGAAGCCCCCGCTCTTCTCACCGAGTAGGCGCCGCTGGTCGTGTAGGCCACGCCGTTCATCTCGCCTCCCAGGTCCTCGGCACGTTCAAGAACCCGTTGAAGCTCAACGTCCCCGGGCTGCTCGGCTCCCGCGCCGGGCATGTCCTTCCAGACCGCCTCTCGCAACGGTTCCGGCTCCCACGTCTTCTCAGGCATCCCGCTCCCCCTTGTCCTCAAGCGGCCTCTCGCTGCTGCCCACCAGGTAGGAGGACCACCCCTCCCAGCCGGCTCCGGCTCTCGGATTCCTCTCGATCCCGGAGTTCACGTCTCTGAGCCCCTTCAGAATCCGCCGAGGAAGCGACTCGCCCGTCCCGTCCTCCGCCTTGAGGGACCAGTTCTCGACCCCCAGGCCCTTTCCGCCGGTCACGGCCATGGCCTTGACCTCGACCTGTCCCATTCCCCGGGTGCCGCGGCTCCCCAGAGGGAGCGTCCCGGCGGCCAGCTCGGCGAGCACCAGCCCCAGGAGGCAGAAGGCAGCGCGGCTGCGGTCCTCGCCCTGGCTGTCCTCCTGCCCGTCTGGTTCCTCCAGGCCCGCCCGCGCGTTGGTCAGAAGCCGGTCGAGGTCGAGCTCCAGGACGATGCTGTTCCAGGTGGAGTCGTAGACCTCCTCGCTGTAGAGCGCCCCGTCCGCGACGCCGCCGGTCCACCGGTCGCCGGCGTTGTGCGTGACCTTGCGGCTCGGGCCGTCCTCGGCGGCGAGCGTGTCGAGGACCGTCAGCGCACCGCGGTGCGTCGTCGACCCGAACAGGTCCCGCACCAGGCTCGGATCCTGCGCGAGCTGCTCGTGGACGCCGGCATCCGACCAGTCGGCCTCCGTGCTCGGGTCCTTCTTCGCCAGCAGGATGGTGCGGGCGATCCGCGTCGCCCGGGTCCGCAGCGCGCCGCGGACGGAGCTTCCAGGTAGCACGATCGGGTCGGTCTCCTCCGGGCCGGCGCGCAGGGGGCGGGCCGGCTTCGTCTCCTCAGAGTCCGCGCCCCCCGGCGATCCGTCTGCGGCCCCGGCATCGGAGTCCTCCCGGGAGTCGTCCTCCTGGGGTGGCTCAGCCACGAGGATCCCGGTGGGGCTGTCCCAGGTGATTTCGATCCGCATCCGGCCGTTGCCCCCACAGTCCACGGGGTCGACGTCGACCGAGCGGCCGCCGGCGCCGGAGAGCCACTCCTCCAGTCCTGCCCGGCTGCCCGGCTCCGCCTTGGTGAGGGTCCAGGCCTTCTCCGAGTCACTGAGCGCTACTCTCCCCCACCCGGCGTTCTGCCGGCCGCCGAAGGCGACCCTGCCGTCCTTGACGAGCCCGACGATGAGCGCGAAGAGCTTTTCGACCTGTTCCGGCCCGGGCGGCGGGACATCGCCTTGAGGTACCTCGACGCCGTCGGGCAGCCCGGCCTCCGCCGTGATGGTCAGGGCGAGCTCCTTGCCCCGGGGCAGGTACTCGTGCTCGAACAGCGCGGTGTCGCCGGCCGAGCCCCAGTACCGGTCAATGGCGTTGCCCATCCGGGTCGGGAGCACGATCTTGTGCTCCTCATCCCCCTGACAGCCCTCGGTGGGCAGCTCGACCGTGTGCACGGTGATCGCTGAGGCCCGCAGCGGCGCCGCCGAACCGGCCCCGCGCGTTCCGTCATCTCCCCACAGCTGCCGCAGCTCGCGCTTCGCCAGTCCGACGGCGTCGCCGTGCTCCTCACGGAACCTCTGGCAGGCCGCTCTCAGGGCGCCCTTGACGGAGCGCCCAGTGAGGACCGGACGGCTGTGACCGTCACGAGCGAATCGCCGGGCAACGGTGGCCCTCTCCTTCGGGTCGCGGCTGCGGTCGACCACCTCGTCGATGCCTCCCGAGTGGAGGGGCGAGTCCGTTACCAGGTGGACGGTGAGCTCATAGCGGGTCACGCTCATCGCTGAGCCTCCTTCGTTGCCGCAGCACCATCAGCGGTCGATGCGAGGTCCTCCCTGTGAAGGCTCCTCAGTGTAAACGTCTCCTCCTCCAGCAGCGGATGCCCGACGACGAAGCGCCCGAAGCCCTGCGCCCGCAGCTCCCCGATGCCAACGGCCGCCAGAGCGGCCAGCTTCTCCGGGGCGGCGGTTCTCACCTTGAGGACCGAGCCGGCCTGGATGGCCATGCGAGTGGCCCGGGGCTGGTGGCTCGCCGCGGACCAGGAGTCCACGCGCCGGTGCCTGACCCCGGCGTTGAAGCGCGTCCCGTCCGCCTCGGCGAGCTCGATGGGGGCGCCGGCCCGCTCGAAGGCGGCGAGCAGGTCGGTCAGACTTCCGCCCGGGCCAAGCCGGGCCGAGCGCACGAGCACGTCGGAGGTGAACCAGATCGTTGTGTCCTCGGCGTCTACCACCTGGGGCTCCGTGCTCGGTGCGAAGGCCGAGAGGGTGCACTCGGTCTCGCCGAAGGTGCCGCTGAGGCGACGCGCCCCGAGGCGGGCCCGGTGCCCGGTGCCGGCGAGGGCCTCCAGCTGTTCACCGATCCGCTGGTACAGACGGGTCGAGACCGTCACCGTCGCCTGGAGGCTCAGGCCCGCCGGGAGCGCCCGCACCAGGTAGAGCTGACCGTCCCTGGCCGCCCCGGTGGCGGCGTCGTGCGCTGTGGACTGCCGCCCGATGAGCGCCGGGGCGCCCTTCGCGCCGGCGGTCGGGAAGACGTATCCGTTGCGCAGCGGCTTGTGGACCTCGTTCTCGGGCTCCTCGGCGCGCATCCGGTTGCAAACGCACATCTCCTCGTCACCCTCGCCCTCAGCCGTCTTGGGCTCCTGGCGCGTGGCCCCTTGGCCGACCTTGGGGCTGGAGAACACCAGCGGCATCGGCAACCCGCGCTCCCCCTGGTAGGAGACGACGCCGTCGGAGACAAGCAGCTCCCCGTTGACGACGGCGTCGCGGACCTCCTGGACGAGGGCCTCCGATGCGCCGGGGGCCTGGGCGACGGTACGCGTGATGAGCCGGTGCACCCAGGGCAGCAGCACGGTGCCGCGCAGGAAGTCCAGGGAGCGGATCTCGTTGGACATGGGGACCTCGTAGGAGACCACCGGGGTTCGCAGGTCGATCGTCAGGGTCGCCTCGTGGAAGGCGCCGGCGTCGGTGGATTCAGAGCTCGTCCTGAGGACCGGGGCCGCCGCAGCGGCCGCGTCCGCCGCGGGAACCTTCGGGGCGCCGAGCCCCTTCCACCTGCCCAGCTGTGTGCGGCACCAGTCCTTGACGGCCCGGGCGTCGCCGGACTCATGGTCGGCATGGATGAGGACGTCGCAGACGCCGTCGCCGACGGCCCGGTTGGAGCCGATTGCGCGCACCAGCAGACCGGAGAGGGCCAGGAGGAGCTCGGCGGCGTCGCGCTGCTCGTCGCTCCAGGTCAGGGGGCGTCCGTCTTGGTCGACGTCAGACAGGGTGACCTCGCCGCGCAGCCGGCAGGCGCCGACGCGTTCGAAGAATCTCAGGAAGTCCTCGCGCGCCGTGCCGGTCTTCTCGTCGATGGACAGGGAGACGACCTCGTGGATGAGGTCGGCGGGGTCGGCCGGCGGGTCGATGAGCCTGGCGTCGGAGAAGACGACGAGCCGCGGGGCCAGGTCGGAGCCGAACAGTGCGGAGGCGAAGGCGCGCCAGGAGCCGCCGGGGTCGCCGTCGTCGAGTGCTTGGGCCGCGAGGAGCGACTGCTCCCGCACGACGCCGGCGAGCACGGTCGCGCGCACGATCGGCAGGCCACGCTCGTCCTTCTCGACGACGGAGTCCACGCCACCGGCGACGCCGGTTCCGGTAGTGACGCCCCAGTCGGAGCGGAAGGTGACCGACAGAGGGAAGGAGGTCGGGGACGAGGGGCTCATTCGGTGGCCTCCGATGCTGTGTTGAGGGCCTCCCCCAGGATGGGGAGGGGAAGCTCGAAGAAGGAGGGCGGGAGGAGGTCGGAGAGCTCCAGGAGGTCGAACACGGCGCCCAGGCCGACGAGCTCGGTGTCGATCCAGTCGCCGACATCCTCGCGGGCCGCCTTCCACTCGTCGTGGGCGCGACGGAGCGACGGAGTCTCCCGGTCCTCCTTCTCCTCAGGCGTCTCGGAGCCCGGAGTCTCGCGGCCCGCAGCCTCAGCGGTCGGAGCGTCCGTCGCGTCGTCGTCACGATGAGCGGCTCGTTCCCGCACATCCGCGGACAGCAGGCCGCGGATGCGCGCCGCCCGGGTGCGCGGGAACGGCTGGAGATCGGGCTTCTCCTCGTGTCCGTCCGAGTCCTCGCCAGCGCCGGGAACCGTCCCCTTGAACCGAGCGACCCGTCGCCAGATCACCTCCCAGGGCTCGTGATGATGGTTGTTCTTCGAGGAGTCGGCAGGCTGGCCGCCCTCATCGCCGCCGGAGCCGGCGGTTCTGGAGCAGTCGTTGCAGGTGCAGAGGGTCGACGGGGGATCATTGTCGGGCAGTCGGAAGGGACGTGTGGTGAAGCTTTCGTAGCCGCGCAGGACCTCCGAAACGTCAAGGACCGTGGTGTCGAACAGGACGTGGTAGTCGAGTGTTGAGCACGGCGGCTGCGTCGTCTTGCCGACCTTCTTGGCGCGCTCGACCAGCTTCTCGGCCAGCTCGTAGGCGATGTGGAAGGGGAAGTTGCGCTTGACGATGGCGACGCCGGCCGCAGCGGTCATGGGGCCGGTGTCCTGGCCCTCGAGTGGCGTGAGGTAGCGCAGGATCGGGTCGTTGCGGGTGGCCTCCTCGTAGTAGCGGAGGTAGGCGGCGGCGAAGGGGAGGGCATAGTCGCCGCTGGTGATGACGGTGACGTCGTCGCCGCCGAGGATAACCGGGACGACGGGGATGACGGTGTGCCGACGTCCGGGCTGGTCGTCATCATGTTCGGACAACTCGTCAATTCGCGTCCATGCTGCGGCGAAGGCGTGCTCGACCGCGTTTTGCAGGCGCTCGTTGACCGCCAGGAGGAAGCGACGCAGAGCGTCGGGGTCGTCGCGGTCGCAGAGGATGTTCTTCTTGAATACGCCCGGATCGACGCGGTCCTTCGAGTGGTTGAGGTCCTTCATGATGCCGCCGACGCCGTTGCCGTCGATATGGATGACGGCGACCTTGGACAGGAAGGTGTAAT
>ERZ773010.1794-NODE-1794-length-13030-cov-3.515761_pt1 | contig 13030 bp, 6 predicted proteins | sample MGYA00580842_ERZ773010 | MGnify/ENA primary metagenome ERZ773010 (study PRJEB29015, sample SAMEA2737982) | human oral metagenome | biome: human oral; feature: human-associated habitat; material: dental | place: China | collected 2107 ...
GAAAATTACCCACCTTCTCAGGGGCATCTTGTATGCTTAAATACTTGTATGCTTAAATACTTAAACGCTCTGTATCATCTGATACTAGTGGCTAAGCAACCTTCTTCCAGATACCGTAGATCATACCAGATATTACCGTACCTATAATTATTGATAAGAAGAAGAACAATACGTGGTGAGGGTTCATTACGAAGGCAACCAAGACACCACCGTGTGGGGCTGGGGCATTAACATGCCATAACTGAGTTAGTCCACCTGCTATAGCTGAACCTATAACTGAACTCACGATTACCCTTACTGGGTCTGCTGCCGCAAAAGGTATTGCACCCTCAGTGATAAATGTTGCACCCAACAACCAGTTTGTCATACCAGACTCTCTTTCCTTGTCTGTAAACTTATGCTTAAATACTAGTGTAGCTAGGGCTATAGCCAAAGGTGGAACCATACCCCCTGCCATTACGGCTGCCATGAAGGCACCAGACTTAGTTGCTGTGAATACACCTATTGAGAAGGTATAGGCTGCCTTGTTAACTGGACCACCCATATCAACTGCCATCATACCACCTAGAACTGCTCCTAGAAGGACTGCATTACCTGTACCCAAGTGAGTAAGGGCTGTATTCATTGACTTGTTAATTCCTGCAAATATCGGATTTATACCAAACTGCATGATTAATCCTGTCAATAACAAACCAAATACCGGATAGATAATCATAGGCTTAATACCATCAAGGGACCTAGGCATACCGGATGTCAACTTCTTTAGGAATTGGACTACATAACCAGCTATAAAACCGGCAGCTAGACCACCCAAGAAACCTGAACCAGAGTTGACTGCCAAAAGACCACCGACCATACCTGGCATTAGACCTGGTCTATCAGCTATACTCATAGCTATATAACCTGCCAAGATAGGAATCAACATTGTAAAGGCACCATTACCACCAATATCCATCAAGAACTTGTATATCTGGCTATTTTCACCAAATGAGCTCTCTGCCATAAATGATACTGCTATCAGGATACCTCCACCTACTACGAATGGTAGCATGTTACTTACACCTTCCATTAGGCGTTTGTAAATTTTACGTCCTAAACTTTCTCCCTCTGCGTCTGTTTCTTGTGAATCAGCTGCGCCATCGTGTTTGTATATTGGCGCTTTTCCATCTAAAATAGTTTGGATAAGTTCTTGCGGCTTGTTAATTCCATCTGCAACTTTTGTCATAATAGTTGGGCGCCCATCAAAACGTGCCACCTCTACTTTTTTATCAGCTGCTACGATAATTCCCGCTGCTCTTTCGATATCTTCTTTTGTAAGTTTGTTTTCTATACCGATTTGACCATTTGTTTCTACTTTTACATCATTTGACTTAGAAGCTATATTGGCAAGGTTAAGCCCTGCGCGAGCTCCAAATTTTACTTGTGCGTTGGCTCCTGCTATGGTAAGAGCGGCAAACGCTAAGGTCATTAAAATTTTCTTCATATTCTTGAGAATTATAGATACGAATCAATAATTAAAAATATCTGTATAATCTAATTCGTTAAGACGCAATAAATTGTGTCTCTACGAAAAACTATGTTAATCAGAATTTATCTTAGCTAGAACCTATATAGAGACGCAATTTATATTTCAACCCTTTAGCTAGGTAAAAGTATCCTTTTTACTTTTTACCTTTTACTTTCTACTTTAATTAAACGTATATCTCACGGTAATTCCCGTACGTATGGTTGTCATAGGGAAGGAGGTTGAGATTGCGTACTTAGAGAAGGAATAATCAAAATAGAAGATTCCCGATAGGTTCTTGGAGAACGAGTAATCTGCCGTAAAACGACCGAGCCAAGAGGTCTGTCCATTGGTTACTTGGTTGTCGTTGAGTTCCATATTGCGAATCACGGTAAAGTCGCTACGTAGGGCTATGTCGGCCTTAAGGTTTAGGTCGCTCTTGATGATCACATCGCGCCCATTGAAGCGGGAAGCAAAACTGATATCCTTGATACGATAACCCAAGCCTAATCGGTATTCACGGCGCATAAGCTCTGTCAAATAATTGTTATCCAAGCTGATAGAGATGGTACGGTCACGGCGTATTTCCCCCATCACACTCAGAGAGTTCTGCAACTCGGCATCTATACGAATCAGCGGAGAGAACTGCTCCACGAGGTTCACATTGGTAAAGAGCTTTTCATTGCGGAAGTTACCTCCTTGGTCTAGCTGGTCAGGGTTTTTGCTATATTCCAAATTGGTACGGAAATCACTCAGCGCATAGCTAGCACGATAACCATGGGTAAGGGAGAAGCGGCGGAAAGCATTCTTGAAGCTCTCAAGGCGCATCAATCCCGAATAACGCACTGTCCAAGCAGGGATAGGAATGGTACGGAAAGCTCCTAAGGATACGCCTTCGGCATCACGACCTGTATAAGCCGCATAGAAAGCTGGCATCATCACCGCTTGGTTGTTCTTTCCATAGCCTTTAGGGAAACCATCAGCATCAAGGTTGTTAGGGTCGGAGAGGTTGATACCTCGCTGTGCGGCCAAGCGCCTTGCGATGGTAAGCCTATTGTCCTTGAATTTCTGGAATGCCTTAGAACTATACTCATCCGATGCCATGAAAGAGGTCAATATCATATTATCGGAAATCATAAAGTTCCCTGTGGTATTGCCTATCAACGGATTATAATATCCTGCTATGGCATTGAAGGTCTCTTCAAAGTTATCTATATACTCCCGATCGGCCTTGAGGTCTATCTGGAGATCGTTGGCAGGCTGTAAGCTAGCCGTTAGGTTAAGCGTTTTGTTAGTTGAGCGTATAAACTGCTCATTGAAATCTGCAAAATCTGTAAGCCAGCCACGTCGACCTGCTTCATAGCGAATATCATCTTGCCAACCGAAAACAAACGGCAACGATGGCTTGGAGGTGCCAAAGAAACCTATCTGAGGCAAGTAACCAGGAAGCATAGAGCCGTTGGTTTCTGTATAGCTCACTCCAATACGCTTGATCATAGTAGCAAAGCGCAATAGGTGATCCTTAGCTGTCGATTTTTGACCTAGACCTTTGTTCTTCACTCCCAAAGAGGAGTAGAAACGGTCAAAAGTCATATTGGCAGTGAAATTGTGAGTATTGGCATTCTGTATTTTATTGATTTGCTGATTCGCCACTTGGGTAAGTGCTTCGGAACCACGTTGCCAATCAAAATCACCTGTATAAGAATAAGAAGCCTTAACAAAGGACAAGAAAGGCAATTTGTCCAAAGGCAACTCATAATTGAGCTTGAAGGCCGACATGAAGTGATTAGGAGTTCCTTGATTCCAGAAATCATGCCATAGGGTAAGCTCCTTATTCAGCTCTCGCTCACCTATATTATTATAACGGTAATAGTTACGTATGATATTGCTATTGGTCACATCGTAGCTTACCTTAAGTGATTTGGTCAATGAATAGTTGATACCATATTGCCAATCAAAGAGGTAGTTACGTTGTTGCAACTCAGGAAGTGGCACTTGAGAACTAGGATTTACTCCAAGCGGATACACCTCACGGAAGCGTTGGCGTGCAAAGGCACGGGTGATGGTAGGCCCTATATAGATGTTATTTGGCAAGATATTGAAATTCACCTCCGAAAGCCACTTGAGGTACTTGCTAGCGCTCACCTGCTGGTTATTCTTGAACGGAGTCCATTTCTTTTGTTCAAAGGCATGCGCATAGAGTGCCCCTGTACGTACATTCTGTTCCTTCTGACTCTCTATTTCAAAATCATGGTGATCCATCTGGTTGTAGGCATAGTTCAGCGTAAAGTTCTCTATGGAATAAACTTTGGCTTTCTCGCCCTCACCGAGATTCTTCTTCACCCCAATAAGGCTGATACCTCGCCTAAGAGTATAGTCTTCTGCTTGTTCCTTGATAAGGTCTTTCTGTGCCTGTGTCTGTGCCGCAGCGATACGATCTTTTAGCTTGATATCCTCATACTGAGGGTCATACTCAGGAGTTGCTACCGTAGAAGAACGATTCAGACCTATAGGCATTTGTACATTCCACTTCTTAGGGAAGAGCTTACCTGCGTTGATATTCATCATGGCATCGAGCTGTTTTACTTCCTCTCGGCTACGCTCATTGGGTTTCTGCTCTACCGTACCGAAGCCTACTGTACTGATTTTTCCTGTAACAGACATATCCATGAAGTCTGCTGCATTGAGATCCACAGCCGCAATACCTGCCCAGCCTCCTTTGTTTTCCAATTCGGCCATACGTAATTCATTGAACCATACTTCCCCACAGAGGTGATTGCTTGTTACGTTCTTAACCCCTACCATAATAATTTGTATATCGGCAAGTGATGGATTTCCCTTAATCGCATAGCGGTTTTGTCCTGCTACATGTGGAGTAGTGGCAGGTGATGCTATATGATTCAGTGCGGCATCATAATAGGTAAGGTTTGCCAAGTTACCGCTATTGATACCCTTGGCCTTGATCTGGGTAAGGGCTTCCATAGGGATATCAAAACTATTTTGTGAAGGCCAAATACCTTCAGCCAAGTAGGCTCCTGCTGGGGTTACTCGCAAAGGCAATTCTACCTGATAGAAGTTTTCCGATAGGTCAGACCCTAAGCGAATGAAAGCTACCAACTCACCATCGGAAAGGGATTGGTTCTTATGCCGCTCTGCATGGACAAACATCTTGATACGCTTGTATTGACGCAAGTCAGCATTAAGGTTCTTATATACCCCACGGGCATCGCGTGGTGCCAAGTCGCATACAGTATAGGAAAGGGATTGTTCGTTTTGGCTGACGATAGTATTATTTTGGTTGATTTGCTCACGATATACCCCAGGAGGCATACGATAAGGAATAGGCTGGCGGGTACCATTCTCTATAAGGTTCACTGAACCTATCTCGGTACTAGTTCCTGCATCAGGAGCAGAAAGGTCATCCTTGAGGGATTTGGTATAGTGTCGCCAATCACCACGCACCAAGTCCAAGGTACCAAAGCGAAGTACCAACTCGGAAGCAAAACCTGTGAGGTACATACGTATATGAGTTACAGAGCGAAGGTCGCCCCCTCCTCCATACTCACGCCTGTTGGCATCTTTGATAGGGATTTTATACTGTATCCAGCGGGCAAAAACAGGCTGACCATCAGGGGTTTCGGAATATACTTCCTTGATATCGCTCACATAGCGGTCAGTGCGCTGTACATTACCATGAATAGGTACACGGTACTCATAGTAGCTATTAACGGTACTCATGGTATTATCCCTATTCACATCCTCCGTATCAGGGTTAAGCGTGGAGGCTTGGTTACTACCTGACACAGGTGAGTTGCCCTGAGTACCATTATAATTATAGTATCGGCTGAGTATACCTCCTGAACGGGAAAGGTAATACTCATAGTTATCCATAGCAGGGTCAGTAGGTGAATCCACAAGGTTGTTGGCATAGATAGCGCGCTCCTGCTCATCGGTGAGCCCGTCCAAACCTATATCCTGCAAGGCTCGATTCTCTGTATTGGCATCGAAGGCATAGAGCAACGACTGAGATACAGGTGTTTTACCCCAAGCAGTAGTATGCGTAGGCGACTGTATGGACAAACCTGGCAAGCCGTTTTCATACTGCTTACGGCCGTCCTTGAGGATATCCTCAGAGATATTACCCAAGTCAAACACCAATTCTCCTGTTGCTGAAGGATTAAATTCACCTGAGGTATAAGGATCCAATACCCAGAATTGTATATATTCTATATTGTTTTCTTCAAAGTTGGTAGCCGAGATACCACGCATGATACCTCCCCACTTATCAGTAGCCGAGAGGCTAGACATCGCTTGTGGGTTGTTGTTATAGGAACCTTTCACATTAGGATAATAAGCCAAATCCAAGGTGTTCTGTACCAACAAATCTCCTTGAGCTAATTCTCTTTCTGGGAAAATCTCTTTTACATAGATACGGCGAGTACTATTCTTAGAGATCTCCGAAGCACTCACATCACCAGGCTTGTTATTACCATAGAAGACAGGGTCAATGCTATACCAAGCCAACTTAGCACGTCCATAGCCGTTCTTAAGATTGTCCGCATCTTCAGGGGCATTTCCATAGAGGGTCTGGTTGGGGTAGCTTCCTTGACCGAACCTTAGTGGTGTACTGGCCAATGACCATGAACGCATACCACGAATATCCACAGTAGTTTGGGCAGCCTCAAAGTCATCTAAGTAAGCCGTTGCCTCTCCATCAAAATCGGAACTGCTAGGGCTACTAGGACGCAAGAAAGCCATCTCTCCACGCACCGATAGGTTGGAAGCCACATCACTCTGCAAGGATGGTACCTTATTGAGCAAGCGAGTAAGGAAAGGAAGCTCCGTAGAGTAGCTACCTCCAAAACCGAAGATGGTATTATTCACGGGCTCTTGTCCATAATTAGCTTTCTGTGTATAAGGACGCTCACGCATATTGATCAGCGAGGTACCCACTACAAACTTGTCGCTGAACTTATGTTCTACATTCACTCCCATGAAGCGACGACTCTGTCCTCCGAAAATAAGGTTATTCTCCACAGATACCTGTATAGGCAAGTTGGAGTTTTCTATGGTTGGGTCTATGATCTGTACGGTACCTTGTTGGTAATTAACGGTATAGTCTATTCCCTCTTGTAGGATACGTCCGCCCACAGTTACACGTACGGAACCACGGGGCACATTGTAGGCTCCCAAGGAAATGCCTCGTCCTCCCTTGGACTTATAACGCCCTTTGAGGGTGAATTTATTCCTTTCGGCATCTTCCAACGCCTTGGTTTTAATATCGGTATAGAGCGAGCGGAATACATATTTTTTCTGGTTAGCATTCCAAGCGGTAGAACTAGGCTGATAAGCGTTAGGGTCATTGTATTGACTACCTCCTCCAAGCTTGTCATAGAGGTACTTCCCAAAAGGCTCTACCTTGGTGAAGATAATCTTCCCATATTCAGGGTCTATGGTGATACCATCGACAAAGTCAAAGAAACCATCCCCCCCATTTTCAGGGTCATTGTAAGCGTTGAGCCTATCAAAATTAAACAACTGAAGAAGTATCTTGCGCGTAAGTTCCCTGTTCCAAGTAGCCTCATCCACAGGGAGTATGTAATTCACAGGAGAAGGATCATTATAGAAGATATTCATGCGGAAGTTTTCAGGATTGATCTGTACCGCATTAAGGGAATATACGTTCTTCATCATCAGGTTCCAGATAGGATCCCCTGTAACCAAACGATTACTCTTAAGCATCTTCAGCACCAAACAGTTATTGGTGATCTTGTTCTGTCCTGCTATGTAGGTATTGGTAGTGGCGGAGATACCATCGTTGGCAAACTCCCCTACCTGATATACATTCCCTTCGTAGGTATATTGGTAGGCAACAGCCAATATTTCATCATTGTTAAGTCGCTGACTGAGAGATATATAACCTAACTGCTTATTCACCTTAAAGTCGCGGCCCTCTTCCAATTTTTGTGCATTCTCTAGTACTGCATAGTCAAAGCCTTCATTGACAAATGACGACATAGAGCCAAAGCCTGAACGAACAGTAGCCACATCACGGATTTCCTTGGTAAGCACTGATTGGGAGGAACCTATACGGGTAGGGTCATACTTATTGGCCTCATTAGTAGGCCTATCCCCTATGGAACCACGGAAGAAACCTGCAGGAGCATTGCCCGCTATACGAGTATTCTGTGACTTGGCTTCTCCTAAGTCCTGCAAGGCTACAATGTTACGAATATTAGAGGTACGATTGGAACGATTGGTCGCCCATACTTCTACACGTACAATTTGTACTTTGCTACGTATATAAGGATAGTTCTCCAAAGCGCGATCATATTGGTCTCTGAAGAACTGGGATAGGAAATAGTTACGGTTTTCATCATAGTCAAGCGCACGGATTTCGAAATCCTGCATAGTACCTCCCCCTTGAGCGGTAACTGTTTGGGACTGCGAACGCTGTTCAGAAAAAACTCCTGTTATGGTAGTGCGACCAAATTGGAGTTCTGTCTTAAGTCCGAAAAGGCTCTGAGCACCTGTGATAAGGGAGCTATTCAGTGGCAAACTCACATTCCCCAACTCTACCTTACGTACTATATCGTCCTCATTAGGAGAATATTCGAGCTTGAATACATTCTGAAAGTCAAAAGTCGCTTGGGTATCATACATTGCATTGATAGAGAGGCGAGTACCTACTTTTCCTTGTATCCCCAAGCTGATACGTTGGTCAAAGTCAATTCCATAGGAACTGCGGTATTCAGGACTTATAGAAGGGTTGTCATTCTTGGTATAGCGCATACCCAAGTCAAAGGCGACATTCCCTTGAGGAATAATATCTATATTATTTCCTCCAAAGATAGACTCAAAAAGTTCCGACTTTACATAGAACTCTGGGAGCAAATCCCTTTGAGCATTGTTGGGTGTTTGTCCTTGAGCTGTCGGCTGCATAGCTTTGGATTTCTCTCTGAAATACAAGCCCATACGCTCACGAATAACAAGGTTCTCGTACTCTTGGGGAGTAAGGAAAATAGGGGTAGAGATATCGTACTCTCCTACCTTTTCGCTATACACATATTTGTCCAAGGTCGCATTATACTTGTATTTGCGTGAGATTCTGTCAGAATCTTTCAATAACAAACGGCGCAAGGAACGACTGGTCTTAATCGTATCCTTCGCCTTTTCTTGTGCGGTATCCTTTTCTTGTGCAGAGACCTCAAAAGCATGAAGTATGAAGAAAAAGAAAAATAACTTTATAAATAATTTCCCGTTCATCTTGATTACAATTGTTTTAAGGCTTGTTTGATAAGCTGTTCTACGGAAAGTTCTTCTGTGGATTTTGAGAGGATTTTTCCTACTACTCCCTCAGCAGTTTTTCTCGGATAACCCAATACTTCCAAGGCAGCCAAGGCCTCTTCCTTATAGGGTTGTCCTTGTGGCAGTGTAGGTAAGGTAGGATCTTCAGAGAGTTTGAGTACCTTCTCCCTGAGATCTAGTATAATACGTTGTGCTGTCTTAGCTCCTATTCCCTTAGCTGACTGTATGGTACGTACTTCATTGTTGATAATAGCACTACGCAGTTGCGCAGGAGAAAGAGAGGAGAGCATCACTCGTGCTGTACTTGCCCCCACCCCCGATACGGAGATAAGTAGCGTAAAAAGTTCCCTTTCCTGCTTGTCAAAGAAGCCAAAAAGAGTATGCGCATCTTCCTTCACTTGCAAATAGGTATACACCTTTATCTGTTCAGTATCAGGAAGTTGCGAAAATGTATTCAAAGAAATGTTCACCCAGTAGCCTACGCCATTACAGTCTATAACTAAGTAAGTAGGCGTTTTTTCCACCAAGCGACCTTGCAGGTGTGTTATCATAGTTTTTTTGCGTTGTTTATTCTTCTGCGTTTAGCAAGCAATATTCGTAATTTTTCTTGAGACTAGAAACACCTTTAGGAAAAAAATAACAGACCAAAAATAGTTAATAGCGAATAACGAATAGTGAATAGTGAATAACTAATAAAGCGAATCAATAGTTAAAATATTATTCACTAACTTTCTAAGACGCAATAAATTGCGTCTTAACGAATTGGACTATACAATTGTTTTTCTACCTTCGCTAGCGCAAGCTTGCAGCTCGTATCCTACATCACCAAAGCTACTTTTCACTCTTCGCTTTTCACTTTTCATTCTTCACTTTTCGCTTCTCACCCCTTCGCTGGCGCGAGCTTGCAGCTTGTGCCTTAATCACCAAATCTACTTTTCACTTTTCACTCTTCATTCTTCATTCTTCGCTTTTCACTTTTCACTTCTCACTCTTGATGTAGGAATGCTTTCTTCTGCAAGAGTTCTTCTTCGGTTTCTTTATGGTTTTCATCAGGAATACAGCAATCCACAGGGCATACAGCTGCGCACTGTGGTTCCTCATGAAAGCCCAAACATTCAGTACATTTGTCAGGTACTATATAATAATAGTCATCACTAATAGGTTTCTGCACCTCATCGGCATTGACATGTTTTCCATTAGGTAGGACAACATTTCCTCTAAGTTTTGTCCCATCACTGTAACGCCAATCATCAGCGCCCTCATATATTGCATTGTTAGGGCATTCAGGTTCGCAAGCCCCACAATTGATACAATCATCTGTAATAATAATAGCCATTTTTTTATTTTTTAGTAATAAATTAATGTTCAATTCTCCGTAGGGGTAGTAGGGGCAAACTGCCATTTGTCCTTCTCAAAAGGTACTCCCCTTCATTTGCCCTTACCTTAATTCTGGGGCAAAGATACGACTTTTCTATGAGTTTTCATTTGAGATATGAAGAATTAATAGGAATATAGAATTTCAGACACATCAACCACTAGTCATTGGCAAATTGGCAAATCAACAAATCAACAAATCGGCAAATCAACAAATCGGCAAATCAACAAATTGACAAATCGGCAAATTGACAAATCGGCAAATTGACAAATTGGCAAATCAACAAATTGGCAAATCGACAAATTGGCAAATCGACAAATTGGCAAATCGACAAATTGGCAAATCGGCAAATTGTCTCATTAAAAAAGGGTTACAAGATTCAGCTAAACCCTATAACCCTCTATTTGTATAAATTTCTATTTCTATAAATCAATCATCTTAATAGCGGTAATAGCAGCTTCTATACCTTTATTACCATGTTTGCCCCCACTCCTATCTATAGACTGTTGCAAAGTATTATCAGTAAGCAAACAGAAAATCACAGGAATGGACTGGGTAGCATTCAGATAGGCAATCCCTTGGGTAACTCCTTGACAGACAAAGTCAAAGTGCTTAGTTTCCCCCTGTATTACACAGCCTATTACAATGATGGCATCTACCTTGCGCTCAAGCATACGCTTAGCACCATTGACAAGCTCAAAGGCTCCTGGCACACTCCACTGAAGGATATTCTCTGGGAGTACCCCACAATCCAAGAGTGTTTCCACCGCTCCTTTGCGCATATTTTCGGTAATCATTCCATTCCATTGGGAGGTGATAATACCGACAGACTTACCCTTCACCTGAGGAAGAGTTGCCTTATCATAGGTAGAGAGGTTCTTATTCTCGGTAGCCATATTATAAGTTCATAAGTGCCTGTACTTGACTGATCTGTACATCCACAGAAGCTGCCTCTTCGGATTTAGGATAATCAGATTTGATGCGTTCCAAATAAGTCAAGGCTTCCTTGTAGTTCTTTTGATCTTGGGCTACTTGTGCCGCTTTATTTAGGTAAATAGGAGCAGTGAGTGCGTTATCACTCTTATCTATTGCCTTTTTGTAATAATCTAGCGCATCATTGGGCTGGTTAAGGGCTACGAAAGCATCTCCTATGTTCCCCAAAGCCAAAGCGCTAAGAATAGGATCTGAAGAGGAGAACTTATCCAAATGAGTTACTGCTTCCTTGTATTTGTTCAGCTGCAAATAAGCCATACCGGCAGCATAGTAAGCTACATTCCCTGCTTTGCTAGAACCATAATCTTTGATAATCTTCAAAAAGCCAGCATGGGTCTTATCCCCATTGAGGGAAAGAGTGAAGAGGGAGTCTCTAGTAGCAGTTGTATTAGCATCAAGAGCTTCATTGAATACATTTTGAGCAAAGGAAAGATGCTCTGAGATTTCCTTCTCACGAGGTTCGCTTACAAACTGCTTGTAAAACATATAACCTAACCCCACTACCACTACTGCAACAATCGCAAGGAGAATAGTACGCTGATGTTTTATTACCCATTCCTCGGTCTTATTTGCCTTTTCATCTAAGGTTTGGAAAACCTCTGCGGTAGTACTTTCATGTGACAATTGCTCGCTACTAACCTCATTAGTAGTTTCTTCTTGTTGTCTTTCTTTCTTTGTCTGTCGGCTTGGACGATAGTTATTCTTCTTGTAAACTGACATAAATTTTTTGCTTTAAAAAGATTTTGCAAAAATAAAATTTTTATTTGTAATAGAGGGTGTTTTTCTCAAGAATTTTTAATAATTTGCACGAGTTTTTGTAAGCCCCTTTTTTGATGTACCTAAAACAACTTTATATACTGAATTTCAAAAACTTAGAAAATAAAGAATTCTTTTTTTCTCCTCAGCTGAATTGCTTTGTTGGCGACAATGGGATAGGAAAGACCAATTCCTTGGACGCTATTTACCACTTAGGAATGACCAAAAGCTACTTTTCCTCGAGTGCTTTGCACAATATTCGCCTAGGAGAAGACTTCTATTTGATAGAGGGTACTTTCCTCAAGGATAGCCGAGAGGAGCAAGTGGTCTGTAGTGTAAAAAAGGGACAAAAAAAGGTCATCAAGCGTAATGGCAAGCTCTATGACAAACTCTCCGAACATATCGGTGCCTTCCCCATTGTGATTGTCTCCCCTGCCGACCGAGACCTCATCCATGAGGGAAGCGAGGCGCGTCGTAAGTTCTTAGACGGCATGCTCTCACAAGTGCGACCTCACTATTTGCAGGCACTGCTCAGGTACAACCAAGCACTCACCCAACGCAATAGCTTGCTCAAGCTCATGCATGAACGAGCCTATTTTGACCCTGATACTATTGCCATCTATGATGAGCAACTTGCCCTATATGGCGAACAATTATTTGAAGAGCGCAAAACCTTTTTGGAGGAATTCCTCCCTATCTTCCAAAAACAATACGAGGTTATCTCTCAAGGAAAAGAACAGGTAAGCATACGCTATCTTAGCTCTCTTGAAGGACAGAATTTCAAGCAGTTACTCGCCCAGAGCCTCCCTCAGGACAGAGTAGCTCAATACACTACCATAGGAATACACAAGGATGATTTGGCCTTTACCATAAGTGAACAACCCGTCAAGAAGTTTGCTAGCCAAGGTCAGCAAAAATCCTTCCTTATTGCCTTGAAGTTAGCCCAATTTTACAGCATCTATGCGCATGCCAAAGTAGCTCCCATACTCCTATTGGACGACATCTTTGATAAGCTCGATAGCAAGCGTGTGGGACAGCTCCTCCAGATCGTTACTCAGCCCCCCTTCTCACAGGTCTTCCTAAGTGATACCGAC
>ERZ773010.1799-NODE-1799-length-13010-cov-3.451254_pt1 | contig 13010 bp, 8 predicted proteins | sample MGYA00580842_ERZ773010 | MGnify/ENA primary metagenome ERZ773010 (study PRJEB29015, sample SAMEA2737982) | human oral metagenome | biome: human oral; feature: human-associated habitat; material: dental | place: China | collected 2107 ...
ATAAAATTTTTTTCATACGATTATACGAGACCGCGTCCGGCTAGTTTGAACCAACTCCAGACAGTCAGAGCAATGAAGATGAAGACAATATAATATAAGTAATATTTCTTTGTCTTACGGTCGACTTGGCTGATTCCGTAAGCTGAGAACATTAATAGAATAGGTAATACAGGAAAGTGAAATCTTTCCGATGCGGCAAATTTACTTAAAGCAATTACTATTAAATAACTAATCATAAAGCTTCCCGCCAATAGATAATCTCGCCATTTATGTGTTTTTATAATTATAAATAGAGAAAACATGACAAAAAAAGCCATTATATTTTTTACGTAGTTACCTCCACCAATGAGCATCTGATTTTCTTGTCCTTCGGTATTAACCATAGTTGGAAATGGAATTACGAATATCATTGGAGCAAATACCGAACCCGATAGGTTTTTTACAAATTTGTTACCTCCCTCAACATTAGATCTATATTTCATAGAATTGGACTGATTAATATCCTTATTTTCCCATACGGTCTCTATTTCTGTCATTATTTTGCCTCCTATGAAGTAGCTTAATGTTGCTACACTCCAGACAATAAGCAATATTCGTTTACCCCACCCTAATATGCGCGAAGACGAAAACGTCAAGGCTGTAAAAAAAGAAAAGATAGCAGTAACACCAATAACGGTACGAAAGAAGAACAATAAACTTGCCGCTAATATTGGTAGCGATATATTGATAAAATTATACCTCTGCGAGCGTATAACATAGTCTGTACGTTCAAGAAAAAGTATTATCAGAAATGTCATCTCTATCTCTTTCAAGTGCAATCCACAATAATAAATAAGATTGGGCATCAGCATACACAAAATACCCGCAATTCTTGCTATGGCAGGGTTGTCGAATGTACGTTTTGTTAATCTATATATGAGAATACAAGTGAAGGCTCCGATAAGGGCTTTTATCAGTCTTGTAACAATAATACTATCGCCTGTAATATAATATATTAATGACAAATAAAAGGGATATCCTCTATCGGAGAGTTCGACTCCCGACATAAACTCCACTATATTGAATGTCCCGTTACGTATTGAGGATGCTCCCAGTAGCCCAGATTCATGGTAAAATATAGAGTCGGCAGCTTCGAACTCGAACATTTTACCAGTCATAGATATATAAAAGAAGTAACTAAAGACAACCCAAACGACACGTATGACGAAAGCTGTGATAAAAAGCTGCCGAAGGAATGTCCGCTCCGAATACTCTGCCCAGCGTTTGGTTAGAATGTTGGTAAAGTAGAAAAAGCTCGTTACCTCCACTACCCCGAACAGTATCCAAAGCCAACTCATACCATAACCCGAAAAAGCCACAGGTATTACCATCAGCACGATAATGTACAGTGCGATAGCCTTAGTAGTGAAATATTTTGGAAAGTAGTGGAGCACAGATTTTTATGTTATAGTTATTTAAGTGTGTTTATTCGTTGATATATAGTATTTAAGTTTTGCAGGTGTCGCTTTATACTGTATATCTCACGTGCTATATCGGCTTTGTCGCAGGCTTTCTGCCACTCGCTATCCCTGTTTTGTAAAAATAGCATAAATTTTTCGAGCAAATCAGCTTCGTCTTTGGTCTTGTAGAGTGTTGCCAGCGTACCGTTTTGGGTTATTTCCCGCATCACTTCCCAATCGTTTACGAATGTAGGCAACCCCGATGCTATGGCTTCGATGACGGCTATGCCGAAGGTGTCGTGGTCGGTGGAATATACGAATGCGTCCCAGCTTTCCAATAGCTGCGGTACGTCGTTGCGTGAGCCGAGGAAATGGACACAATCCGCCAGACCGTTGTTTTGGCAATATTGCACACAATCGTCGTACTGCCAAGGCTCTTTTTCAGACCGCGCACCGACGAAGAAAAAGTCGAAATCGACTCCTCTGTCTTTTAGTAGTTTCAGAAAACGACACAGGGAGTTTTGTTCTCGGACGGGGACAAAATTCCCTACCGTACCGAATTTTAATTTCGAAGTCGCCTTCGACGACAATGAGCTTCGCTTTTGCAACTTATCGAAGTTTATACCGTTATATACAACGGATATTTTGTTGTCGCTTTTTAGGTTATATGCTTTTCGGTAATACTCTTTTTGCGAGTTGCTGACGAAAAACACGGCATCTGCCATTTTTATACTGAGTTTTATAAGTAGTCTGTTCCATTTGCCTACACCAAAGTCGTAGCCGTGGAATGTCTCTATAACCTTTATCCCTGTACCGATACAGGCAAGTTTGGCATACAGCCCGTCGATATATTGTTGCGCATGAACTATAGTTATTTTGTTAGTTATAAGTAATTTATGAAGCCGTAACAAATATCCGATATAGTTACCTCGTCTCGGTGAGCATTGTTCCATCAGTTGTGTGGCATAAAATTCGGATTGGTAATTGCCTCCTTTGCGATGTATCCCGATAAAGCTATATTCTGCTATACGGGCATTCTTGAATACATCGAGTAAAAGTGTCTCCATACCACCTCTATTAAGCGAACCGAGCATATAAGCTATTTTCATGTGATTTATATTAAAAATACTAACGAGATTCAGAATACATGGAATTTGAACTTTTTACTATCATAAACCGTCTCTTAAGCTTCAAAAATGGAGTTTCATAATATCTGTACGATAGCCAAGCAATTAATATGGTAAATATTACCGCAGAAGAGTATACCAAGAAATATTTTGCTATCATATTCACATCAATATACTTAAAACAATAAGACAACAAAAATATTACCAATGGATGAACTATATATATTCCATATGATATTTTACCCGTAAAATCAAATAATCTTGTTTCGAGATTAAATATTTTTTTACCGCTAACAATTTGTCCCATAATCATACTTACAGAAGCAAAAGCCATTACTTCCTGACCTATTACGGCAGGAACGTTTATCACTCCAAACCCCATAAGTATAAACATTAACCACGCAAATCCCTGCGTAAATTTGTTTGTCGAAAATCTCACAAACATCTCATTTTGGGACGAATATAAGATTGCAGCAATTGCTCCAATCATCATACAATGAAAACGAGTAACCATAAAAAACCTGTATATTATGGAAGAAGGTCCGTACAATACCCAAAATAAAATTTTGGCACTAAAAAAGAGAATAAAAATAATCAAGGCTACTTTCAGTAGTTTCGACTTCGAAATTCTCACCAATAGTGGCCAAAAAAGATAAAACTGCTCTTCGACCCCGATACTCCAATAATGTACGAGTATCATTATCCCTTGATATGTGATAAATGGAATATTAGCTGCAAAAAACAGATAAAACCACAATTCTTTTACTAATATTTGATTAGACAGACCGAAGCATAAAAAAACCGATAAACTTACTATAATGAAAAGATAGTATATCGGCCATATTCTTAGGATACGTCGCAGATAAAATTTACCAATACTGACTGTTTGTGTCTTTCCCATCTCTTTTATCAACAAAAAAGTAATGAGGAACCCGCTGATAACAAAGAAAAGCGTAACACCGTATCCGGCCATAGGTAAATTCACAAATTTAGGTAACCCGAAATCGGCTATACCTTCTTGCGAGACGTGTGCTATCAGTACAGATAAGGCAGCAATTGCTCTTAATCCGTTTAATCCGGGTAAATATACGCTAACTTGCCTCATATTCCATAAAAAATACCATATCTCGATATTTATGTATTGTTGTTTATCATCTCTATAAAGCGATCGAAAAGATATACGCTATCTTGGGGTCCCGGGGCAGACTCAGGATGATACTGCACGGCAAATATTTTATCGGCTTTGCTCTCTATACCTTCGGTAGTATTGTCGAGGAGATTGACGTGCGTTATTTCCAGACCTGTGTTTTTGAGCGATTCGGCATCGATAGCATAGCTATGATACATATTACAAGCCAGAATCATAGCTATGCTATCGATGCCGAATCGCTTACCTGTTTTCAGGTCTTTTACGGGGTGATTGCCGCCTCGGTGTCCGAACCTCATTTTGTAGCTTTCGGCTCCGTAAGCAAGACTTATCATCTGCATACCCAGACAAATACCGAAGATAGGTACTTTGCCTCTAAGTTGTTTTATAAGTTCTATCACCGAGGTAACGTCCTGAGGGTCGCCGGGTCCGTTAGACAGGAATATCCCTTGAGGATTGAATGCCAATATCTCTTCTATAGAGGTATTGTACGGCACTATGGTAACATTGCATCCCTTGCGATTCATCAGGCGTATGATATTGTATTTGATGCCGCAGTCGATAGCTACTATATCATATTTATGGTTGGGGGTGCGGGCAAACCAACGTTTTTTGCAACTCACACGCTGTACCATATCGGTAGGATATCGATACTGCTCTATCTTCGCCATTGCCTCGCTTTTGGGGGTATCGGCTGAGGTAATGAGTACTTTTTGCGAGCCTTCGGAACGCACCATACGCGTAAGATAACGTGTATCGACTCCGTATATCGACGGTATATCGTGCTCTTCGAGTACTTCCGACAGTGTTTTGGTGTAGCGGAAGTTTGAGGGCACGTCGTTGTAATCTTTTACTATCAGTCCGCCGATTGTAGGGAACTTGGTTTCGTAGTCTTCGTCGGTAATGCCGTAATTGCCGATTAGAGGATAGGTCATTACTACCATTTGCCCTGCATACGACGAGTCGGAGATAAGCTCTTGGTAGCCGACCATCGACGTATTGAACACTATTTCATTAATAGATTCCTTGTTGGAACCGAAGCCATAACCGTAAAATTCGGTGCCGTTTTCTAAAACGATTTTCTTTGTGAAGTTCTTCATATCGAAAGACAAAGTTAGTGAATTTTCTCGTACCGCTAATATGGTTCTCGGTTATTTTTATTGCTGTCTGTAGAAAGACATATTGCAGCGACTAAGACTTCGCACTGTATAAAACTGAAATTTGTGATATTACATGCAATATTTTTTCATTCGATAGCTGAGAAAATAATAAAATCATTACCTTTGTACTCTTAATTACAATTCTCTGTGTAGAACAATAATATTCAATTAAAAACATAAAGTAAATAAGTTATGATGAAAAGAACATTTTCGATGTTAATGGCTTTTTTAGCCGTTAGTTTAGGGGTGTTTGCTCAGGCGAATCTTAGAGATGGCTTCGAGGAGTACACTCTAAAAAATGGTATGAAGGTATATCTTTGGGTAGATAAAGATATACCAAATGTTTACGGACAAGTAGCTGTAAGAGCAGGTTCTATCGACGAACCGGCAGATTTTACGGGACTTGCTCACTACCTCGAACACATGCTGTTCAAGGGCACACAAGAAATCGGCGCTCTCGACTGGGCAAAAGAAAAGCCTATGTACGAGCAGATTATCAAACTTTACGACGAAAAGGCTAAACTGAGAGACCCGAAAAAAGACAAAGCCAAAAGAGACGAGCTTACAAAAAAGATAAACGAACTCTCGGTGGCTTCGTCGAAAATCAGTAAAGGCTCCGAATTTCCTACGCTTATTCAAGCAGCTGGAGGTACGGGACTGAATGCTTATACCAATTTCGACCAAACGGTTTACCACAACTCTTTCCCTGCATATCAGATGGAAAACTGGTTGAAGCTGTATTACGACCACTTCCAACGCCCCGTTTTCCGCGAATTCCAAGCAGAAATGGAAAACGTATTCGAAGAGTTGAACCTCAGAACTCCAAGCATTGGATACCAACAGTATATTACTTTATTTGAAAAGTTATTCAAAGGTTCGTACTATGCTCGCGGAGTCATCGGCACACCCGAACATCTGAAAAACCCGAGTATGACACCGATGATTAAGTTCTTCGAAGATTGGTATGTACCAAACAATATGGGTCTATTGCTTTACGGTAATTTCGACCCCGAACAGGCAAAACCTCTCATCGAAAAGACTTTCGGCAAAATGCAGTCAAAAAAGCTGCCCGAACGCAAACCTACCGTACCTACTCCACTTACAAAGAACGAAAAAATAAAGGTGAAACTCGGCTACTCTCCTTCTATCGTATGGGGTTACAATGGAGTAAAGAAGGGACACCCCGATGAGTTTAAGATAGACTTTATGCTATCCATTCTGAACAACAGCTACAACACGGGGCTCTTCGACAAACTGAATATGGAAGGAGCTATCGGAGGGGTAAATGCCTCGTCTATGGCAATGCGCGACTGTGGTCGTATCATTGTCGAGGCTTCGCCATATTTCGACGTAAGCCAATACACTTATGAGTCCGACGCTGCTACCGAAAAACTCGTTATGGCAGAGATAAACAAACTAAAACGCGGACAGATACCTACTTGGCTTATGCAGTCGGTAAAAGAAAGTTACTTGCAGAGCCTTAAAACCATATCCGAAAATCCGGGAACTAAAATACATTTTGCCACAGAGTCGTACCTCTATGGTATCCCGATGAGTGAGTATTTCAATATGGAAGAAAAGGTTAAAGCTATCACAGTAGAAGACATAAAAGCTACTGCAAATAAATATTTCTCGGGCAACTATATGACTATCTCTTTCTCCGAAGGCGACCCGAAAATACAGCTTTTCGATAAAGCAAAAATCGATCCTCTGCAGATGCCCGACGAAGAGTATTCGCAGTATTACAAAGACTTCGTGAAGAGACCCGTACAGGCTCCTACGCCTAAATTCACCGATTTCTCCGATATCCAAAGCAAAGACCTCTTCAATGGCGGTAAAATGTTCTACGTGAAAAACCCGAAGAACGATATCTTCTCCCTTACTCTCGAGTATCAGGTAGGTACGCATACCGACAAGAAACTCCAGTACGCAGCTAGTCTGATGAACTATGCCGGTACTATGCCAAATCAGTCGAACAACGACCTCCGCAGAGAACTTTCGAAACACGGTGCTTCGTATGGTGTGGGCGTCAGCGACAATAAGTTTGTAATCCAAATAGTGGGAAATGAAAGAGATCTCGATAAAATAATGCCTATAATATTCCGTCTTTGTCTGATGCCGAAACTCGACAATAAACAGATAGAGGCCGTTATGGGTAGTGCCGTACAAAGCCGTATGTTTGAAAAAAGGATACCCGGAATTATTTCCTCGGCTCTGATGGAGTATATCCAGTTTGGCGACCAATCGCGTTATATCGACCGTATACCGTCGAAGAAACTTATCTTCGTGGGCGAATCGGGCTACAACTTCCTTATCACCAATTCTGACCTTACGGCAACCATACAGAAAGTTACCTCTTATCCGGTAAATATACACTACGTAGGAGCTAAGCCTATGGAAGAAGTGGCAGAGATACTGAAAGGTACCGTGCCGACACAGAAGACCATATTAGAGCCTCAGAAGGAATTCTACCGCGACCGCGTTTCGTACACCGAGCCCGAAATATATTTCTTGCCCAATACCGATATTCAGCAAGCAGAAGTTACTATGTATTTCCCGATAGGCAACTACGACAATTCGCAATACGTCGACTACACTGCTTTCTCGCGTTACTTCGGTGCAGGTGGACTCAACAATATCTGTTTCTCCGAAATACGTGAAAAACGTTCGTTGGCTTACAGTACTTACGGTGCTGTATCAATGAATCCTATGAACAAAACGAGCTGGTTCATAGGTTCGACAGGTACACAAAACGACAAGGTAAATACTGTAGTAGACATTTATATGGATTTGATCAAGAATATGCCAAAATTCAAGTCTTATGGCGACAATATCAGAACTACCGTAATGACGGAGTTGGCTGAAGATTACGTTACTTTCAGAGGTAAGAGCAGTTATTACGAAAATACCGTTAAGAAGATGGGCTTCACCGAGGATCCGAATAAGACTTGGTACAAGCAAGCCGAAAATTTGACATTCGACAACATCGCTAAGTTCTACGACGAAAAGATAAAGAACGCTCCCGTAATCATCGTGATACACGGAAATCCGAAGTATATCGACATCAAGGATATCGAGAAGAAGTACGGTAAAGTCAACCGCGTGCCTATCTCCAAGATATTCCAAGGAGGCGAAATGTAATGGTTTGTCGATAACAAATAGACTAAACTTATTTTCATAATAAAAATTCTACTTCCCGTTTCCGCAAGGAGCGGGAAGTTTTTTGTCTGTATGCTTTTTGAATGTATGGTTGGTCTGCGAAAAACGGTTGTTTGGAAGATTAATTTAAGCCTACGGAGTAAAATAAAAGTCATACATATTTTGTATAATAAAAAAAAGTATTACCTTTGCACTCGTTTTATACATATAACATATAATTGTTTTTGGGTCCCATAGCTCAGTTGGTTAGTAGCACCTGACTCATAATCAGGGGGTCCTTGGTTCAAGCCCAAGTGGGACCACACAAAAGAATCTCCTATCGGATTCGTATCGCTAAAGAGGACTATTCTATTCGGAAATAGTCCTTTTTTGTGTCTTATCCGTAAGGTATTAAATATTGCATTACAAAAAATATTACCTTTGTGTGCTATAATTAAAAACCATATTTATCAGACCAATAAACTCAGCAAAATGAACATATCGTTATCGTGGTTAAGAGATTATATCGAAACCGACCTGACGGCAGACGAAATAGCCAAAATACTCACCTCTATAGGTTTGGAAGTGGGGCATATAAGTGAATTCGAGAGTATCAAAGGCGGTCTGGAAGGACTTGTCGTAGGCGAGGTAAAAACCTGCGTGAAGCACGAAAACTCCGACCATCTGCACGTTACTACGGTAGATGTCGGTGCGGGTGAGCCGTTGCAGATTGTATGCGGTGCAGCCAATATTGCCCAAGGGCAAAAAGTGGTGGTAGCAACGGTCGGCACCAAGCTCTACGGCGGCGATGAGTCTTTTACGATAAAACGCTCGAAAATACGTGGAGTAGAGAGTTTCGGTATGATTTGTGCCGAAGACGAAATAGGCGTAGGCAAGTCACACGAAGGCATCATAGTTCTGCCTTCGGAGACTGCGGTAGGTACTTTGGCTAAGGATTATTATCGGGTAGAGACCGATACCGTTATCGAGGTGGATATTACCCCCAACCGCTCCGATGCCATCTCTCACTACGGCGTAGCACGAGATTTGTACGCATACTGCTTTGCTCACGGCATCGCAGCCGAACTTCGTCGTCCGCAGTTAGATGAAAGTATTGTTGCTCTTAAAGGTAGCAATAACCCGAAAATAGAGGTCAGAGTAGACAATAGCGATGCTTGTCCTCGCTATGCAGGGATAAGTCTTACAGGTGTAGGAGTAGACCAATCACCGCAATGGCTGCAAAATCGTTTGTTGGCAATAGGACTAAGCCCTATAAATAACGTGGTAGATATTACCAACTATATGCTGCACTCTTTTGGGCAGCCGCTTCACGCCTTCGATGCAGACCGTATAGCAGGGCATAAGATAATAGTTCGCAACGCCGTGGAGGGCGAGAAGTTCGTTACTCTCGACGGCGTAGAACGCACTCTTACAAAGGCAGACCTGATGATATGCGATGCCGAGAAACCTATGTGTCTGGCAGGTATCTTCGGAGGATTGCACTCGGGAGTGAGCCAAGATACCAAATCGGTATTCATCGAGAGTGCTTACTTCGACCCCGTCGGTACGCGAAAATCGGCACGTTATCACGGGCTAAATACCGACTCCAGTTTCCGCTTCGAGCGTGGAGTCAATCCACACGACACTATCTATGTACTCGGTATTGCAGCCTCGATGATTGCTCGTATTACGGGAGCAACCGTAGCGAGCGATATAGTCGACATTTATTCTAAAACGATAGATGACTTCGAGGTCTGTGTGTCGTTGGCAAAAATACGCTCTCTTGTGGGTAAAGATATCGATACACAGACTATCGAGACCATACTCGAAGGACTCGAAATAGCGATCGTCTCCAAAGATACTGCTTCCGACGATACCGTTTATCGCCTCCGCGTGCCGGCATATCGTACCGACGTACGTAGAGATGTAGATGTAATCGAGGATATTATGCGTATTTACGGGTACAATAATATAGAGTTTTCGCAAAGTGCGAAGATTCCCGTATCGTACCGTACGAAACCGGATAGACATTATTTGCAGAATATCATTAGCGAGCAGCTCACGGCTAACGGTTTTTACGAGATAATGAACAACTCGTTCTCCAAGAGTCAATATTACGACTGCCTGACGACTTATCCTTCGGGCAACAGTGTCTCGGTGATGAATGCTCTTAGCAGCGACCTCAATGTTATGCGGCAGACACTGCTTTTCGGCGGACTCGAGAGTCTTGCCTACAACATAAACAGACAGAATGCCGACCTAAAATTTTACGAGTTCGGCAACTGCTATCGTTACGTTGCCGAAGCCCCGAAAGACAGCGACCCGTTGGCTGCATATTCACAGAGCGAACCCCTCGGCTTGTGGATTACCGGCAGACGCCTGCCACAGAGTTGGCTCAGGAAAGACGAAGCCACCTCGGTGTACGACCTGAAAGCGTATGTGCAGAACATACTCATTCGTCTTGGTATAGGCAAACTGTCTGTCCGAGAGTTCGACAGCGATATTTATAGTCAGGCACTCGAATTGGCGACATCTTCGGGCAAACCGCTTGCCGTGCTCGGGGTGGTGTCGAAAGGCATTCTGAAAACTTTCGATATAAAAGAAGATGTCTTCTTTGCGGATATCTTTTGGGACGAGGTTTTGGCTGAGAGTGTCCGACACACAGTGCATTTGACCGAAATACCCAAATTCCCCGAAGTATCGAGAGACTTGGCTTTGCTTTTAGACAAAAATATCACATTCTCTCAGGTAGAGAATATTGCTTACAATGTGGAACGAAAATTGCTCAGGAGAGTTACTCTTTTCGATGTCTACGAAGGGAAAAATCTCGAAGAAGGTAAAAAGTCGTATGCCGTCAATTTTATACTGCAAGACAGCGACAAAACCCTTACAGACCGCCAGATAGAGACAATTATGAGTAAGTTGCAAAAGGCGTTCTCCACCGAACTCGGAGCCAAAATCAGATAAACGTTTTGCCTCATCTGTAGCAACGATGTATCTACTTATTACGTTTTTTAGGAATTTGCTCTACGACTTGGGGATTCTTCGGTCGTACCGCTTCGATTTTCCTATTATCACCGTCGGCAATATCACTGTTGGCGGTACGGGCAAGACTCCGCATATAGAGTATTTCGTTCGCCGATATTCAGCCGAAGGCAAGCGTGTGGCTGTCGTCAGTCGTGGATACCGACGCAAGACAAAAGGAATGGTCGTCGCCGACAGTCGTTCGACAGCCGATAGTATCGGAGACGAGCCGTATCAGATTTTCAGGAAATTTCCCCACATTATGCTCGTGGCAGACAGCGACCGTGTCCGTGCCGTAAAATATCTTATGGCACAAGAGGTGAAACCCGATATCATACTCCTCGACGACGGTTTTCAGTATCGACGTCTTGCAGCCGGTCGTCAGGTGGTATTGGTCGATTACGGGCGTCCCATCTTCGAAGACCGAATATTGCCCTACGGCAGGCTCAGAGAGTGTCGCTGCGGTATCCGTCGTGCAGACGAGGTGATTGTGTCCAAGTGTCCTTCGGATATTAGCGAAGCTGCCAAGCAACAGTGGGCTCAAAGGCTTGGGTTGCCCGAGCGTATCGAACTGCGTTTTTCGACACTCGATTTCCTCCCGCCCCGCAACATCTTCTCGGGCGAGCCTTTGGATATGGACTGCAAACACGATTTGCACGTTATTACAGGCGTTGTTCGTGCCGATAGTCTTTACGATTATCTCCGTCCCTTTGCTACCACAATGGGGCGGACGGCGTTCGCAGACCATCATCGCTTTTCGGCGGGCGATATTGAGTTTATCAATCGTTTAGCCGACCGTGGCACTACTATTATCGTTACCGAGAAAGACGCCTCTAAACTCGTCTCTGCGTCGCCTCTGTCGCCTGCTGCCCGCAGACAACTCTATTCCGTCGAGGTCAGGGTAAGATTTTTACAATAACACGAAACAATAATGAATAATAATGCATCAATAGGTTTGGCTCTTTCGGGTGGCGGACACAAGGGGTTGGCACACGCAGGGGTATTGCAGTTTTTGGAAGAGAAGAATATACAGATAGACGTTATTTCGGGTACGAGTGCGGGGGCTATCGTCGGAGGACTGTACGCTATCGGGAAAAAGCCTACCGAGATTTTAGATTTTTTCAAATCGGTCAAATTGTTTTCGTGGAATCATCTTTCGTTCAGCAAAGCAGGTCTGTTGGATGCGGAAAAATTTATCGAATATTTGGATGACGTTTTCGGGGAAACCAAACTCGTTGATTTTCCCAAAGAGATGTACATATCGGCAACGGATATCAACTCCGGACGGCTCAAAACATTCAACCGATACACCAAAGCCAAGGAAGCCATTGCCGCTTCGAGTGCCTTCCCCGGCGTATTTTCGCCCGTACAGATTGAAGGCAGGCTATACTGTGATGGCGGTATTTTAGCTAACTTCCCTGCAAACATCATACAGGGGCGATGCGATTTTCTCATTGGTGTAAATTTGGATACGCAAGAGACAGCTATCAAAAAGAGTAAAGAGTTTGGCTCTATCAAATCGGTGGTTCTCAGAGCTATTGAAATTATGATGAAGCAAAATGTGGCAACACAAGACAACTTGTGTGATTGGTGTATATTACCCTTAAAATCAACAGACTATAGTACTTTCGAGACTTCCAAAGACCGAATGGACGAAATATTTCATCTCGGTTACGAGGCGGCAAAAAAGGGTTTTGAGACAGTTCGCGAAAAACTGATGAAAGCGTATCAATTTCCCACGATGCAGGCATTATACCGATTGTCATAACTATGACGTACATTATCGGAACTTTGCATATCCGAAATTTACTTTATATTTTTTCGGGAAAATAGTTGCTTTATATCCGTCTTGGTAATGATGGTTCTCAGCGGTGTTTCTATATATTTGAAGCTAAGAGCTGCCACAATGATTAGCGATATTAGGTACGGATAAAAAAACATAGCATTGGTTCTGACCGAATTTTCGCCCCACAGT
>ERZ773010.1801-NODE-1801-length-13004-cov-6.323423_pt1 | contig 13004 bp, 8 predicted proteins | sample MGYA00580842_ERZ773010 | MGnify/ENA primary metagenome ERZ773010 (study PRJEB29015, sample SAMEA2737982) | human oral metagenome | biome: human oral; feature: human-associated habitat; material: dental | place: China | collected 2107 ...
TCTGCTTGTGTCAATGTTTTTTAGCAAGATTGCTAGGTAAAAAATACCACACTAGGTAACGGGATAATTGGAGTAAATAAATGTGTTTTATGCCTTGAAACGATACGCTAGATATGTTGATTTGTAATTCTGTAAAATATCAGTTAGCACAACTAACGACTGAATGTAGAGAGGGCTGTTTCTGGTGAATAGCTTACAGAATTATTACCAGAAATTTTATCGTATGGTGCAGGGAGGTCTAACGTGTAAGGAATGTGGAGGCGAGGAAATCTATGCCTTAATTTGGTGCTGGTAGCATAAATGTGGTATCGGCAAAATAAAAAATAATTCTAGGCTTATCGCGCCCAAATGTTAGCGATTGGCTAAGGAGGCTCAGGCCAAGCTCTTCCGGCTTCATAGACAAGTTATAGAAGGCGATACTGAAACTGGCGGTGACTGTTTTTTGGCCGACGAAGTTTGGCGGTTAGAGATCGGTCATTGGCGCTATTAGCCCAGTAGGTATTACGTGTACATAGATCGACATGTTGGGTTGTTTCTGATTCTGGTTCGTTGCTGGATAGTTTTGCTGTACATACAGTACGATGCAGGACAGATTATATAGTAGATTTTTTCATTGCGTGAATACCGACTTTTTATGATATTAATCATAATTTTTGCCATGCTGTATGTATAGTTGTCACATTTCGGATGTCATAAAATATACTGAAGATTTTGCTTAGTTTTATATAAACGTTAATTATATAAAGGATCTTTGAATACAAATAGTGTAATAAATTTTAATGGAAAATAGTTTGTATGAATGTATCGTAGTTAGCTGTTTGTTATAAGTTAAATTTGCAGTGTAGAGCCTGATGCAGTGTTGTATTTTTTAAATTCGATATAATCTAAAGTCTATTTGTTGTAATAAATAATTAATAATAACTTGATAAAATAGCTATCATTGTAATTATTACACTGTAGATAAAAACGCAACATTACAATAATAACAGAGGTACGTATAATAAAATAGTGAGCTGTAGTATAAATAACAATGTTTATATTACGATAGACGTTGACTTTTTATCATTGATTTGCTATAGTGTGAGTAAGCTTTTAGAAAAACAAAAAAAGCAAAACAATACCAACCAAATAAGCCTCCACAATAATAATCGACGGAAACTAGGTGGCGCCAAATATAATCGTGGTTCCACCTAAGCTCCGCCTATTAATTAAATAAAAAGGCGTTGAGCGCGCGATATGTGCGCGCATTACACACCTGATTAATCCTTGAGATTGCGATGTCAGTGACCATCAGGTGTGTGATGTAGGTCTGCGCGATCGCAAGTCTTTTGCTCGCTAAGTGCGAGCGGTCAATCGGGCAAAAAGCAGTTGTTGCAGCGACCCTAATAGTTGTTTACAAAGGTGCTTCGTTATATTGCGACGCTGCTTTTGCCTCCTAGGTGTTATTATTTAAATCATGTATAAACGCTTAATCGCATTTTTGATGTTTTTGTCGTTAGTGGTGTTGCTAGCGATAACGCAGACGACCGCGCCGTCTAAAGTTGGTCCGGCTATTGTAGTCGTTGTGTTTGTATTAATATATATTTTTCTTACTTGCACATTGACTCTCTTGCTTCTATTTATAAACAAGATTGTGAGTAAGCATAAATCTGAGCCGTCTAAGCGGAGTGCTGATGACATGTATACCTTAATGTATGGTGCGGTGTTAGCGTTGGCGCCGACTGTGATTGTTGCTGTGCAATCAATAGGACAAATTCAAGCAGGTACGTATGTATTAATTACGCTCTTTGTATTGTTGGCTCTTTTGTATGTTCGGCATCAGAAACGTGTGAAGTGAGGGTTGAGGCCTAGAAAAATTGTAAACGCATATGGTATAATTTACTTAATATGGAACCGGGTATAAGAGAACAAGTTCCTGTGCAGAGAGAGGTGCTGCCGCAGAATAGTTACGAGACACCTACTTTTGGCATAGATGGCGGTAATCTTGAGAAGCAAAATACTTCTAAAGAGGTGATGAATGCTGCTTCTGCAGAGGCTGTTGCTAATGCAGTTCCTCAAATAGTGTTACCTCAGCCAATTCCTATAGTTCAGCCAACCGTGAGTACTGATGCCGCTCAGTCTGCGACGTCTGATGACAATGCAGCGCTGATAGCCAATGATGATGACCTTATTGAAAAGGAGTGGGTTGATAAAGCTAAGAAAATTATCGCAGAGACTAAAGACGACCCGTATCGTCGCGAGGTTGAGATTGGCAAACTTCAGATAGAATATATAAGGAAACGCTACGGGCGCGAAATAGGGAAAGTAGAGGATTAGGTAGTGTCTGGCGGCGGGATAGGCACTCTTGTAACATTGTTTGCAATAGCTTTGGTGATCGGGCTAGGGTCTTTTGTTGTGTTTATGGTCTATCGTAATACTCTTCGTGAGGCGAAGAACTATGAGCGCGGGCTTAAGATGGTGCCGATATTAATTCATCTACCGCCAGCTAGCGATGATATTGTTAGCGACGGGCGTGATAAACGAGATTTGACGGAAGAAGTATTGTCGCAAGCTCAGGTTATGTACAATATTATATCCAGTACTGCCACTAAAGGTTTTAAGAGTAAGATTTATGGGCAGAGGCATTTGTCGTTTGAAATAGTGGCTCGCGATGGCTTGGTGTTCTATTATGCTGTTGTACCTACAGTGCTCACCGAGGTAGTTCGCCAGGCAATTGCAGCAGCCTACCCATCGGCTCGGCTAGAAGAGGTGTCGGAGCATACTGTTTTTAGCAAGGTCGGTAAGATGAGCGGTACGATTGGTGGCGAGTTTACTTTGAGGAAGAACTTTGCCTATCCTATTGCAACATATATGGAATCTAAACGTGATGCATCGCGCGCATTGCTGAATGCTTTATCAGCAGCGACTCGCGAAGATGGTATAGGTATCCAAATATTAATTCGTCCAGCTAATGAGCGATGGGCTAAGTCGGCAGTTTCTGTCTCTGAAAAAATCATAGAAGACAAAGACAAAAAAAAGACCGGACTTTCGGTGTTCTTCTCGCCGAGCGAAATTATGGAGTCTCTATGGAAGCCGCCAGAGAGCGATGATAAAAAGCCAGAGGATAAAAAGCCGCTTAACTCCGTTGAACAGGCGACCGTTGATGCTATCCAAGAAAAAACCCGTTATCCGGGGTACGAGGTACTGATACGGGCTGTTGTTTCGTCTAATACAGCAGCCCGTTCTCAGGTAATATTGAAAAACATTGTTGCAGCATTTGCATTATTTGACTCGCCGACGTTTAACGGATTTAAATTCACGTTAGCAAAAAACATCGAAGAACTAACTTCGTCTTATATTTTTCGTTTCTTCCCGCAGCAGGTTAATAAGAATATATTAAATAGCGTGGAGCTGGCGACAATTTTTCATTTGCCGGATCAGAATAGTATTCCAAGCTCGCAAGTCAAGCGCCAGATGAGTAAGCAAGTCGATGGACCGACGCAGGTGATGGAGACTGGTTTGCTGTTAGGATACAACGAATTTCGCGGTGTTAAGAAGCCGATTAGGCTCAGCGATAAAGATCGCCGCCGCCATATACATATTATTGGACAGACGGGTGTTGGTAAATCAGTTTTGCAGGAAAATCTAGCTTACCAAGATATGCTGGATGGGCGGGGTTTTGCCCTGGTTGATCCGCACGGGGACCTTGCGGAGCATTTGCTAGAAAAGGTGCCAAAGGAGCGCGTTGAAGACATTATTTATTTCAACCCAAGCGATATGGACAATCCGATTGGTCTAAATATGTTTGAGTTTGACCACCCAGACCAAAAAGACTTTTTGGTACAAGAAGCTATCGGTATGCTTTATGGTTTGTATGATCCAGGGCATACTGGTATCGTTGGTCCGCGGTTGGAGCATATATTCCGCAACTGCGCGCTGTTATTAATGAGCGATCCGGCGGGCGGTACTTTTGTCGATATACCGAAGCTCTTGGTTGATGATAGTTTCAGAAACAACAAGCTGAAATACGTTACCGACCAGCAAGTGTTAGATTTTTGGACAAAGGAGTTCCCGGCATCGCAGCGATCAAGCGAGGCAGGCGAGGTTATCAGCTGGGTTATTGCTAAATTTGGTCCGTTCATTAGCAATGATGCTATGCGTAATATTATTGGCCAGACAAAAAGCGGCTTTGACTTTCAAGACATTATGAATAATAACAAGATTTTGCTGGTAAACTTATCGAAAGGTAAATTAGGCGATCTTAATTCTAAATTGCTTGGTATTGTCTTTGTGATGAAGTTTCAGGCTGCGGCGATGGCGCGGGCCAAGATTCCAGAGGATGAGCGCAAAGATTTTACGCTGTATGTTGATGAGTTTCAGAACTTTGCGACTGATAGCTTCGAGACTATTTTGAGCGAGGCTCGCAAGTATCGATTGAGTTTGGTATTAGCTAACCAGTTCATGACGCAGTTGAAGGAAGAACTGCGCGAGGCTATTCTCGGTAACGTTGGTACAACTATCACCGGCCGGATTGGTATAACCGACGCAGAAATTATGGTTAAGCGCTATACACCAGTGTTTGATGCAGAAGATTTGACGAAATTGCCAAACTTTGAATCTGTCTGTGTCGCCCAGATTGAAGGTGTGCCGTCTGCGCCGTTTAGTATGGCATGGATTCCCCCGATGGGCCACCAAAATGCTCAGTTGGGCGATGCTTTGCGCAGACTGTCGGCTGCAAAATACGGACATCCGCGGGCTCAAGTTGAGCGTGAGATAGCGGCGCGTACTAGCATGAATCAATCTTCTGGAAATAATAAACAGTTGAAAAATACGGCTGGAGCCGCTGCTAACGCCCCTAATAAAATAGCACCGAGTAGTAGTTCATCTTTTTTGGATGAATGGTTAGCGAAACGCAAGCAAGTAACCGGTAGAAATAGCACTACGCCGCGTCCAGTAGCTTCGCCGCTACCAGCTAATGCTAAACCGCCGATGTCTTCGACTGGCAATGTGGCGGCTGCTGGACCCGCTCAATCTCAAAATTATACTGACGCTTATTCTCGTGCTTCTAGCAGTGCCTTGCCAGCTCAGCCGCAGCTACAACAGCTTCCGCAGCAGCCGTCTCGAAATAATCCAATAAATTTGGCACAGTCACAGCTTGGTGCAGTACCGCCAGCAGTTACTGCACCGCTGCAAGTTGGTGAGTCTCCTAATGTTAATTCTGCCACGCAAAGTGTTAATTTGTCGACAGAGCCAATTGCAGATAATGGTCCGATTTCGGCGCCACAACAGCCTGCTAGTAATACTCTAAATATGCGCGACAGCGACAATAGCGGTGAAGTTTCGATAAAATTACGTTAGTTGGCAAAAGTTACTTGGATTTGCCGAATATTAGGACGCGAATGTAATCGTAAATCAAGCCGATAACCCACCCTAAGACGAAGGTGGCAATGGTCTCTGTGCCAGATAGCGAATATCCGAAGTGCTTAGCGACTAAATATATACCAGCTGTAAGGATAAAAGCTGCAGCTGACCCTGACAATATGGCATTAGGACGTGCTACAGTATTACCAATCACCTCGCTACTCTTTTCGACGGCGGGGTTATGAATAACTTTACTGAAAGTTCTGCTGGCAGGTGACATTTCGGATTGAATCTCGGTCATAGTCTTGTCGAAGGCAGCTTTGCGCTCTTGTTTAGAGGTAGGGCCGCGGCGTTTCTTCTCTGGACTGACTTCATTGGTTTTTATTTTGTTTTCTTTACGTTCTTGGGCGATTTCTCTAGCTTGGTTTAAGGCTTCATGGCGTGCTTTCTTCAGTTGTTCCTGAGAGGCTTCAGAGCTAGCTTCTTTCTCTGTTTTATTTTTAGCGTTAATATTCTCTTGAGTTTTCCGATGGATTACTTCAGAGCTAGTGTACTGCTCTTTATGCTTATCACTAGGTGATGGTATTTTTTCATTATTCATTGATAGCTACCTCATCTTTGTTTATATAATCTTATAATTTATATAGTACCTGAGTTAAAATCTCGACGGATTAAGCGGACTTCCTTTTTCAGCTGACGCGATCGTGCGTAGAAGAATGCGACGACAGCGAAGGTGATTCCGGCAAATAGCATGTTTTCGCCAGGTCCGGTATGTGGAAGTTGAGCAACAGTTTGTTCAATTGCTTGCTTTTGTGCCGGACAGTCTACATTAATGGTTACGGAATTGCCGAAAGTATTGGTCATCTTGCAATCGTATGAATTAGGGTTGCCAGTGCCAGTGGCTTTTGGCGAGATCGTGCTTTGGAGTTTCACGCTGAATACGCGAGTTTGAGTTTCGCCAGGCTTTAGCGTGATTTTTGGCCATACCAATAGAGTTTCTGTGTCTTGGCTGCCAGAGGTGTCCTTGGTTAGGGTAGCTCCTCCTTTGTTTTCTAGCGAAGCATATTGGAGGACATCGGCGAGATTCTCGGTGATGGTGTAATCGGTAGCTTTCAATCCTTTGTTGGTCACAGTAATTTTGTAAATAATTTGATCGGACGCCTTGGCGGTAGTTGTCGAAGCGTCGGCGTTGCCTTGCGAGGTGTTTTGGGCGGTTTTTGTTTGAATGATATCTTCTTTACACTTAGCATCTTTTATCCACAAAGTTGTGTCGCCTGGGCATGGTTGACAGTTAGGGTCTGTGGCAAGCAAAGCAGGATTTTGCGGACACTTGGCTGGCTCTACGATTTGAAATTCTTTGGTACAGCTATCACTAGTACGGTCGCCTAGAGATGTTTTCAAGATAGCTTTAACTGTATATTTACCAGCTACAGTTTCTTTGTCGGTGACAGTTCGAGTCTTGCTTTCGATAGTTTTTAATTGTTTACCATCTCGATAGACAACAAATCTATAACCGGTAATTGAAGCGCCATTGCTGGTGTTGCCGGAGGCGGTGTATTGGTAAGTATTCTTGTTGTTAACGATCGCTAGCGACGAACACACTGCGACAGGGTCAGCTTTGCACCTCGGGTCGTTCGCAGGCAGGTTAGTCTTGCCAGGGACGGTGCACATCGGAGTATAGCAATTTGGATAGGTCCCTGATTGTCCAGGAGGGCAAGCGGGAGCTGGCGGGACAGTTAGTGTAATTAGGTTACCGCAGCTGCGCATAATTCCGAACCACATTCCTGTCTTTGATGAACGGGCAACGTAGGCTGAATAAGCGCCTGAATTACCCCAAAGCCGCTGCGGTCTGTAATAAAACGTTCGCGTACCACCGCCAGTTTTTACGGTGTAGCCGCCTTCACCTTGGCTTGCACCGAATACAGGTTTCATACCCCAAGAATATAAGCCTTCGTTGCTCCTGTGATACTCCAAATTATTACCAGCTTGGTCAATATCGCTGCGAGAAATACCGACGGCATCGTAGAGGTCGCGGATATTGTTGACGTTGCTGTCATAGGTGCTTAGTAAGGCTTGCTTACTCCATACGCCGCCATAAACCATATCAGTAGCGTCGGCAGCGGTAGCTGGCTCCGGTGCCTGAAATACGGCAAAAAACTGTACAACCAGTGCAAAAGCTGTAAAAATAAGTCCTAATCTGCGCACCGATTCTTCTTTGCGTAACCGTTTTGCATAAAAACCTAATTGTCCGACTAATGCGGGGCTAAAGGCGAGATTTGATACTAGCTTTCTAAACATTTTGCTTACCTTTTTGTGTTATTTTGAGATATATTTTCTTCTCTTTTATAATATCATACTTATGGCAACCGCAGCAATACCTTGAATGAACAAATTTTTTTATGGTATAATGTGGGTATTAATAGACAAGCTGAGCGACTGTAAATAGGGAGTGATTTCGTTATGAGTAAACAAAAAAATGATGGTTCGTATGATAGTTCGCAGATCCAAGTTCTTGAGGGTCTCGAACCAGTACGTAAACGTCCAGGAATGTATATCGGTAGCACGGGATATGATGGTATACACCATTTAATTAAAGAAATCGCCGACAACTCGATAGACGAAGCTATAGCTGGTTATGGGTCGCGAGTTGATGTGAGGTTGTTGGCAGATGGCGGTGTGACAGTAACTGATAATGGTCGTGGTATTCCAGTAGATAAGCACCCTAAGACTGGCATTAGTACGCTTGAGACAGTCCTGACTGTTCTGCATGCTGGCGGTAAATTCGGCGGCGGCGGCTACAAGGTTTCAAGCGGTTTGCATGGTGTTGGTTCTAGTGTGGTTAACGCTCTATCTACTAAGCTGATTGCTGAAGTTGTTAGGGGTGGTATGCTATATCGTATCGAATTTTCTCGCGGTAAAACTGTGGCACCGCTCAAGAAAATAGGAAAAACCGATCGGCCAGATGGCACCTGTATCACGTTCTATCCAGATGCTGAAATCTTTAAGGAGACAATTAAATTTGATTATAAATGGGTGGTAAATTATTTACGCCATCAGGCATATCTAACTAAAGGTGTTTATACCTCTGTTTATGATGAGCGTACTCGCGAGCGCCAGGCGTTCTACTTCGAGGGTGGTATCAAGAGCTATGTCAAGAATTTGAATAAGGGTAAAGATGTGCTTGGCGATGAGATATTCTATGTCGATAAGCAAGTCAGCGACTCGGTTGTTGAAATAGCAGTACAATACAACGATTCCTATATCGAAACCGTTAAGCCGTTTGCAAATAACGTTTTGACACCGGACGGTGGCACGCATTTGGTTGGCTTTAGATCAGCGCTTACCAGGGTGATCAATGATTATGCTCGTAAAAATAACTTGCTCAAAGAAAAAGAAGATAACTTGACGGGCGATGATATCCGCGAGGGCCTGACGGCGGTGATATTGGTAAAATTGCCAGATCCGCAATTTGAGGGCCAGACTAAAAATAAACTAGGTAATCCAGAGGTGCGTCGCTATGTCGAGCAAGTAATGAACGAATACTTCGCATATTATCTAGAGGAAAATCCAGCTATTGCTAAAAAAATTATCAATAAAGCCTTGTTGGCGGCGCGAGCGCGCAAGGCAGCGCGGGCAGCGCGGGATAATGTAATTCGCAAAGGAGCGCTTGACGGCGCTAGTTTGCCTGGCAAATTAGCTGATTGTTCTAGTAAAGATCCGTCGGAATGCGAATTGTATATAGTTGAGGGAGATTCGGCCGGCGGTTCAGCAAAAACTGGCCGCGATAGCCGTACGCAGGCGATTTTGCCTCTGCGTGGTAAAGTGCTCAATACCGAGCGGGCTCGCTTAGACAAAATGTATGCCAATCGAGAAATCTTGAGCTTGATCAAAGGGGTAGGCGTAGGTATTGGCGATGCTTTTGATATTCGCGGATTGCGCTATCATAGGATTATCATCATGACTGATGCCGATGTCGATGGCAGCCATATCGCGACGCTGCTAATGACGTTTTTCTTCCGCTATATGCGGCCAGTTGTGGAAGGCGGGCACATATATCTAGCTAAGCCGCCACTGTTTAAGCTGAAATTATCCCAAAGCAAACAAGAGTATTTATATAATGAGGAGGCGCTTGAAGCGCGGTACGATGAGCTAATTGCGGCACGCAAAGAGAAGGGTGTTCAGATTGATTTAAACGATTCGCGGGCAAAACAAGCTGGTCTGAGCGAGTCGGCTCTACAACGCTATAAGGGTCTCGGTGAAATGGATGCTAGTCAACTCTGGGAAACGACTATGAACCCGGAAAATCGAGTGCTGGTACAGATTAAGCTCGAGGATGCTGAGCGCGCTGATGCTATCTTTACGAAGTTAATGGGCGATGATGTCGAAGTGCGCAAGAATTTTATTCAAGCTAATGCTAATAAAGTCAGTCTTGATGAGCTAGATGTGTAAATGGACGAGAAGAAGGATAGGAATATGAAACCAGAGTCAAAAAAACCAGTCGAAGGCGAGATTATCGAGCAGACTAACGACGTTAGCCATTCAAAGTCTGTCGAAATTCGAACAGTAGAAGATGTTATGGAGGATAGTTTTATCCGGTATTCAATGTCGGTCATCGTTGACCGTGCTTTACCGGACGTACGCGATGGTATGAAGCCAGTTCATCGCCGTATTGTGTACGTAATGGATAAAATGGGTATCGGGCCGACAGCTAAGACCGTGAAAAGTGCGCAGATTGTCGGTGAAGTGATGGGTAAATACCATCCGCACGGCGACAGCTCAATTTATGATGCGATGGTACGTATGGCTCAAGATTGGGTGGAGCGCTATCCGTTGGTTCAGGGCCAAGGTAACTTTGGTTCAATGGACGGCGACCCGCCAGCAGCTATGCGTTATACCGAAGCAAAAATGACTCGGGTGTCAGAGTCGCTTTTGGCAGATATTGATAAAGAGACGGTTGATTTTCGCGATACATATGACTCTACGCGCCAAGAACCGATTGTTTTGCCTGCTAAATTGCCGAATTTACTGTTGAATGGGCAAGTTGGTATTGCTGTTGGTATGGCAACTAATATTCCGACGCATAATCTAGGCGAGGTGGTTGATGCAACGGTTACGCTGATTGATAATCCGGAAGCAACGCTTGATGATCTCATGAAGTGCATCAAGGGGCCAGATTTCCCAACTGGCGCGGTGATTTATGGTGGCGCGCCGATGCGCCAAGCTTATGCGACCGGCCGCGGCAGTGTGACGATACGGGCGGTGGCAAACATTGAAGAAACCAAACGCGGCCGTCATCAAATTATAGTTTCTGAGATGCCTTATGGCGTGAATAAAGCAACGCTTATCGAAAAAATTGCCGATTTGGTGCACGAGAAAAAGATTACGGCGATTAGCGCTTTGCGCGATGAGTCGGCTCGCGGTAATGTGCGAGTAGTTATTGAGCTCAAAAAAGACTCTTATCCGAAGAAAGTACTTAACCAATTATACAAATTGACGGCGTTACAGACTAACTTCCATTACAATATGCTAGCTTTGGTGCCAAGCGCTGACGATGCGACACGTCTGCAGCCGCGCGTTTTGGGTTTGCATGATATTCTGAATGAGTTTATCAAACATCGCCGCCAAGTGGTACGCCGCCGCACAGAGTACGAGCTACGCAAGGCTAAGGAGCGAGCGCATATTCTGGAAGGTTACAAAATTGCACTGGACAATATCGACGAGGTAATTAGAATCATCCGGGCTAGCAAGACGCAAGATGAAGCCGAAAAGGCGCTCATCGAAAAGTTCTCGCTGAGCGTTATCCAGGCCAAGGCGATTCTGGCAATGCAATTGCGCCGGCTGACGGGTCTAGAACGCGAAGCTATCGAGAATGAGCTAGCTGAGTTAATGAAAAAGATCGCGTATTTTGAAAAAGTTTTGGCTGACGAAAACGAAATCCTTCGCATCATCAAAGAGGAGTTGCTAGAAATTAAAGATAAATACGGCGATGACCGTTGTAGTAAAATTATCAACACCGAAGTCGGTAAGTTTAGCGATGAAGAACTAATCCCAGAAGAGGATACTGTTGTACTGTTGACAACGGAAAATTACATCAAACGCACCTTGGCCAGCGATTATCGCCGTCAAAACCGCGGCGGCAAGGGTAAACGCGGTATGACCACTAAAGAAGAAGACGTTATTGATCAGCTAGTACCAGCTGGAACACATGATTGGCTGTTGTTTTTCACGAACAGGGGTAGAGTGTTCCGTCTGAAGGCCTACGAGGTGCCGGCAGCTAGCTTAGCGGCGAAGGGCGTAGCGGCGGTCAATTTATTGCAGCTGCAGCCAGAGGAAAAAATTACTTCAATTATCAATCTAGCTAAAGATGTAAATGTTGATGAAGGCTATCTATTTATGGCGACGACCAAGGGTACAGTCAAGAAGACAGCGATTGCTGACTATTCAAATATTCGCACCAATGGTTTAATTGCTATTAATTTGGATGAAGGCGATGAGTTGCGTTGGATCAAGCAAACTACTGGCAAGAACGATGTGATTATCTCGACTTCAGCTGGACAAGCGGTTCGCTTTAGCGAGGAGGAGTGTCGTCCGATGGGACGTGCTGCTCGCGGTGTGCGTGGTGTGCGACTACGAACGGACGATAGTGTTGTAGGTATGGATATTGTAACTTCAGCTGATCAAAAATTGCTGGTGATGAGCGCAAATGGGTTCGGCAAAGTAACCAAGATAGCTAATTTCCCGAGTCACCGCCGCGGCGGTGTTGGTGTGAAGGCTGCTGTTGTTACGGCAAAAACTGGTCCGATAGTTGCTGTTCAAACGCTTGAGAAGGATGCGATTGAGGCAATTATGATTAGTCAAAATGGACAGACTATCCGAGTGTCGCTTGACGATATTCCAGCGCTTGGCCGTACTACCCAGGGTGTTCGAGTGATGCGTATTAATGACGGAGATACAGTTTCATCAATGGGGATTATACGTGATACAGACGAAGGAGAAAAATAGCGGATGGTAGTATCCCCGTATATAATAGCTTTTGCCGTTGGTTGGGCTATGGCGCAGTGCGGTAAGTATGTCGTTGCTGCTATTAAGATGCGTACCTTGAAAGTGTTTGATCATCTGTACATATCGGGAAATATGCCAAGCGCTCATAGTGCTACGATGATGTCGCTAGTATCGATTATCGGTTTGAAAGACGGAGTCGGCAGTGGTTTGTTTGGTTTGGCATTAGCTCTAGCAGCGATTGTGATGTACGACGCATTGATGGTACGGCGATCTGTTGGCGAGCAGGGCGAGGCTATCAAGCAAGTTATTGATATCTCGAAATTTGATGTATCGAAGCCGCGTAGCGCTAAGGGACATACCCCTTTGGAGGTGGTAGTCGGTGCTGTAATTGGCTTACTAGCGGGTATCGTTGTATTTTTAGCTACAAAAAACTAGCGATAAGGTGTTGACTTGATTAGGTTAGAGCGCTACAATAGTGAACAGTCTGGTTGCGAGAGATAAACTTACAAATTGCATCTTAGCAGTCAGGTTAATAGTAATTTAACAATTTGATTGTGCAATTATCATCGTCAGTCTATTTTTGAGTAGACGCTTCAAATGAAGCATCTTTATGGAGAGTTTGATCCTGGCTCAGGATGAACGCTGGCGGCGTGCCTAACACA